>Ga0316608_1000035_pt1 | contig 77466 bp, 66 predicted proteins | sample MIS2016152B_MG_FD_207673 | JGI IMG/M metagenome (GOLD analysis project Ga0316608, IMG submission 207673) | Microbial mat bacterial communities from Middle Island sinkhole, Lake Huron, Michigan, United States - MIS.2016.152B | ecosystem: Environmental > Aquatic > Freshwater > Lake > Sediment... | reverse complement strand
TCACACTCACTTGCTTTCATCAAAATAATTTTGCATTTTTGCATTTTTTCTGATAACTTGCAGCAAGTGTGCGCTCCTGCTCATGCAGGACGCACACATGGCACATAGCAACCATGCCTTCCCGCTTTTTGCCGACGCACAAAAGCCCAACGCACGAAAAAGCGAGAAGGCATGTCGCATGTGGCTATCCGTTATGTGCCATTCAATAAACAGCGATAAATGATTGAATATAAAGAAACAATACCTGAGATAAAAGATTATTATAATCTATTTCAAACAACAGGTTGGAATGATGAATACCATTTCACAGAAACAAATTTGAAAAATGCTATTCAGAATAGTTGGTTTGTGATTTCTGTTTATCATAACAGCATATTAATTGGATTTGGGCGAGTAATAGCTGACGGCATACATCACGCCTTGATAGTAGATTTAATAGTTCATCCTGATTATCAGAATAAAAAAGTAGGAACACAAGTATTGGATAGATTATTATCAAAGTGTAAAAAACATAATATTAGGGATATACAACTATTCTCAGCAAAAGATAAATATGGTTTTTATGAAAAATTTGGTTTTAAATCGAGACCGATAAATGCGCCAGGTATGCAGTATCAATATAATAGTAAATAAAAGTGAATTCAATTCAATATTATTTTGCTATTCCAATGTATTTCTGTAACTTTGAAAAAAAATATTAATATGCAAACACTTGTAAAGCAACCGTTAACAACGTTGCAATTAGAATTGCTCAAAATATTTGCAAGAGATATTGAAGAGAATGATTTACTTGAAATTAAAAAATTTCTCATCCAATTTTTTGCAAACAAGGCTATGGATTTAGCAGATAGAGTTTGGGAACAAAATAAATGGAATGAACAAAATGAAAAGAATTTTTTATTGGAACATAATCGAACACCATATAAACGTAAAAAAACGTGAAAATAGTTTTAGATACTAACATTTTGTGGGTTTCGATTTCAAGACGTTCTCATACTCATTGGGTTATTTCGGAATTAATAAAAGGAACTTATGTCCTTTGTGTGACATCTGATATTTTAGATGAATACGAAGAAATTATTGGTCAAAAGTTAGGTTCTGAAACAGCAAAAAGTATAATGGAATTGTTGGATAATTTGCCAAATGTGGAATACATAACGAAATATTATCGTTGGGAATTAATCGAACAAGATTACGATGACAATAAATTTGCAGATTGCGCAATAGCTTGTAATGCATACTATTTGGCAACCAATGACAAACATTTCGATATACTAAAAAGGATTGCATTTCCAAAAATCAATGTGATAAATGTAGAAGAATTTAGATTAGTAATTGAAACAATATAATGAAAAAAATGCACATAATCGTGTAGACGGCTGGTAACCTATTGGTTACCAGTGCGCCTCTCACAGACTCGCGATATATATCTTTTTTATAAATGTATGAGAACAAACCCCAACTTGTAATCCAACCTAAAAAAATCATCCAAAATAGATTTGTACTTTCAAAAATTTCTTTATATTAGCTTTAATGAAAAACAGATAAGATTCTATTCATAATCCAGCAAAATTCAGCGTTTGGGCTACATTTCAAATATATATGACTCTGATATTTCTATAAAATCTTCTTCTCAGGAGGTTTTGCAGGAAAGAAATTCTGTGGATATAAAGAAAGAAAAAACCCGCTGATACAAAGGAATAGATTCAAATCAGCAAACTCGATTATAAAGGCTATGTTATGATCAGAATTCATCATCCATTTTTGCTCGGACAAATTGAAAAACTTCGAACGATCAAAGGATTTACTTGGACAATCACAAGTCCTTTGGACAAAATAGCAGAAAAGAAAAAAAATGAAAAAAAACATCGAGCGAGAGCAAAAACCTACTTAAAATTATATATATTTGGGTGGCGAATATCGTCCCGAATATATTTTTTTATCCTTGTATTCACTTGTAATACAATAATTTAGGAGTGGCTGTTTTTGTCCAAATTCAATACAGAATCTATAGAAAAGTTCAAAATGTATATGAAACAAAAAAGCAGACCCCAAGAACAAATTTTTTGGACTATTTTTTGAAGAAATGAATGAAAAAAAATGAAAACCATGCAGCGATTAAATTCATCGAATATATTTTGTTATCCCTGTATTTACATGGAAAACAATAACTTAGGAGTGGCTGTTTTCGTTCCTAATATAGGAGATATTCGCATGGTAGGGTATATAAATGTTAGGGCTTATCAAACTAAAATGGATAAACTAATTGAATAATAACACTATGACGAAAAAAGAATATTAAAGCATGAATATAAAAAATAAATCATAAGTAAATTAAAATTTTAGAGAATAAATTGTTTTAGAAAGAATTTTAGGTATCTTTCATTTGACGGTTGACACTTTTATTTTAAAATGGAAGATTAATTATTGTAAATCAATATTTTATTAAATAAGATAAAAAGACCTTTTTTCCAAATTATGAAGTATGCCCAATTTTATTAATAAATATAAACATAAAACTTTACAAACATGAAAAAGTCGATTTTAATTGCATTTATTTTATTAAATTTAAATGCTTACACACAAACCGATAAAATGAGCGAGTTTTGCAACACTTTAACAAGACTTAAAGCTATAAATATGGTTTTGGTAGAAAAAAAGACAATTTTTCATATGTAAATAAAGTTTACTTTGATAAATGTAATTTTTGTTTTAAAATGTACCGTAATACTCTTGAATATGGACAAAATTTTTATACTGGAAAAACGGAGTATAAATGGTGTACTGATATAATAATAATTGCATGGGTTAAAATAAAATTATTGAATTTGGTTGCAACTGGTGAAAAAGACATTAGTAACGCACTATTAACACTAACTTTTAATACTTCCGCTGATCGTGATGAATGGTTGAAATTATTTAATCAAGTAACAGTCTTAATGTTAGCGTTAAATAAAGATTGCAATTGTAATTAAAAGCATCAAAAAAAAATTCCGCAACTTTTTTCTAAATTCAAAAAGTTGTATATTTGCAGTAGAAAAACTTAATAAATACTACTATGTCAGATAATAAAGATAAAAAAGCAAAATATATAAACCCATACACTGATTTTGGATTTAAAAGACTTTTTGGAATTGAAGGAAATAAAGATTTATTGATTGATTTTTTAAATCAATTACTACCTGCCAAACATCAAATTAAAGATTTAACATTTAAAAATGTTGAAAATACGCCTGATTTGCCAGAAGAAAGAAAGGCTATTTTCGATATTCATTGTGAAAGTATTACAGGTGAGCGCTTTATTGTAGAAATGCAAAAAGCGAAAATAAAATATTTCAAAGACAGAGCTATTTTTTATATAACATTTCCTGTAAGAGAACAAGCTGATAAAGGAGATTGGAATTTTAAACTAAATCCGATTTATTATATTGCTTTACTTGATTTTGAGTATGAAGAGCGAGATGAAATTAAAAAGAAAAAGCCGAAATTCCGCCGTGATGTAATGTTAATGGATATTGAAGACCATGAAGTATTCTTCGACAAACTTCGTTTTACCTTTTTACAAATGCCTGCATTTGAAAAAGAAGAAAAAGATTTAATAACTCATTATGATAAATGGTGTTATTTTCTGCAAAATTTAGAAAACATGGATAATATACCAGAAATTCTTCAAGAAGAAATTTTTAAAAAAGCATTTAAAACAGCTGAAATTGCTAATTTATCAAAAGACGAATACAAAAAATATATTGACAGTTTAGACGCATATAGAGAAATAAAAGGTGTTACAGAAAATGCAATAGAAGAAGGACGAAACACTGAAAAAATTGAGATTGCAAAAGAATTAATACAATTGAATGTAGCAAAAGAAATAATTTTACAATCAACCAAATTACCCACTGAAATAATTGATAGATTGATTAATGAATTGAAAATAAAGCCCTAACATCGCATATAGCTTACAGTCAGGGCAGAACAAATAAAATACATTTGTGCGTTTAGAACAAACAATTGTTTTTCAAATGAGCTGAATCCCTTGCCCTGCCCGCCGCATATGCGTTTTCGGCATTTGTTATAATTACTTAACTTTTGTTTGTGTTTGTTTCATTGAATATTTCAAATTTGCTCCACCCAAAATAAACAATACAAGTTTGATAAAATCGATATGCTTGTAAAATTTTTTTATTTGTTTTAAAAAAAATAAAATAACTTATGTAACGAATATGTGACATAAGAAGAATGCTTCCTATGGTAATATAGCTTGGAAATATAATTTTCTTTTTTATTGCATTCTATTTCTATTCAGACATCAGTTTTTCTCCCACGGGTAAGGTAAATATCAGCTTCGCTCCTTTTCCTGATGCGCTTTCCACTTTAATATATCCATGGTGTTTGTCAACAAATTCCTTGCAAAGCAATAATCCCAGACCCGTTCCCTTTTCACTATGAGTACCTAATGTTGTGTGATTTGCATCAATACGAAATAACTTTTTAACATCATCCTCAGCCATTCCGACGCCACTATCTTCAACCGAAAAACGAATAAAATCCCTCTCCTCCCTGGCAGCAATGATCACCTTGCCGCCGGTAAAACTAAATTTTATAGCATTAGAAATCAGGTTTCTAAAAATCGTTTTTAGCATTTCGACATCTGCCAGAACAAAAGTGCCCGTCATCACTTCATTGACGATGGAAACGTCTTTATTGACTGCAAATGCCTTTTGTTGGTCTATGATTTCGTTGATGATTTCAAAAACATCGAAGTTTTTTTGTTGAAAAACCAAGCGTCCTGTTTGTGAACGCGACCAGTCGAGAAGGTTTTCCAGCAATGCATAACCTTGCTTGGAAGAATCATAAATAAGCTCGATAAACTGCTGAACTTTACTTAACTCATACTCCCACAAATTATTGACCAATAACCTTGAGAATCCGATGATGTTATTAAAAGGATTTTTTAAGTCGTGAGCAATGATAGAGAAAAATTTGTCTTTCATTGCATTGAGTTCTTTTAATTCCTTTGCAGATCTTTTTAGCTCCTCTTCAGATCTTTTTCGTTCTGTTATATCCAAGCGGCTGTAGGCTACTGCAAATATTCTTTTTTTTGTATCATATACAGGAAGATAAGTCAGTTCAAACCATAATTGCCTGTAATTGTCATAGTTATACTCCCGCTCCAACTTTACTGTATTGCCAGCAAGACTTTCCTTGAAATTTGCCTTAAAAGATTCGATCCGGTTCGGGTTTATAAATTCAAGGATGGATTTGAATTGTTTTATTTCCTTGTTGTATAACTTTTTATAATATTGAAGTGCATGATTATTGAAAGACAAAATTCGAAACTGGGTATCTATTAGCACATAAATCTGGGGCGAACTTTCGAACATTGCTTTCAAATTTGCTTTGCTTTTGTTGAGCTTTTGTTCGTCGTTTTTACTTTTTGTTATGTCCTTGATGAATCCATGAATATATTTTATTTTTGAGCTGGAAGTTAGTTCTATCCATATCGTTAGATTTCCCCAAACCAACTGTTCGCTTTGAGTATGAAATTGCAAGTCGAAATTCAGGTTGTCTTTTGATTTTCCTGCTTCAATGAGTATCCTGTTTTTATTTTCAAAAAGATCAATGAGCTTTGAGGCAGATTCTTCTGTTAAAATCTTTCGAAATCCATTGGGAACCAATTCTTTTCTGTTATAGCCCAAAAAATTTTTTACAGATGCACTCAAAAAAACGAATTTTCCCTTCGAATCGAGGGACAAGAAAACATCGTTGGTATTTTTTGAAATGTAGTCGAAATGTTTTGAAAAACCCATCATAGTGATTTTCTTACTAATATATTATATTTTTGGATCTTAGGATCCTGTGTATAAGCTAAACAGGTATGCAAAAACAAAATTTGCTTCCAATGCCGATCTCGCTTTCAACGCTAATTTTACCGTGGTTTAGTCCTACTAACTCCTTACAAATGATCAATCCCAACCCGGATCCCGATTGTCCGCTTGAACCAATATGACTCGAGTGTGATTCAATTTTAAATATTTCGGGCAAAAGTTTTGCTTCTATCCCTATACCACCATCTTCAAAGCATACTTCGACCATTTTGTTACCAATCTGTTCATTTTCAATAATATTACATGTGATCTTAATGAATCCGCCCTCTCTGTTGAATTTAACAGCATTTGACAGTAAATTTCGAAGTATAATCATCAACATATTCAGATCCATAGTCAGATTGAGCTCATCAGGAATTTGAATATCAACAGAAATATTTTTTTGCTTTATGGAAGAATTATAGATAGTAATTTGCTCCATTAATGTAGGTTTCAATAGTATCTTTTGGGGATTGTAACTCATTTTCCCAATTTGTGTTTTAGACCAAACGAGCAAATTCTCCATTAAGCTATTCATTTGCTTGGATGTAGAAATAATATAATCCAGATGATATTTGATTTTTTCTGGTTCAAGGGTTTCTAAGTTATCGGCGATAAGTTTTGCAAAACCAAAAATATTATTGAATGGATTGCGCAAATCTCTGGCTAATATAGAAAAGAACTTATCTTTTGTTGCATTTAGCTCACTCAGCATCCCCTGTTGTTCGCGAAGTTTTTCTTCCGTTTTTTTTCTTTCAATAACTTCTATAACCAGTTGCTCATTCACATCTTCAAGCACTCTTCTCTGTCTGTCCAGCTCAATAAAAACATTGATTTTACTGATTAAAACATTGGGATCGAAAGGTTTGGTAATAAAATCTACAGCACCAGACTGGTATCCTTTGAAAACATGCAAATCATCTGAGTAAACTGCTGACAAAAAAATGATCGGCATTAATTTTGTTTTTTCCTCACTTCTCAAGAATTCTGCAAGCTCATAACCATCCATATTGGGCATCTGTACGTCCAGAATGGCTAAAGCAAAATCATGGTTTAACGTAGCTTTCAATGCCTCGTTGCCATTTTCTGCTTTAACAATGTCAACCTTCATGTCCTTAATGGTCTGTTCTATTACAAAAAGGTTCTCAGGTCTGTCATCAACAATAAGAATTTTCGGAATATAAAACATATAAATTACAATGTATTTAAAAACGTAGTTATTTCACTAATTTTCATTACTTTGTGAGGTCTGGCTATTTCTATTGCAGAAACGGGCATTTGCTTAGCTTCAGCCTCCTCAGGAGTTTGCACAATTGTATAACCGCCGTTCTGCTTAATTCTAAGTAGTCCTTTTGCTCCATCATTGTTAGCTCCTGTAAGGATAACCCCCATTAGCAATGAACCATAAAGATCCGAAGCGCTTTCAAATAATGCATCCACAGCAGGACGACAATAATTGATTTTTCCATCTACATTGAAACAAAAAGTTTCATCGTCATTCAATAACAAATGGTAATTGGGTGGTGCAAAATAGATCGTACTTCTTTCTACTTTTTCTCTTTCCATTGCTTCATGCACAGGCAACTTGCATTTAGAAGAAAAATACTCTAAATGAAATTTTCCCTGTTGCGGATGCAAATGCTGTACAATAATGATGCTGGGATTAAAAGATGCTTTTATATTTGGCAACATCTGGGTAAGAGCATTCATTCCCCCAGCAGATAATCCGATTACCACACATTTTGTCTGGTGTAAACTATTGATTGCCATAATTAATTTGTTTGTAACGGAAACAATCGACCTTATGATCGCAAACCAAACCAGCAGCCTGCATAAATGCATAGCAAATTGTAGGTCCAACAAATTTAAATCCCCTTTTCAAAAGATCTTTGCTCATTTTTTGTGCCTCAATGGTTTGAGTTGGAATCTCTTTGAGGGTTTTCCATTGATTTATTATCGTACAATAATTGACAAATTGCCAAATATATCTATCAAAACTTCCAAATTCATCCACCACAGCAATAAATGCTTTTGCATTTTGAACAGCAGATTCTATTTTTAGTTTATTGCGAATTATTCCTGGATCTTTCATCAATTCATCGATACGAACTTGATCAAAGGAAGCAATTTTCCTAAAGTTAAAATCTTCGAATACTTTTCGAAAGTGATTTCGCTTTTTCAAAATTGTAAGCCAACTCAAACCAGCCTGAAATGCATCCAAAAGCAAAAACTCAAAAAGTTTCGTGTCCTCATGTACAGGTACACCCCATTCAGAATCATGATATTCAATGTTCAAGGGGGCCGAGTTAGTCCATTCGCATCTATTCATTTGCTTTCATTTTTGAAAACAATTATTGTAAATCCCACGAATTGCAAAAGATCATGTTTAAAAACAGAATCAATTTTAAAAATCAAAGATAATACAAATCTTTTTATTGATGCATTCAAGAAACAAAAATTATATTCGAGTGCTTAAAGAAAAGCATCGAATTAAGGTGGTATTCTGTAAAATAATTGGAATATTATGTGAAAAACAATTAGTTTTGTAAGCAGTTTTCTCTAAAAAACCAGAAGCCATGAATATAAATTATAAATTCATCATTTTCGTCAGCTTGTTTTTTATTAATCTGAATATCAAAGCACAATTACCATTTAAACAAAAATTGTGGGATGCATCTTGGATAAGTCATCATGATGCGCCTGAAAAAAATTATTGTGTACTTCATTTTCGCAAAACCTTTCATTTACAAGCAATACCTAAGGAATTTAACATCAATGTTTCGGCCGATAATCGATATTTTCTTTACGTAAATGGCGTAAAAATAGGAATGGGTCCTGCGCGCGGCGACTTGCTGAATTGGAATTATGAAACTTATAATATTGCAGCACAATTACATTCGGGTGAAAATGTTGTTGCCGCTCTTGTTTACAACATGGGCTTTGGTGCTCCTTTGGCTCAAATTTCTAACAAAACAGGATTTATTGTTCAAGGTAAAGACTCTGTTGCCAAAGCTTTGACTACAAATAAATCTTGGAAAGTATTTTTAAATAAAGGATACAGCCCTATATATCCTTCTGTAAGAGGATATTATGTTGCGGGGGTTTGTGATAGCGTTCAGGGAAATATGTATCCATGGGGTTGGGAAACATTGAATTATGATGACAAAGATTGGCAAAATGCAAAACAAAATTATTTCGGTATTCCTCAAGGTTTCGGATTTGGAGCCGATATTGCCCTGAAAGCCAGGACAATTCCAATGCCTGAGCATTACAAAGAAGAAATTTCTGAAATTGCCGATGTATCTGGTTTAGACATTCTTACAGGAAGTATTAATTTCAAAAATCCCCTTCGAATCCCCGCAAATACGAAAGCAAGTATTCTTTTTGATCAGGAACATCTAACAATGGGATTTCCTACCATTATCTTAAGTAAAGGAAAACATGCCAAAATCAAAATTTCTTACGCCGAAGCTCTTTATGTGGATCAATCCGGTTATAAGAAAGGAAACCGAAATGAAATAGATGGAAAATATTTTGCTGGCATGTGCGACATTTATATGCAGGATGGCGGATCTCTACGCAAATATTTACCCTTGTGGATCAGAACTTATAGATATATTAAATTAGAAATTGATAATCCCTCTGAAGAACTGCTTATCAATGATTTGTACAATGAGTTTACTGCCTATCCTTTTGTTGAAAAAGCTAAGTTCATTTGCGACGATCCATCCTTGATGCAGGTTTGGAAAACGGCTTGGAGAACGGCAAGATTATGCGCTCTCGAAACCTATTTTGACTGTCCCTATTATGAACAATTGCAATATGTTGGCGATACGCGCATTCAGGCTCTTATCTCTCTCTCTGTTTCTGGCGACGACAAGTTGATGCGCAATGCCATAGAACAAGTTCAGCAATCCATTTTTGGTGAAGGTCTTACATTGAGCAGGGCACCTACTTCGGCTCATCAAGTTATTCCAACTTTTTCTTTGCTTTGGGTGAGCATGGTTCATGATTATTGGCGTTATAGGAATGACAGGAATTTTATTGAACCTTATATCAACTCAATCAGAGGTATATTAGATTGGTTCATTAGTCATTACTCCACTTTAGGAATTCCTGGACATTTTGATAAATACTGGTTTTTTGTTGATTGGTCAAAATCTTTTCAAACTGGCGTTCCACCTTTGGTCTATGACTCATACTCATCCATCATTTCATTGCAATTGCTATATACATTGCAACAAGCTATTGAAATTTTCGAAAGCTTTGAACGCAAAGAACTTGCATTGCAATACACCCGTGTGGCTCATGATTTACAAAAGAAAATCATAGATATTTTTTATGACAAGCAAAAAGAATTGATCGCTGATACACCTGATAAAATCATATTCAGTCAGCACGCCAATATTTTAGGCATATTGACTCACTGTTTCAATGAAAGAGACGAAACGATCGTTATGAATAAAATACTCAGTGATTCATCTTTAAGTCAGGCTACAATATATTTTAAATTCTATTTGTTTCGGGCATTGAAAAAAGCAAACATGGCCAACATCTATTTGCAGCACATAGATGAATGGCACGAAATGCTGAACCAGGGATTGACTACTTTTTCTGAAAAAGATCCAGAAATTTCGCGCTCCGACTGCCATGCCTGGAGCGCCAGTCCATGTTATGATTTTCTTGCCACAATTTGTGGGATTGAACCTGAATCATCTGGATTTGAAAGTGTTATCATAGCTCCTTCGCCAGGAAAACTGACAATGATTCAAGCTGAATTTCCCCACCCTCAGGGTATGATTTATTTCGATTTCAACCGCAAAGAAAATGGCGGCATTTCGGTCAAAATAAAAGTACCAGAAGGTCTTCCAGCCAAATTTATTTGGAACAAAAAAGTTTACCCCATCAAGGAAAAAGAGTTCGAATTAGAAACCTATTAAAATAGTCGGAATAAATTGATCATGAATGTATTACAAACAAATCAATTCATTCGATTATTTGACTGCAATGCATTCTATTTCAATAAGTGCTCCCTTTGGTAAAGCTGCTACTTGCACAGTAGATCTTGCAGGTTGATCTTTGGTAAAAAAATCAGCGTAGATTTTGTTCATAGCTGCAAAATTTGAAAGATCGCTCAGAAATACGGTCGTTTTTACAACATGATCTAAAGTATAGTTTGCTTCTTCCAATACATTTTTGATGTTGGAAAAAACTTGTAATGTTTGGGCTTCAATATTATTTGCTACCAGTTCACCACCTTGAGGATCTAAAGGAATCTGTCCGCTGAGAAAAAGCATATTTCCAAATTCTATTGCTTGGTTGTAAGGGCCGATAGCCTTGGGCGCCTTATCTGTCGAAATGATTCTTTTCATATTTTTTTTAAATGTTAGTGTAAAGTGTAATTGCTGAACTTCTGAAAATGTGTTTAAATATTAAAGAGTGGTAGATGCGCAATTTATCGCTTATGTACAAGATCTGTCAATTATTACGGCCAACAAAGAATTACACGATCGATTATCTTCGTTAGCTTGCTCAAGCGGCGTACCTTCGATTGAGTGCCTTGATTTCAGGTTTGTAAGCATATTTTTGAAAAAAAGAACAATATAGTTTGGTTTTTTCAGGAGTACTGAACCTTGTAGGCTTGCTAATAATTAAAAATTGGAAATGAAATATTGAAGACATAAAGCCTCATGCGCCTATAAGCACTTGAAGCGGTAATTAAAAAATCTTTTCTTCGATCACCGCTTAAGAGCCTTAGAATACAATTGTGGTGTTTCTCGTTAATTGAAATGAAAAAATGTAAAATAAAGATAAGCTACGAAAAAGAGAAATATTAAAAAAATAAAAAAACCAAGACCTCCCGTTGAGGTTGGTGTTTTGGGACGTGAATGCCCTAACAGCTTTATGTTGGTACCTCGCTCGGCAATTTCTTGTTTCAGTGTGATTTTACTTTTATTTCTGTCTTTTTCATCTCTAATTCTCGATTTTTCAATAAAAATCCTTTCCATTTTGTTGATTTTTGATTATTTGAAATAATTCTCCTTGATTATTTGGATAAAAATTCGATTCTTTCTTTGCATTTCTTTACCCATTCATCATCTTCATGTGACATATCGATATACTTTTTATAATAACTAATCGCAGATGTATTTTTGTTCATTTTATCGAATGTAAGACCAATGTTATAAACAGCAGTTGCGCTCTTAGGATCTATGTTGTATGCGCTATTAAAGTCCATTTGAGCTTTTCTGTAGTCTTTCAATTCATAATATGCTAAACCTCTGTTTAAATAGCTATTGTAATAATCGCTTTTGAGAGTGATGCTTTTAGAATAGTCCTCTATGGATTTTTTATAATCTTTTTGCTCGTAATAAATAACGCCTCGATTATTATAAACCAAATAGTAATCAGGTTTTATCTTAATGCATTTTTCATACATTTTTAGGGCTTCCTTTCTCTTATTCATATTTGAATAACAAAGTCCTGCATTTAGGTAGTTGGTATGATCATCAGGATTCATTTCAATTAATCTCAAATAATCTTGAACAGCGCTATCATGTTGACTGATCGACATGAGAACCCATGCTCTTTCTAGCAAAGAGCTAGTATCATTGGGGTTTAGGCTTAGGGCATATCCAAAGTTTTCAATAGCTTTTTGGGAATCACCTTTTTTAGAGGCTTCTAAACCCAATGTATAATAATTCGGAAAAAAAGCAGGATCTGTTATTTTTATATATTCCAAGTCAAGAGCTGCCAAATCAAACTTTTGCAATTGCAAATAGGCTAATCTTCTCCAGTTATAGGCTGTCAGGTTTTTGTCCAATTCTATTGCGCTGCTTGCATAAAAGATAGTGGAGTCATATTTTCCAAAATTGTAATAAATGGCTGCAATTTCGTTGGTGCAATCGACTATTCCTGATGTCAATTTATATCCTTTCAAATAATAATAAAGTGCAGTGGAATCTTCATGTTTGAATCTAAAAATTTTTCCTAATTTATTGAAGGTTTCGTAGGAAGATGGATCCTTTGAAACGAATTTTGTATAGTAAAACAATGCATTTATTGTATCATAATTTGCCTCATAACACTTTCCAAGATATAAATATGATTGTATTTTGTTGGAATCAAGCCTTACTGCGCTTTTAAAACCAGATATTGCCACAAAATAATCATAATTGTTATATTTTCTCATCGCTTTGTCGAATACCTGATTGGCATCCGTAGTATCAATAGCCAAACCCAATGACTGAAATAATTTTTCGAAACTAAAGTCGAAAGAAACATCTTTGTCTTTTTTTGTATCTGAGGTGTAATACGCAAGAAAATATGCCAGAAGAATGGTGCCAATGACCGATAAAAACTTTTTCATTTTATATGCATTATTAAATCAGGAAATAAAAAAGAGTAAAAAAGAAAAAAAGGGCTTGTTTAAAGGTTTTAATTATGGTGGTTTACCACACATTAACTTTGGCGATATTCAAGTCTTTGCCAAAATTCTTTTCTTTTAAACAAGCCCGGTGATTTTATTATGATCTGACTTCAATTATCCATTGTCATTGTCAACAGTCTTATCAATGTTTTCATCAATGATCCTTTTGCCTTTCAAGTAAGCGGGCAATTCAAGTCCTGCTTGACGGAAAATATCTTCTAAAGGAGGTATAGATCCCATCATATTGCTAATAAAATTAGCAGTACTCGATTTTCCATTAGCACCGCTGGCGTTATCCCAAACGGTGATTTTGTCAATCTTGATATTCTTAATGGCATCGACCTGTGTTTTAACAAGTTCAGGTAATTTATTAGTAATCATCAACATAGCAGCAGCTTGTGAATCGGATCCGGCTGCTTCCACGAGCATCTTGAAACCGTCAGCTTGTTTCGACATAACTTCCAGAATACCCTTACCTTCAGCTTCCATCTTAAAGAATGTAGCATCAGCTTCACCTTTTGCAATTCTTCTGGTTTGTTCGGCTGTTGCTTCTGCATCAATTTCCACTTTTTGTTTATCTATTTCGGCAGGAACAATAATGTTGGCATATCTCGATGCTTTTTCTCTATCAGCACGACTGATTTCCGCAAGTTTTTCAGCCTGATAAGCTTCTTCCAAAGCTTTAGCTTCACTTACTTTTTGGGCTGTAATGGTTCTTCTCTTTGCTTCAGCTTCTTTTTCATTCAAAGCGGCATTCGAATTTGCAATGGTTATCTTGGCTGTATTTTCACCTTCTACCGCCATGGAGTTGGCTTTGGATACCTGTACTCTTTGGTTTTGTTCTGCATTTGCCTCTCCAATTTCGGCCTCAGCATTGGCTGCAGCTACCTGGGTTCTTTGATCTTTGCGGGCATTCGCTTCACCAATGGCTCCATCTCTGTCTTTTTCTGCTACCACTTTTTTGGCTTCGTTAATAGCTTGAGCTGTAGCTTCTTTTCCTAATGCTTCGATATATCCTGCTTCGTCTGTTATATCGGTTACGTTTACGTTGATCAGTTTCAAACCAATTTTTTGCAATTCATGTTCTACACTTGCCGATACATTGGTAAGGAATTTTTCACGATCGTTGTTGATTTCTTCAATATCCATGGTGGCAATCACAACGCGCAACTGACCAATAATGATATCCATTCCTAAATCGTGAATGGCTTCTAAAGACAAACCAAGCAAACGCTCTGCTGCATTGTTCATTACACCGGGTGTAGTAGAAATCCCAACGAGGAAACGCGATGGAACATTAACACGGATGTTTTGTTTAGACAAGGCGTTTTTCAGGTCAACCACAATAGGAATTGGAGTTAGATCTAAGAACTCATAATCCTGAATAACAGGCCATACAAAAGCAGCACCTCCGTGGATACATTTTGCACTTCTTGCACCATCGTCTCCCTTGCCTACATTACCATAAATAACCAATATTCTATCTGAAGGACATTTTTTATATCGCTTCAGTAAAGAATAGATCATGATGAAGATAAAAAGAATTGCCAGCACAACTACAATTACAACAATTTGACCAGCAGCAACTAATAAAGGATACTCAAACATATTTCATGAATTTAGATTAGTAAAATAGAATTAAAGTATATGAAAATAAAACATGGTTTCTCTTAAGCAATGTCAAAAAATCTTAGATTGAAAATACCAAAAGATCTTAATGATTGCCATTGCAATTCAATTTTTATTGGAAAAAATTCAAACCTCAACAAATATCGAAGATTAAATTTTTTATCGAAACGAAACTATCTGGATCGTCTGACCATCAAAATATTTTCTCCAATCAAATCAACGACCTCAACGATAGATCCTGTTTTGATATCTTCCAGTTCATCTGTCATGGCATCCAAGGTTCTTACAGAACTTTGCACCTTAACCTGGAGTTTTCCACTTCCGGTTTTGCGAGCAGGTATGGTAAGATAGACTTCTCCGGTTTTTCCAATGGCATTCTTCATTTCCAATGTTCCACTGTCGGCAAGTTTGCTCATAAAATAGTGAATAGCAGCCATAACCACCATCATCACTGAGCCGCAAAAAACCGAAATAAATACAGAAAGCCCTGTTCCTAATCCACCTTCGATGCAAGCTATTCCAGTCCACCCAAAAATGGCAAAAAATGCGATCAGATTTTTTATGGTTAAAAGATTAAAATCGGCATGCCCCACATCGACATGGTCTGTATGTACATCTAAATCATGATCAACTCCCCCTGCGACAAAGGTCATAACTAATTGAAACATAAACAATAACGTGAATGGAATGGCAACCATCCAATAGATTTTTGATATGACTTCCATCGAAGCCCACCAAGTAGAAAATGATAAAAGCATAGCCGTAAGATTATTTAGATTTTTCAATGGCAATTTACAAAATTTTCCGATACAATAAAAATTTTTTGATGATTTTATCAGAAGAATTATTCTTTATTCCCTAAAATCCGGTGGATTTTTTCAATTTGTGTAATAAACAATAGTTTGTATAAATAAATCTTCTCCTTTCTAAATGAACTAAAATTCAGAACAATTCTGAAAAACCCATGCCATTATTATATTCTTGAATTTTTCGTTCTTTTGTTCCTTAGAAAAAAGACAAAGAAAAATAAGTCTAAAATATTAATAATCTTTTAATTAGAAATAAAGAATATCGAACATCGAAAAATGATGAATTAAGGTCATTCCTTAAAACGTTTTCGGATTGGATTGATCGATTTATTCTTCAACAAAAAATCAGGTATTTTCAATTTCCGTAAATACGGGCGATTCGATTTCGTCCTTTCCCATTGTATGAACTAAATTTGCCAGCAATAATAATTTTCCCGTCAGTTTGCGGAGTCATTGCATTAATGGTATTGTTTGGACCCAAACCGGGATTGAAGGATAGATCCAAACTTCCATCCATATTAATAAGTGCGATATTTTTCCTTTCTATTCCTTTGTAGGACAAAAAATTACCAATGATAAGAATTTTACCATTGCTTTGAACAATCATTTTATAGATCTCATTGTCACTTCCTTTTCCCGGATTGAATGTTTCATCCAGACTGCCATCTGAATTCAATTGGGCTATATTATTTCTGCCTTTGCCATTGAAAGTTGAAAATTGACCAGCTATAATGATTTTCCCATCTTTTTGAATACATGTTGAATAAACATAACCATCTGTCCCGATACCTGAATTAAAGGTTAAATCAAGACTTCCATCAGAATTTAGTCTGGCAATATTATTTCTTGTTTTGCCATTGTAAGAAGAAAAGCCCCCGCCCACAATGATTTTTCCGTCTGGCTGTGCTGCAATGGAATAAATATTACAGTTTTCACTTGTATCTGCCACAAAAGACAGATCCAAGCTGCCATCTTCGTTCAATCGAGCAATGTGATTTCTTTCAATTTCATTGAAAGTGTTAAAGTTTCCCATAATAATAATTTTCCCATCTTCTTGAATATATGTAGCAAAAATATCTTTGTTCACGCCTTTATTCTGACAAAAGGAAGCATCCAAACTTCCATCCTGATTCAACCTCACAATATGATTTCTGGCTGTACCATTATAGGAAGTAAAATTGCCTCCAACAATGATTTTTTGATCTTTTTGGATAGCAATGGTTGATATAATATCATTTACCCCAATTCCTGAATTAAAAGAAGCATCCAAAGTTCCATCTGAGTTCAGTCGAGCCAGATGAATCCGATCTGTTCCATTGAATGATGTAAACATTCCGCCAATGAGGATTTTTCCGTCTTTCTGAATTGCTGTTACAGCAATCATATCATTGGCACCCGTGCCGGGATTAAATGACAGATCCAAATTTCCATTTTTATCCAATCTGGCTACATGATTTTGACTTTTACCATTATAGGAAACAAAACGACCTACAATAATTATTTTTCCATTGGGTTGAATCGCTGCATCAAAAAGTTGACTATCTGGGCCTTTTCCTTGATTGAATTGGGGATCTAAACTTCCATCGGAGTTTAAGCGAACCAATCGAATTTTTGCAATTGAATTGTAGGAGCTAAAGTTTCCTCCCACCAATATTTTCCCATCTTTCTGAATTGTTATTTTGCTTAAAGAATAATTCGCACCTGTTTCCAAAATAAAAGTGTTATCCAAGCTTCCATTTTGATTCAACCTTGCTAAATAATTGATATCCTTGTTGTTGAAATTTGTAAAACTTCCAGCTATCAGAATCTTTCCATCTTTTTGTATGTCCGTGGCATAGACGTAACTATCAGCGCCAGAGCCTACATTAAAGGAAGTGTCCAAACGGCCATCCGGGTTTAATCGGGCTATTCTGTTTATGGCAATGCTGTTGTATGTTGTGAAATTTCCTGCGATAATTATTTTTCCATCATTTTGAATAGAAGTTGATGAAATTACGCCATTTGCGCCTGAGCCCGGATCAAATGATTTGTCAAGGCTGCCATCAGAATTCAATCGGGCTACTCGTTTTCTGGCTATGCCATTGAAAGTTGTAAAATTCCCAATGATGATGATTTTTCCATTGCTCTGTATAGAGGCCGAAGTCACATAACCGTTGGTTCCAGAACCGAGATCAAATGAGGCATCGTGGCTACCATCTTTATTTAGTCGAGCTATATAATTCGTTGTTTTGCCATCAAAAATTGTAAAACGGCCAGCCATGATGATTTTGCCATCCCTTTGCAAGGAGGTGGAATAAACGATTCCATTTGCCCCTATTCCCGTATTAAAAGATGGGTCTATGTTACCATCAGAGTTCAAACGCGTTATATGGTTTTGAATTGTTCCATTGTAGGATGTGAATTCTCCTCCTATGATAATTTTTCCATCACTTTGTAGGCAGGTTGTTTCAACCGTAGAATTAGCGCCATCCCCTTTGCCAAATCCTAAGTCTATAGGATTAAAGTTTGGATCGTTGGCTCCATTTTGTGCTTTGGAATTATAATTTAGAATTGTTATGAAGAAAATTGCAAGTAAAATATTGAACATTTTCATAATTGAAGTCTATTATATTTAAACTTTGGGTTGTAATTGTTCTGTCGTTTTTAGAAAGAGAATGAATGACAAAATAATTGAAATTTAATCATTTGCAATTCGGCTGAATAAGTCCTTCATACATAAAAAACAATTTTTCCATTGCAAAGTTATATAATTTTTTCTATAAATCTTTTCAAATCTAAGGAATGGAATTTTTTTTAATTTTTCTCCAATAATATTTTGTTTTATGAGATGAATTTTATTAATTTGCAGAATCAAACTTCAAAAAAAGTATTGTTATGAATAAGTCTTCAAATATTTCTATTCTCCTTCTGGGTCTCTTACTTTATTGGACGCAGTGAGAATGGTATATATTTTATTGAAGCTTAACATAAAAAGGCCATTTTCATTCAGTTGAAAATGGCTTTTTTGTTTAAAAAACATTTATAAATAAAGGAAATCATGAAAATCAATGATTATATCGAAGTCAGGTTGCTCTCCCCAAGGAGGGGGGATGAAAAATGTTTTAATATTCAATGGAATAAAAGTTAAAATTCTAAAATCAAAAAATTACATTTGCGACTTCGAAAAAGTCGATAAATGAATTTGTATGATACCTTAACAAATTGTTTATTAAATAAGTATAAAACATAAATAAATCACATAAAAATTATGGACGGAAGAGTATATTTTTTCGATACAACCCTGCGAGATGGTGAACAGGTACCCGGATGCCAATTGAACACCGTAGAGAAAATCCAAGTAGCCAAAGCACTGGAGGAATTAGGGGTCGATATTATTGAAGCTGGTTTTCCTATTTCAAGTCCCGGTGATTTTCAATCGGTGGTTGAGATCAGCAAGGCGGTAAAAGATGTTGTAGTTTGCGGTCTAACCAGAGCAGTTGAAAAAGACATCATGGTAGCAGCAGATGCACTTAAATTTGCAAAAAGACCAAGAATTCACACAGGAATAGGAACATCTCATTATCATATTCACTATAAGTTAAAATCTACACCCGAAGCCATTATTGAAAGAGCCATTGAGGCCGTCAAATATGCAAAGAAATTTGTAGAAGATGTTGAATTTTATGCTGAGGATGCAGGTCGCTCCGATAATGAATATTTGGCAAGAGTTGTAGAAGCTGTGATTGGCGCTGGCGCTACGGTTGTTAATATTCCTGATACCACAGGATATTGTTTGCCATCAGATTATGGCGCAAAAATTAAATATTTGTTTGATCATGTAAGCAATATAGACAAGGCCGTTATTTCAACCCATTGCCACAATGACTTGGGAATGGCTACAGCAAATACAATTTCCGGCGTTATGAATGGCGCTCGTCAGGTGGAAGTTACCATCAATGGAATTGGAGAGCGTGCAGGAAATACAGCTTTGGAGGAAATCGCCATGATTTTAAAAAGTCATAAAGAGATGAATCTGACTTCGGGCATTAATTCGACCAAAATCTACAATATGAGTCGTTTGGTTTCCGGATTAATGAGCATGCCGGTACAGGCAAACAAAGCGATTGTGGGTCGCAATGCCTTTGCACACTCATCGGGAATTCATCAAGATGGCGTGCTGAAACATCGAGAAAACTACGAAATTATTGATCCCAAAGAAGTTGGGATTAATGAATCATCCATAGAACTGACTGCCCGAAGCGGTAGAGCAGCTCTGAACCACCGATTGGAATTATTAGATTTTCATTGTGATCAGGAGCAATTGGATCATATTTATCAAAAATTTTTGGAACTTGCTGATAAGAAAAAAAGCATCAATGATAATGACTTGTTGATTCTGGCTGGAAAAGAAGATATTCAGGATCAATTTCTGAAAATTGAACAGCTTCAGGTGATTTGTGGAAAAGGATTAGTGCCAACTGCAACAGTAAAATTGAGCATGGATGGCGAAGAGTACATTGCAACCTGCGAAGGAAATGGCCCGGTGGACGCTGCATTTAAAGCAGTAAATCAAATATTTAATAAAAAAGTTTCATTAGACGAGTATTTGGTTCAGGCCATTACCGGTGGAACAGACGATTTAGGCAAGGTTCATGTTCAGGTGCATTATAAAGAAAAAGTACACTATGGATTTGGCGCAGATACAGACATTGTAACCGCTTCTGTTGAAGCATATATTAACGCACTTTCAAAAATTCAGAAAAAGTAATAATAAAAATGGGAAAAACACTTTTTGATAAAATTTGGGACGCACATTTGGTATCTCAAATACAGGATGGACCCAATGTAATTTACATTGATAAACAATTTATCCATGAGGTTACAAGTCCACAGGCATTTGCAGGATTAGAAAAAAGAGGTGTCAGCGTATTTCGTCCAGAAAAGCATGTAGCTACACCAGATCATAATGTTCCTACACTCGATCAGCATCTTCCAATTCGGGATGAATTATCGAAAACACAAGTAGAAACTCTTGAGCGAAATGCCAAAAAACATGGCATAACATATTATGGTTTAAATCATGAATATCAAGGTGTTGTTCATGTTGTGGGCCCAGAACTTGGCATTACCCAACCAGGTATGACCATTGTTTGTGGCGACAGTCATACTTCTACGCACGGCGCATTGGGTGCGGTTGCTTTTGGTATTGGAACAAGTGAGGTTGAAATGGTTCTTGTCAGTCAATGTATCATGCAACCCAAACCCAAAAAAATGCGAATTACTGTCGATGGAAATTTAGCAAAAGGCGTGGGTGCTAAAGATATTATTTTGTATATCATCGCACAAATATCAGCATCCGGTGGCACTGGATATTTCATTGAGTTTGCGGGTTCTGCAATCAGCAGTCAAAGCATGGAAGCCCGCATGACTATTTGTAACATGAGCATAGAATGTGGTGCAAGAGGTGGAATGATAGCCCCGGATCAAACAACTTTCGATTACATACAAGGTCGCAAATTTGCACCACAAGGCAAAGAGTGGGAAAAAGCATTGGTGCAATGGAAAACACTTTATTCTGATTCTGATGCCGTTTTTGATAAGGAATATCGTTTTGATGCTGCAGATATTGAGCCGATGATAACCTACGGAACAAATCCCGGTATGGGCATAAAAATAAGTGCAAATATTCCCGTGGAATCTATGATTGAAGAAAGCAACAAAGTTACTTTCAGAAAATCGCTCGAATATATGGGATTAGATGCGGGACAAAAACTTATAGGTAAAAAAGTTAACTATGTTTTTGTAGGCAGTTGCACGAATGGTAGAATCGAAGATTTGCGTCTTTTCACTCAATTCGTAAAAGGCAAGAAGAAAGCAGATAATATCATTGCATGGATTGTTCCAGGTTCAAAATTGGTTGAAAAACAAGCGAAGGAAGAAGGTTTGGTTGAAATTCTTGAAGCAGCAGGCTTTCAACTTCGTCAACCTGGTTGTTCAGCCTGTTTGGCAATGAATGATGATAAAATTCCTGCCAATGAGTATTGTGTTGCAACCTCAAACCGCAACTTTGAAGGACGTCAGGGACCGGGCTCCAGAACATTTCTCGCAAGCCCATTGGTAGCTGCTGCTACCGCCATTGCAGGAGTGATTGCAGATCCTCGTGATTCAATGAATTAATAATTAAAAATGTTTCAAAATGTCAAGAGATAAATTAAATATTATACATTCATCTTGTGTTCCAGTTCCTATTGAGAATGTGGACACAGATCAGATCATTCCCGCACGATTTCTTAAAGCTACTACCCGTGATGGTTTTGGTGAAAATCTTTTCAGGGATTGGCGATATGATAAATCCAATAAACCCATTGCTTCTTTTATTCTCAACAATTCTGTTTATAAAGGCAGTATTCTTGTTGCAGGAAAAAATTTTGGAAGTGGATCGAGCCGTGAACATGCTGCTTGGGCGGTTTATGATTATGGATTCAGGGTTGTTGTTTCCAGTTTTATTGCTGATATTTTTCGCAATAATTCTATGAACAATGGTATTCTTCCCATTGTAGTTTCTGAAGGCTTTTTGAGCGAAGCTTTTGCTGAAATCGAAAAGAATCCCGAAGTTAAAATAAAGGTAAATTTACCCGCACAAACGATTCAAATAGATTCGACCGGAAGGGAAGAAAAATTTGAGATTAATTCCTACAAAAAAGAATGTTTGATGAATGGTTACGATGATATTGACTATTTACTGAACATCAGACCCCAAATCGAAGAATTTGAAAAAATAAGTGCAAAGATTGCTTAATTTCTCTTAAAATAAGGCTGTTTAACTCCCTTTCGTTAACTTAAAGGGAAATAAACAGTCTTTTTTGTTTTTATAAATACAGATCTCCTCAAGCTATGCAAAAATATCAGGTAGATACAAATCTATTCGCAAACGAAAATGTTGCAATATTTTAACAATCTTAACATTGGAATTTTTCTAAGGATTGAACATCTGAGAATCTGTAAACAACCTTTTACCGCTGAGAAACTTAGAGGATTACTTAACAAGCTCAGAACTCATGAAAAAGCCCCAACCATTATGTTCCATTTTATCTAAAATATGCTTACAAAAGCAAAATCAAGGCACTCAATCGAAGTATGCCGCTGGAGTATGCCGATGAAGATAATGGATTGCGTTATTCCTTGTTCGCCAGAATAATTGAAAGATCTATGCATCTTATATTTACATAATTATAAGTTATATTTTTAAATATCAATGGTTTAATAAATATACTTAGCAACCTGTCTGTTATTTTGGACAATTCTGAAAACCCATACCATAATTATAATCGTGAATTTTTTGTTCTTTTTTCAAGACAAAAGGACATAGAAAATTTAATATAAAGAATTATGAATCTTTCAATTATGATTTAGTTATAGTGATGAATTAAGACTGTTACAGAATAATGAAACAATTATGTTTGCGAATATATTTTGGTAACTGGTTGATATTTAAACATAACTTCAGTAGTTCTGAAATTAATTATCGAAGAATATTTTGATTCTGATGTTTTGATATTTTCAATAGATTATTATATCTTTGTAGTAGTTGAGGAATGCAATATTTCTATTAATTGTCATATCGGTTGTTCACATGCCATCCCCACGTAATTTTTAAAAAATCGTTCAATGAGTAATGATAAACCAACATACCAGGATTTATTAAATAAAATTTCTCAATTAGAAAAGGAGATTGATGAAAATCGAATTTGTAGAAATGAACTTATTCAGGCAAAAGAATTCGCCATTGAAAGCGAAAAGCAGCAAATTGCCCTTGTTGACAATGCAATATATCCCATAAACATTACAACGATCAGTGGAAAAGTTATTTACCTTAACAATGCTGCTTACAAATTTTTTGATTTAGATAAAAACACTGATTTAACTGCAATAAATCCTCTTGAATTTTGGGTTTATCCTGAAAAACGAAAAGAATTAGTAGAAAAGATCATTGAGTTTGGATTTGCCGGAAATAATGAAACAGAACTTTATACAACAAATAAACAGGTAAAAACGATTTTATTAAGTTCTTCAATCATTGATTATAAAGGAGAAAAAGTTCTATTATCAATCTACAATGATATTACGGAACAAAAAAAATTAGAAATTTCACTACAAGTAGCCAATGCGAATTCGCAAGAAAAAGAAAAACTGGTCAATGCGCTTTTTGAGAACACAAGTGAAGGCATCGGTATTTCAAAGAATGGTATTAGTTTTATGGTAAACGAAGCATACATTGCTATGTTTGGATATGAAAATGCAGATGAAATTATTGGCAAACCCATACTGAACCAAATTTCGCCTAAAGAACATGAAAAAGTAAAGTATTTTATCACCAATAGATATAATGGAACAAATTTGCCAAAATGCTATGAAACCATAGGAATTAAAAAAAATGGAGAAGAATTTCCTTTGGAAATATTAGTTGGTACATATCAATTGAACAGTGAGCCTTATTCTTTTGGAATATTGCGTAATATTACGGAAAGAAAACAGATTAATCATGATTTAATTGCAGCAAAAGAAAAAGCAGAAGGAAGCGATAGTAAAAATAGAACCATTATTAATAATTTCCCAAATGGTTCTATTACATTATTAGACAAGAACTTAATCATACAGCTTACAGGTGGCAGTGAATATGCATTACATAATTTGCAGCCAGATAGTTTTATTAACAAGCATATTAAAGAGCTTCTAAATGAAAATATTTTTCGAATAAACGAACCCTACATTTCAAAAGCTTTTAAAGGAGAATCTTCTTCTTACATTGTTGATTTTGAAAATTTATACTACAGGAATTATATTTGCCCGGTTTTAACACCTAAGAATGAAATTGATTTTGTTATTTTAATGTCAATTAACATAACAGATTTAATAAACGCAGAAACTGCACTAATAGCTGCCAAAGAAACCGCAGAGGAAAGCGAACATAAATTTCGTAGTTACATTGAGCACGCACCAGTCGGTATCGTTTTAATTCAGAACGATGGTAAATATTTAGATGTCAATACAGAACTTTGTAAAATGTTTGGATACACCAAAGAAGAATTTTTAAATAATAGTTATAAAATTCCAATAATACCAGAAGAAGAGTATGCAAAAGCTAAAAGATCAAATGTAAAAATATTAACCGAAGGAAAATATGTTGATGAATTCCGATTTGTGACAAAAAACGGAACATTTTTTTATGGATTGATGAGTGCAGTTAAAATATCTGATAATAATACACTTGCATTTATAAAAAACATAGATAACATTAAAAAAACACAACAGGATTTAATTATTGCAAAAGAAAAAGCCGAAGAAAGCGACCGTTTAAAATCTACTTTTTTGCAAAATATGTCGCATGAAGTCAGAACGCCGTTAAACTCAATTGTTGGATTTTCACAATTAATTGCAAAACAGAATAAATCACCAGAAAAACTTAAAAAGTTTTCAAATTTGATCATAGAAAGTAGCGAAAAGTTGATAGGAATTATTACAGATGTTATTGAAATTTCTCAAATTCAATCAAAAATTTCAAAACCAAAATTATCAGAGTTTGATATTATTTCATTTCTTAACACAATTATTAAAAATTTAAAAATCAAAGCAATAGAAAAGAACATCGAATTGCAGTTAAATATTGGCATAAATCTTCAAGAATACTTTATACAATCTGATAAAGAAAAATTGTATCGAATATTTTTTCATTTAATTGACAATGCAATAAAATTCACGCAACAGGGTATTGTAAACATTGTTTGCGAATTAGACAATGGAAATATCAAATTTGCAATATCCGACACAGGAATTGGAATATCTGCAGAAATGCAAAAAATAATTTTCGAACCGTTTAGGCAAGTAGAAACGGGAATTTGCAGAAATTTTGGTGGAAATGGTTTAGGACTTTCATTAGTAAAAGCCTATACAGAATTATTAAATGGTTCTATTTCATTAAATTCTGAAATAAACAAAGGAACAACTTTTTACATTTCGATACCCACTAATAAGACAAATTCACAAACAAACAAAGAATCGATAGACAAAAAATTGTATTCCGTAAATACAATTTTAATTGTAGAAGATGAGTAAAGTAATTATCAGTATTTACTTGCATTACTTGAGGAAACCGGAGTGGAAATCTTGTATGCAGCAAATGGACAAGAAGCCATTGATTTATGCAGAGCAAATGCAAAGATTGATTTAATTTTAATGGACATCAAAATGCCAATAATGGACGGACATACCGCAGCAAAACTCATAAAAGAATTTCGTTCAGATATTCCTATAATTGCTCAAACGGCTTATGCTCTGGAAAGTGAACAAGAATCATTTATTGGCGTTTTTGACGACTATATAATAAAACCGATAAGCGAAGAAACTATAACTCAAAAATTATTGAAATATATTGAATAATAATCGATTATTTAATGTGCAAATTATAAATCCGAAATTAATTATTTTAGTTTTTTGTAAAACCGATTTTGCTTATCTAATTTGCGTGATAATATACTTGCGCAAAAAAATCACCGTAAAATCTATATTCATTTCAGGTAATTCGTTAAAGTTTTTTTGGAATCAGATGTGAACAATACTTTCAATCAAAGCACTTATACATAATTCTCTTTAAGAAAAATATTCAATATTTTTAACAACTTTTTACGATCTATAGGTTTTTCTATAAAATCATTGCAACCTGCTTCTATGGCTGCTTTTATATCTTCCTGATCGGCAAGCGCAGACTGTGCGATTATGATAATTTCTTCATCAAATTCCCTTATCTTTTTTGTGGCTTCGATTCCGTTCATCACAGGCATTTTTATGTCCATCAGAATTAAGTGTGGACGTTGCGAAGCACTTGCGTAAACCAATGCTTCCTCTCCATTTTTTGCTCTGATTAGATTGGCATTTGTAAGGTTTATGGCTTCTTCCAAATAGTGATAAATACTATTTTCATCCTCAACAATTAAAATTGTTTTTTCCTTCCAGTCAAAATCATCGCCCAAATTCTGGAAATTAAATTCATAAGGTATTTGATCTTCTTTTTTGTAGGGTAATGTAAAATAGAAAGTACTCCCTTTCCCTATTTCGGATTCGAGCCAGATTTTACCGCCCAGCATCTCAATATAAGCACTCGAAATGGATAAACCTAATCCAGTCCCACCATATTTGCGGGTTTTAGAACCATCCACCTGTCTGAATCTTTCAAAAATAATCAGTTGATGATCAACCGCAATGCCAATTCCTGTATCTTTGATCTCAAATTGAAGCAATCCGGGGTATATGTTATAACTATATTTTAAGGTAATACTTCCATCATGAGTAAATTTTAAAGCATTACCGATTAAGTTGATTAATACTTGTCTGCACTTATGTTCATCGGAGATGATTCCGGCGTCTTTATTTTCAAAACCAGGTTCAATAATCAGTTGAATCTCTTTTTCTCTTGCCTGCTCTATAAAGTGAGTGTAAACTTCCTGAATCAGCGTATTGAGATTAAATTTGGTTTCATGAACTTTTACCTGTTTGGATTCAATCTTCGAAATCTCTATAATATCCATGATTATGGTAAGAAGCTGACTACAACTTGAATTTATCACATCAATATAGGTGTTAAGCTTTTCTTCTTCGAGATTGGGCTTGCGTAGTAACTCCGAAAAACCAACAATTCCATTCAAGGGGGTTCTGACTTCATGCGACATATTGGCCAAAAAAGCAGATTTAAGTCTGTCACTTTCTTCTGCCCTGTGTTTTGAGGCAATTAGATCATCCTGAAGTTGTTTTCGAACAATGGCCAAAGCATATAGATTGGCAAATTTTTCTGCGATGGTCAAGTCTCGATCATTATAATCGCCATGTTTATTGGCAATTATGATTTGCCCGACCAATAGACTGTCTGCAAATGCAGGTACAGAAATATAATTTTGAACTTTATGAATATTTCCATCATAATCACATATCAGCCATTCTTTTTTTGGCGAATTTTCAAAATAGGAAACATAAACTTCGGGGGATTCGATAAACAGATCTGAATTTGAGTTATTCTTTTTTGTGTTCATAAAACAAACAAATCGTTCATCTGGCGACAAGTATTGAGTATTGGGAAAGTGAGAAGCAGTTGCGTCGCAGGTAAAATTCGAAATGCAGGCAAATCTGCTTGCAGTCAGTTTTGTAACATTGGCGTACACTTTTTGCGATATTTTCTCAATAGAAAGATCTTTTTGGAGAAGTTCTCTAGAAAGATCAGCAAGACAAGCATTTACGCTAATTTCAAAAGAAAGAGCCTGCTCTGTTTCTTTCATGTAGGTGATGTCGATGAACGAAACAATTGCGCGTCCCAAAGTAGTTTCATGGCCCGGAACAATTTTCAAATGCAATACAAATACTTTGTAATCATCATCAATCACCAAGGGCATTTCGCATTGAAATTCAGTGTGACCTTCCCATAAAGCAATCATTTCTTCCTTTAATGCATGTAGCGATACCTCAGACATATACGAACCCAAACTACTGAGTATCATTTTCTTACTTTGAATTTTAAGAAAATTCAGACCTTTCGTATTTACATCTATAATTTTTATCAAATGTGCAAATTCTATGATCATATCTGGATAATCATCCAAATACGCTCTTAGATCCGTAACATTGCCAGACAAAAGTTCATTGAATTTATTTCTAATTCCCGAAAAATCTTCTTCCCAAATAAAAATGGGAGAACTATCGAATAAAGTTTGAAGACGACTCTCATTTTCTATAAGCTCTTGTTCTACCAACTTTCTCTCTGTGATGTCCTCCAATGTTCCTTCGAAAAAATACACATTATCTGTTTCATTTTTGACCAAAACTGCATTCTCTACAACGTCAATTATTTTACCATCCTTGCGACATACTTTACTTTCGAAACCCGTAACAACTCCTTCGCGATAAATGATAGAAATATATTTTTTTCGATTGTATAATCCTTTCTTATAGACTTCTTTAACTGAGGCTTGTAAATCTTCAAAGCTCTCAAAACCTAAATATTTCAGTAACGTTTTATTCGCCATCAGAAAATTTCCATCAGGGGTCATCCGGTACATTCCCAAGGGCAAGGTATCGAATAATCGCCTGAAATTCATTTCGCTTTCTTTCAAAGCCATATCAGACCGGACTTGCTCCGTAATATTTCTGGAAATACCAATGATGCCCGTTACATTTCCAATTGCATCGAATATTGGTATTTTACTTGTAAGAACATAAGTTTCATCTTTCTGATGCCAAGTTTCCTTCTCCAAAAGACTTAACAAAGGTATTCCTGTCTGAACAATGGACTGTTCATCATTATAAGCCTGGTTTGCATGTTCATCACTAAAAAAATCGAAATCTCTTTTGCCAATTACTTCTCCATACGATTTTTTTTCAAAATAACTCATCATCGCTTTATTAATGAGAACAAAACGACTTTCCCTGTCTTTGAAATAAACATTGTCGGGAATGTTATCTATCAGAACTCTAAGTTTTTCTTTTTCATAAAGAATTTCTTTTTCAGCTCGTTTGCGCAAAGAAATATCATTGATAACGAGAAGTATATAATTTACTTTTAGAAAATAGGCTGAGATATCAATAAAAATATTCTTTTCTTTGCAGTAATGCTCTGTCTGGAAAAAATCATTGGAGTTATATAGCTGATCGAGTTTTAACGTCAATTTATCATCAAAAAAACATAAGATTTTAGAAAATTCTTTAGTTGCATAATTTTCTGTATTGAAGTTTGTTTCAAAAGCAGAATTGAAATCGATAATTTTGTAGGTATAGCTACCAGAATAGCTATCAGTTTCACGTTGAATAATACAAAGACTATTTAAAATATTCTTGGCAATAATGTTATTTTCAAGATCAAACTCTGACTTAGGCGAATTGTTAATGTCATAAGTACGGTTACTCAATGAAGAATTCGCATCGTCCTGCTTTTTAGAACTGCGCAACTGCACAAGTTCACCCTCCAGCTTATCTATTTTATCTAATAATTCCTCGTATGTAAATCTATGATCTCTCATTCAATAATTAAAAATCTCAAACTAATTTACTGATAATCTCGTTTCTCAGATAAATTCTGAGATATTCACAAATGTATGAATCATTTTTCAAATATACTATCATTTTTGCAGGAAAATATTACATAATTGCTTCTTTTAAAAAATTCTAAAATAATTTGCTTTTATACAGGCATACATTTTTTATATTTGCCAGTTAATTTTAATAGTTTTTAGTTCTCCATGGTCTTTATTATTTTGAATCTGTGAAAAAAATTAAAGAATATATAAAAGAAAACTATAAAGCCATAGTAAAAACAGCTTTATACATCTCAAGCGTTTTTCTTATTGCTTTTTTGTTTTCCAAGGAAACCCGCTTTAAATATGATTATCAGAAGGGATCAACTTGGCGACATTCCAATTTGATTGCCCCGTATGATATTCCTATATACAAATCCGATAACGAAATCAAGGTAGAAAAAGATTCAATTTTAAAAGAAATTCATCCCTATTTTGCTTATGATGTGCAGGTTGGAATTGATCAAATCAATTTATTTCGATTACAATTGGATTCGGTAGCCGATGTTTTTTTTAAGAGTGGCAAAATACCTTTCACTTATCGAAAAGAATTTGAAAAAACGGCCATTATAGCATTTGATGACGTGTATTCTGTTGGAATTATTCAAAACGACGAAGTGTTCTCAAAATACCGGACTGACGATTCGCTCTTGTTTATTTTAAGGAATAATATTGCCGAAGAATTTGATATCAAAGACCTTTACACCTTAAAAACAGCCTATACAAATTTGAAGAATAAATTGACTGAAAGCCTTGCAAAAATGCAAATCTCACAGTTGAACCGAAATTCAATAGTGGCCGATTTTTTAGAGCAATTGCATATAGAAGATTACATACAAGCCAATTTGAATTATGATGATCTGACAACCGAAAAAGAAAAAGCAACTTTGCTGGAGGAAATATCTCTTTCCAGAGATATGATAAAACAAGGAGAAATTATAGTTCTCCAGGGTGAATTTGTGAATGAAAGAATTCTCAGAATATTGCGATCTTTTGAGATTGAATACGATAAAAGGTTCAGCTATTCTTCCCGACATACTTATGTCTTTTTTGGATACATCGTATTGTCATTCATATCCGTATTGATTGTTTATTTATTTCTATTCCATTTTCGTAAAGACATTTTTGAAGATATTTACAAGCAAATTTTCATACTCGTTACTTTGGTTCTCAATGTTGGCGTTACATACTTGGTTGTCAGATACCGCCTTGTTTCCATTTATGTAATTCCTTATGCTCTTTTTCCTGTTGTGTTACGAACTTTCTTCGATTCCCGGCTTGCTTCGCTGATCAATACCATCGCATTACTGATTAATGGATTTTTTGTTCCCAATGCTTTTCAATTTGTTTTCATGAATTTTATGGCAGGGAACATAGCGATCTTCAGCTTGCGACAGCTTTACCGAAGAGATCAATTATTCGCCACTTCATTGATGGTGATACTTACCTATTGCCTGAGCTATATCGGCATAATTTTGATTCAAGAAGGCAGCATCGAAAAAGTTCCCTGGAAAGATTTCCTCTGGTTTGTAGCCAATGGTGTATTATTGCTTTCATCTTATCCAATGATCTATTTTGTGGAGAAAATTTTTGGCTTTTTATCCGATCTTACTCTGCTGGAGCTTACAGATTTGAATCATCCTCTTTTGCGGCAATTGGCCAATAAAGCACCGGGTACTTTTCAGCATAGTATTCAGGTGGCCAATATTGCTGAAGAAACTATTTACAAAATTGGCGGAAATGGATTGTTGGTCAGAGCTGGAGCACTATTTCATGACATAGGCAAACAAACCGCTCCAATGTATTTTATTGAAAATCAACGTTTTGGAATAAATCCACATGACAAACTCGATTTCATCCAAAGCTCCAATGTGATCATTAGTCACGTTCAACATGGCGTTGAACTTGCCAATAAACACAGGCTTCCTGATGAAATTATCGATTTCATAAAAACCCATCACGGAACCATGAAAGTAGAGTATTTTTATCGTTCTTTTATCCATCAGAACCCTGATGTAGAAGTCGATCTTTCTAAATTTACATACCCGGGAACAACTCCAAATTCGAAAGAGACTGCTGTGTTGATGATGGCCGATGCCGTTGAAGCCGCCACTCGGAGCATGAAATCTCCCACAGAGGAAACAATGAACGAAATGATTGACAAAGTGATTAATCACCAAATTGAAGAAGGACAATTTTATAATTCCAATATCACCTTCAGGGACATCAGTCTTATAAAGATGATTTTCAAGCAAAGAATGAAAAATATCTATCATGCTCGAATTGAATATCCTAATATGTAATTTCATCACAAAAATGTTTCGGGATTTATTCCAAAATTTGTGTTGGAAATTCAGAACTCCTGAAACAGCACAAACTATTATATCTTATTTTTTTCTTAAATTATGCTTACAAACCTATAATCAAGGCACTCAATCGAAGGTACATGATGTAATTCAACCCCATAAAAACATGATTTATATTTAGTTATATGATATTGAAAGGAAGAAAAATAATACTGGGAATAAGCGGTAGCATCGCAGCCTATAAATCGGCTTTGATTGCCCGATTACTAATAAAAGAAGGAGCTGAAGTGCAAGTGATTATGACTCCGGCAGCGAAGGAATTTATCACCCCGCTTACTCTATCTACGCTGACTCAGAAAGGTGTAATTTCTGAATTTTTTGAAACAAATTCGGGTACTTGGAATAGTCACGTTGATTTAGGCTTATGGGCCGATCTTATGCTCATTGCACCTGCAACCGCATCCACCATAGCAAAGATGGCAAATGGAATAGCCGATAATATGTTGATCACCAGCTATCTATCTTCTCGGTCACCGGTTTTTGTAGCACCAGCCATGGATTTGGATATGTTTCGTCATCCTTCTACCTTGAAAAATATAGAAACCATCAAATTATACGGGAACATCATCATTGAGCCTGCCGAAGGGGAACTGGCCAGTGGTCTGTCTGGGAAAGGGCGAATGGAAGAACCGGAAATCATTGTTCAAAGAATAAAATCTTTTTTTGAATCACGCCAGAAACTTTCTGGAAAAAAATTTCTGGTAACAGCCGGTCCCACCTACGAATCAATTGATACAGTAAGGTTTATTGGCAATTATTCTTCTGGTAAAATGGGGTATGCCATCGCAGAAGAATTAGCAAACCTGGGAGCTAGCGTAAAACTTGTGAGCGGGCCTGTCAAAATAGAATGCAAACATCCTCAAATTGAAGTGATCAAAGTAAGATCTGCCTCAGAAATGTTTCAGGAATCGATCCAACATTTTCCGAAAATGGATGTTGCTATCATGGCGGCTGCTGTGGCAGATTTTACACCTGTCGAAACATCGAATGTAAAAATTAAGAGGAAAGATCAGAAGCTCAGCATTGAGTTGAAACCCACCCAAGATATTGCCGCAGAATTAGGTAGAATGAAAACACCTTCGCAATTCCTCATTGGTTTTGCTTTAGAATCTGAAAATGAGGAAGAAAATGCAAAAGAAAAAATCAAAAAGAAAAACCTTGATCTGATTGTGTTAAATTCTCTTAAAGACGAAGGTGCAGGATTCAATTTTGATACAAATAAGATAACAATCATCGATAAGTTAAATAATATTTTTAAATTTGAACTCAAATCGAAGGTACTTGTTGCCAAAGATATTGTTCTAAAAATCACCTCATTATTTGATCAATGAAAAGAATAAAAATCCTCATTTTCATTTCCGGATTCTTCATGATGTTTTTTCCGGCTTCAAAAGTATTGAGTCAGGAGTTGCAGTGTATGGTAAACATCAACCATGACCAACTGCAAAGCACCAATACACAGTTGTTCCAAGAAATGCAGCGTTCCATCTATGAGTTTATGAACAATAGAAAATGGACAGATCATATTTTTGATGTGGATGAAAAAATAGTTTGTAACCTAATGATAAATATAAAGGAACAAATTGGTTCAGAGCAATTTACAGGTACAGTTTCTGTACAATACAGCCGTCCTATTTTTAATACGGCTTATAACTCTTCCGTTTTGAATTACAAAGAAAAAGATGGTGAGTTCCGTTTTGAATTCACAGAAGGACAACCTATGGATTTCAGCGAAACCTCATTTATCTCAAGCTTGACCTCTGTTCTCGCTTTTTATGCATATATTATCATTGGTCTTGACTACGATACTTATGCAGAATTAGGCGGTACACCTTATTTTCAAAAAGCGCTTAGTATTGCCAACAATGCGCAATCCTCCAGTTACACAGGTTGGAAACCCTACGAACATCTTGAAAACAGGTATTGGCTCATCGAAAATTTCCTCAACCCTATATATGAGCCACTCAGGAAATGCAATTACCGTTACCATCGTTTGGGCTTAGATGTGATGAGCGAGCGAGCCGATGCAGGAAGAGCTGAAATTGCCGAAGCATTGCGTTTCTTAACCAAAGTTCACAATGCAAAACCGAACTCATTCCTGATGAAGCTTTTCTTTACGGCAAAGTCTGATGAAATTGTTTCTATATTTTCGAATTCATTCGATATGGAAAAGTCTAAGGTTGTCAATATTCTAAAAGAGATCGATGGTCCAAATTCGGTGAAGTACGATCAAATTATGACTGCCAAAAAAGATCAATAATTTTTTATTTCGAAATAAATTCAATTTGTATGTTATTATCACTTTCTGTGCAAAACTATGCACTGATCAATAAACTCGAAATTGATTTTCAGAATGGATTGACCATTATTACAGGCGAAACAGGAGCTGGAAAATCAGTTTTATTGGGTGCCTTTTCTCTCATACTTGGCCAAAGAGCCGATACGGGAGTTCTTCGTGATACGACAAAAAATTGTGTGATTGAAGCATCATTTAAAATTGGTGAACATAACCTGAAGGAATTTTTTGAAACGGAATTTGAAGAAGTAGAGTATGACGAAATGGTTTCAATTCGTCGCATCATAACGCCCCAGGGAAAATCAAGAGCTTTTATCAATGATACACCAGTTAATATAAAATCTATCAGAGATTTAGGTCTAAAACTTGTGGACATTCATTCACAGCACGAAAACCTGATTTTGGGAAATAATTCATTTCAAATGAAAGTAGTGGATGCTTTTGCACAGCATCAAAAATTGCTGGAGGAGTACAAGATTTTTTTTCTAAAATATAAAGAACAATCAAAACAAATCAGTGATTTTACAAAAAAAGTAGATCAGTCGCGCAAAGATTATGAATTCATACAGAACAGATACAATGAGTTAGAAAAAACCAAACTCAGGGAGGATGAACTGGAGGATCTTGAAAAAGAGATAAGTACATTGAACCATGCCGAAGAAATAAAGAGCAATTTGAGCAAAACTCATTTTCATCTTGCGGGCGATGGCGACACGGCATTGATTCAAATCAAAGCTTGCATTCAAAACATGCAATCAATCTCTTCTTTTTTCAATCAGGCCAAAGACATTTCTGCACGTTTGGAAAGTGCGTATGTAGAATTAAAGGATATTTCGGATAGTGCGGAAAAATTTTCCAATGACATAGAATTTGATCCCATCAGGCTCGAAGAAGTGCGAAACCGATTGGATATTCTTTATTCGTTACAGCAAAAATATAAAAACCCTACAATAAAAGGTTTGATTGCGATCCGGGACGAATATCAACAAAAATTAAGCGAAATTGATGATTCCGATTTTCACCTCGAACAAATGCACAAGGAATTTGCAAAAACGGTCACAAAGTTGGAGCAAATAGCCATAAGTATTTCAAAAAACAGACATAAAGTGATTCCCAAGTTAGAACAAAGTATAACGGATGAGCTTAAGAATTTGGGAATTCTAAACGCACTTTTTAAAATCAATATAACCCAAAGTGAGGACTTTGATGTTTTTGGGCGAGATCTGGTTGAATTCACTTTTTCGGCTAACAAAAGCTTTGAACCTCAAGAAATTAGTAAGGTAATTTCGGGTGGCGAAATGTCGCGCTTGATGCTCACACTCAAATATTTGATTTCGAAATTCACAGCATTACCTACAATCATTTTTGACGAAATAGATACAGGAGTTTCTGGTGATATTGCCGATAAAATGGGGCAAATAATGCAAAAAATGGCTTCTTGCATGCAAGTGATTAATATCACACACCTACCCCAAATTGCAGCGAAAGGAAACCAACATTTTTTGGTACATAAAACAACGGAAAACGAATCAACTTCTACCAATATTCGCTTATTAAGCATAGAAGAGAGAATTAATGAAATTGCTAAAATGCTAAGTGGAAAAGATGTTACAGAAGCAGCAGTTTCTAATGCCAAAGAATTACTTAAAAATGCAGTACAAGAATAAAGCATTCTAAAATAATGTTAATAAAAAAATATCGACGAAAACTTTGTTTTTCCCGATCTAGATACAGATAAAGAATTGCTTTGGACTTTACTAACTTTCAGTGGGTATCTTACAACAGAATTAAAACTTGATTACAATACTTTCAATCTGAAAATTCCAAATTATGAAATAAAACTTGTTTTTAAAAATATCATAAAGAAATGGTTAAATACCGATATTAAGATTAAACAAACATTATTAGTCAACACAACTAAATATTTAATTTCTAAGGACTTAGTAAATTTTGAAAAGGGTTTTAAAGAAATAATTGGAGATGTAGAGACGTGGCATGCCACGTCTTTACACACAAAAGGAGATGCTGAAAATATTTACCAATCGTATGTACTTGGATTGCTTGCAATAATTGGTGATGATTACATTATAAAATCAAACAGAGAAAGTGGCGAAGGCAGATATGATATAATGTTGATTCCTCATGATAAAAGTAAAGTCGGAATCGTAATTGAAATAAAACAAATAAAAAGAAATAAAAACGAAACGGACAATAAATTCTATGAAAGAATAGACAATAAAATAATTGAAGCCATAAATCAAATAAAAACAAATAAATACTACAAGGAATTACTTGATAACAAAGTAACTGATATTCTGGAATTGCCGATAATATTTGCTGGAAAAGAACCCTACATTACAGTAATAAACAAAGAAAAAAAATGAGCAAAGAATTATTCGTCTGCAATTATTAGACAGGACACAGCAGTAAATTAAAAAAGAAAAAAACCAATCTATCCATATTCAAAAAGTCTATAAAAGAATTAGTGAAAAAATATTCGTGAAAAATTACAACTTTTTTAAATTTCTATAAGGGTTCATTTGCTTGAAATGTCTATAATTGTGAAAAATTAACTTAAATTAATTATGATGAGAAAAAACATTTATTTCATTCTGGTTGCAATTTTGCTTGCCTCATCCTGTGGTAAAAAAAACGTATATACAGATGCAACAAAGCCCGTTGACGAAAGAATAGAAAACCTACTTTCATTAATGACATTGGACGAAAAACTTGAATTACTTTATGGCGATTCTACAGGTTTTGCCACTTATGGAAACAAGCGTTTGGGAATTCCAGCTTTGGTGCTTTCCGATGGCCCAATTGGCGTAAGAACCAAAAAAGCCACCTCTTTGGGAGCAGGTGTAGTCATGGCTTCCACTTGGGATACATTGCTGATGCAAAAAATTGGCGTCATGTTGGGAAAAGAAACCAAAGCGCATGGCAAAAATTACCTTTTGGGTCCTTGTGTCAATATTCACAGAATGCCATTAGGAGGAAGAAATTTTGAAAGTTATTCTGAGGATCCTTATCTGGCATCTCGCATGGGGGTTGCCTGGATCAAAGGTTGTCAAAGTGAAAAAGTCATCACTTCTGTAAAGCATTTTGCACTCAATAATCAGGAATGGAATCGCAATACGGTAAACTCAGTAGTCGAAGAACGTCCTTTAAGGGAAATATATCTTCCGGCATTCGAAGCTGCTGTAAAAGAAGCGGGAGTTTGGTCTGTCATGTCAGCCTACAACTTGGTAAACGGACAGCATTGCAGCGAAAATGTTCATCTTCTGAAAGAAATCCTCAAAACAGAATGGGGATTCAAAGGGTTTGTTGTATCTGACTGGGTTTCAGTATATAGTACAGATATTGCCGCTAATGCAGGACTGGATATAGAAATGCCTAAAGATGAGTTTTTTACAAGAGAAAAAATGAAAGCTGCAATCAAAGAAGGCAAAATTACAGAAGAAACAGTAAATGATAAGGTACGAAGATTGCTGAGAGTGAGATTTGAAGCAGGATTGTTTGATGAAAAGATGATCGCAGATTCAAGCGTTTTGCTGAGCGAAGAGCATAAAAAAATTGCGTTGGAAACAGCACAAAAGGGTATCGTTTTATTGAAAAACGAAAAGAATTTCCTTCCTCTTGATAAATCCAAAATCAAGTCCATAGCCGTGATAGGTCCCAATGGAAAGGAAGCAAGAACAAGTGGTGGCGGAAGTTCTTATACAAAGCCCTATTATGCTATTTCCCCTTTCGAAGGTATTCAGAAAAAAGTGGGCAATGCGGTAAAAGTAGAATTTTCTGTGGGTGATAATCTGGAAGTCCCAGCTTTGGACATCGTTGAACCCGAATTTTTACTACCCCCAGATGGAAAAACTGGAAAAGGCTTGTTTTGTGAAATATTCGATAATATAGATTTGAAAGGTCAACCCGTCCTTACCCGTTTCGATGAAAATATAAACTTCAATTTTGGAGAAGGAACGATTGATCCGAAAGTAAAAGCTGATTACTTTGGTGTTCGGTGGACTGGAAAAATCCAAATCAAAGAAACCAAAGAATACAGATTTGATACGAAAAGTGATGATGGCGTTAGACTTTGGGTTAACAATGTGAAATTGATCGAAAATTGGTCGCAACATGGTGCAACCGTTGACAGCAAAACAATCCGATTGGAAGCAAATAAAAGCTATGAAATTAAACTTGAGTATTTCGAAAAAGTTGGTGGTGGAATTATCGAATTGGGATGGTCAAACAAAGAGAATGTTGTTGATCCAAACTTGGTAAATCAAGCCGTTAATCTTGCTAAATCTTCTGATGTTGCAATTCTGTTTGTTGGCGCTTATGCAGGTATAGAATCCGAAGGTGTGGATAGAGATGGTATGCTACTACCAGGCAATCAAGATCTTTTGGTTGAATCGGTTGCTAAGGCTAATCCCAACACAATAGTTTGCATTCATGGTGGTACACCAGTCAACATGGAAAAATGGATCAATAAAGTGAAGGGCATCATTTATATGTCTTATGCAGGTCAAGAAACAGGAACAGCCATTGCCGACATATTATTTGGCGATGTGAATCCAAGTGGAAAATTGACCTTTACAATGATCACTAATGAAAAACAATCGCCTGCAATGGCAGAATATAAAAATGAAAACCTTCAGGCGATACATTCAGAGGGAATTTTTGTGGGATACCGATATTATGAAAAGAATAATATGAAAACGAATTTCGTGTTTGGTCACGGTTTATCCTATACCAGTTTTGAGTATTCCGATATGCAAATCAAACAAATATCCGGAAACACTTTTGATGTAACGCTGAAAATAAAAAACACAGGAAGCCGGGATGGTGACGAAATTGTCCAAATCTATGTGAGCGATCCTGAATGCAGCGTAGAACGCCCGATCAAAGAACTAAAAGGATTTTCGAGAGTAAGCCTGAAATCAGGTGAACAAAAAGAAGTAAAGCTTCGCTTAAATTCGAGAGCTTTTGCATTTTATGATGTAAATAAAAAAGCATTTGTGGTAGAACCGGGAGAATTTGTTATTTCTGCCGGAAGTTCGTCTTCGGATGTAAAACTGAAATCCAGTTTGCAAATCAAATAAAAAATGAAGATAAAAAGTTAAATTTAAAGACCTCTTTAAAGAATATTTCTTTAAGGAGGTTTTTTAATTTATTGAATTTCAAGTCTTTAATAAATAACGATAGAAATACCTTTGCAAAGGAAAAAATATACTTATAGTATTGCACGTTAATTGATCATTCACCCTTAATTTAATTTTAATATTCATGAAAGGCTTATTTACTCTTACACTCGTATTGTTCTTGGGGTTGGCGTTTGCACAAGATCCAAATGAAAAACTTACCCAAGATCCTAAAGCTAAGGTAATTCTTGATCAGGTAACCGCAAAAACGAAAGGTTACCAATCCATGAAAGCAACCTTTTTATATACCTTGGAAAATCAGCAAAAAAATACAAAAGAAACCAAAAAAGGTACGATTTACATCAAAGGTCAGAAATACAAAATCTTCTTTCATGGCTTAAATACGGAAGTCTTTTTTGACGGAAAAGTTCTTGCAACATACATGATTACCGATAATGAAGTTACATATTCCGAACCTGATCTGAATGCCGAAAATACCTTAACACCCAATAATATTTTTACCTTCTACGAAAAAGGATTTTTTTATAGACGATTAAAAGATGAAGTTATTGGAAGCAAAACACTGAATGTAATAGAACTCGTTCCTATGGAAAGAGAAAAGAAAGGTTTTTCTAAAATAAAATTAAAAATCGATAAAGCAAAACAAGTCATTGCCTCTGTAAAATCTTTCGGTAAAAATGGTGTTCATTTTACTATAGATGTAAATGATTTCACACCCAATGTAAAGGTTACAGACGCCCTATTTACTTTCGATGAAAAAAGCTATCCAGATATTGAAGTCATTGACAACAGGAATTAAATTTTTTACTGAATAACTTTGTCGGGATTCATATCCTGACAAAGTTCTCAAATGCAGTATCCTCTATTTCCAACAAGACCATCTATTCCCAATACATTAAAAATGATTGATTTTATAAAGCCCAAAGCCCTTTTCGCTGCATTTGATTTATTTCCATCCTCAAAAGGAGCAGCAACCCATATCCATCATTCGATTCTGGCCTTGTCACAGTTCGCTGAAAACACCCACGTGTTTGTTCTTGGAAATGAAAATCTTCCATGTTTTCAGGAAGAAGGATCAATCAAAATACATCGATTTAATGAACTTATTACCAACTACATAGAAAGAGCTTTGGCTTATGCTTCAGAATTGGAGCAAATTATTAAAAATACCACATTTGAAATTTGTCATTTTAGGGATATCTGGTCTGGTATGGCCATATTCTCAGAGCCGCACATTTACAAGACAGTTTTTGAGGTAAATGCACTCCCTTCTGTTGAGTTATTATACAAATATCCGGCATTAAGTTCTTCAACACAAAATAAAATCATTTCCATCGAAAATCTTTGTCTTGAAAAAGCCGATACCATTGTTGTCCCCTCTAAAACAATAAAAAACTTTTTAATTAAAAAGCATGTGGCGGAAAATAAAATTATCGTAATCCCCAATGGTGCAGATTTGCCCAACAGCCCAAAGCCACCCAGACCCATAAAAGAAACATACATCATCTATTTTGGCGCTTTACAAACATGGCAGGGAGTTGATGATTTGATTCGAGCATTCGCTCTTTTGCGAGATTATGAAAATTTACGTTTGGTGATTTGCTCATCTAATCAGCCCAGATATAGCAAAATTTACACGAAACTGGCCGAAAAATGCAATGTGGCAGATAGAATTATTTGGAATCACCAGTTAGCAAAAATTGAATTAAATCAATGGATTGCTCATGCGCTTCTTTCGGTAGCACCTCTAAAAGCCACCAGCAGAAATATAGAACAAGGTTGTTGCCCCTTAAAAATATTGGAATCGATGGCACAAGGAATACCCGTGATTGCATCGTCAATTCCTTCTGTTATTGAGATCATTAACGACAATGTGAATGGAATAATTGTCCAACCCGATCGCCCTTCGGAACTTGCACGAAAGATTCGTTTTTTAATCGATTTCCCAGAGCAATTGGTTACAATAGGTCAAAAAGGTCAGGAAACCATCAAGAAAAATTACACTTGGGAAAAGAATTATCAAAAACTTTTTGAAGTCTATTCAAAAATATATACATTTACGGAGAAATGATAGCCTGCTAAATCGAAATATTTTGGAATGCAGAATAATACATTTTAGACCTTAGTGTGATTAAATAAAAAGACTTAGATAGTTAAAGAATTTTTATCCCAAAATCTATGGCAACTTACAAAAAGAATAGAGAATCAAAAGCGCTTGAACTGTTTCAATCTCTGGACAAAGAACAGGTGAACTTTGTAAAATTGAGAAAAATTGAAGCTTCCTATAAAATCAAACATTGGATTGATTTTTTTGAAAAAATTTCATTCATGGACGAAAAAGGGGATGGCGAAAGAAAAAAATGGGAAAAATGGCGAACAGCTTCCATCATTGTTGCGGTACTTTTTTTTATTTTTGGCTTTGCCAATTATTTTCTCTTTGTTTTTACTTTCATAGCCATTATAGGAATCTTCATATTTTCAAATTTTGTGGCCAAACTGAAAAGTATTGATGTAAAAAACCAATTGCGCCTTTTCATTTTTCCATTATTATCTTTCCTGAAAGAAGAAATCGATCAGGAACAAAAAGTTTATTTGCATTTGGATTTAAGTCAAATCAATCAGGAGGCTTATTTAAAAGAAACAATTCCGGTGAAGTCCTCTGCTTTACCCAAAATACTTACAAAAATATACGAATTAAATTGGATCAAAGCCAGCATGCAAATGGTCGATGGAACTGACATAGAATGGGAAATAACAGACAAAGTAAGAATCCGGAATATTACCAAAAGAGGCAGCAGCGGCAAAATAAAATATAAGACAAAGATTAAAACAAAACATACAATTATTTTGACATCTTCGTTTTCTAAATCAAAATACACTTGCATAGCAAACCCAACTGAAATATCGCCCAAATCGGATAGCTCTAACTGGGTTTTGCGACAAAAAAATAAGTTAGTAAGTTTAGCATTGGATGAAGTTTTTCAATTGGAAAAACTACTGGAACCCATAGGAAATTGCTACCGAAAAGTAAAACCACTTTAAAAATCAATAAGCACCGAAAATAAAATAAAAACGAATTCAATATGGCACAATGTCAAGTTAAAACAGGAATATTTGTGGTAAGAGAATGCGGCGCTATTTCTGGAATTACATGCGCAGATTGTGGGAAAAACGTTTGTGCGAAACACACACGCCAAAGTGGCCCCAAAGCCGTTTGCATTGAATGCTTGGCGAAATCAAACAATGTAGGAAATTTGAGCATAAGACCACATTCTAACCGCTTTGATTCACTTTGGTATTTCACCAGAAGACTAAGTTTTTTCCAAACTTATAATTACACACCTTTCGAGGGACAAGACTACGACGGATTCGAAAAAACAAATCAGCAGGAAATTGAAGATGACAACGAAAAAGGTGGTTTCTTAGATAGTTAAAAGTATGATGCCGGAAAAAGAATTGGAAATACTTTGGATTACAGAAAACTACCCCCCCAATAAAGGAGGAATGTCGCAATCATGTGATAGAATAGTCAATTCATTACAAGACCTTGGTGCTAAAATTCATATTCTTCACCTTTCGGAAAAAACAAAAATAATGAAACGTTCCGTAGTGGTGAATGGTTCGTTTACCGTATGGCCGATTGAACAAGAAATAGAACATAGTGTTAATTTGTTATGGCTCTATATTGAAAATCATTTTAACAAATTTAAGTTTACCCATATTCTGGCTTTTGGAGGATACTTACCTATTTTTCTTGCCCCAGTTTTCTCTAAGTGGATGAAATTACCCTTAATTACCTTGATTCGGGGAAATGATTTTGATATGTCCATTTTCTCCCCCAAAAAAAGAGAAATTTTGCTATACGCACTCGAAAACTCAGAAATCACGGTTACTATTAGTTCAGAAAAGAAAGAAAAAATAAAAAAATTACTTCCGCACAAATCTGTTCATCAAATATCCAATGGTATTGATGTTTCTCGATGGCAACCTTTGCCAAGCGATTTCATCAAAAGAGATAAACTTGTTGCAGAATATAAAAAACAGAATTGCAGAATTGTGGGTATTTTTGGACAATTAAAAAACAAAAAGGGTGTAGATTTTTTAATTGATGCCATACATCTTTCTAATAAGCAAGATTCTATTTTTCTATTAATTGCCGGAGAAATTACCGATGATGCTATTATTGAAAAAATTAATACATACCCAATAGCATTTTCACTTCATTCCTTTATGGATCGCTACGATTTGATTTCTTTCTATATGGCATGTGATATTGTGGCCATTCCGTCTTTTTACGATGGAATGCCCAACGTGTTGCTTGAGGCCGGAAGTGTGGGCGTTCCCTTCCTCGGTTCAGACACAGGAGGAATAAGTGATTTTATTCAACATGATTTTAATGGATTGCTTTTTCAACCCAACCACATTGATAGTTGTGCATTTGCAATCCGCACTTTCATGGAACTCCCAACGGAACGGCTGATAGAAATGGGTGAAAACTGTAAAAAATTAATTTCAGAAAAATACACAAACACAATTGAAGCACAAAAATATCTATATTTATTCAAACAAGTATAGTAATTAACCTTTTAAACCTAAATGTCTTATGAAACTTAAATTCATTCATATTTTAATTTGCAGCATCTCGATGCTCTATTTTTCATCTTGTAATTCAGATAGTTCTGATAAATCGCAAAAAGAAGAAAACAATGATAAAAAAGAAATTAAAGACAGAAAAGAAAAAGAAGAAAAAGAAAATGATGAAGTTACCTACAAAATAAAAGACGATGACAATGATCTTTATGCTGAAATAAGCATTTCGGATCAGTCTATCAAGATTACGAATGATAAAAAAAAGTATAAATCAGAATTAAAGAAAGATAAAAGGAAATACTTCGAAAAATCAGGCAATACGCTATATCTTGTTAAATTGGGAGATGAAAACAAAATCAAGTTGTGCGATGAAGGCGGTAAGCTTCTATATAATATAAAAATCTACAAGGACAAGATTAAAGTCAGTGATAATGAGGAAGGAAATAATCCTTCACAAATAAAAATCTATGAAGATAAAGTTAAAATTAAAGATGATCAGGAAGCAGAAATCGGATCTGTAAAATTAGATAAGGATAAAACAAAAATTATAGTAAAATCGAAATCGAAAAGCTATACCATCAACAACAAGGAGTTGTTTGGCGCTTATGGTGTTCTTGCTATTCCCCAAATACCCAAGATGGAAAAACTCATTATTTTGGCAGAACTCCTCATGTTAGAAAAATAAACTATGTACTTGTTTTACACACTGGGAGGAGGTCTGGGACACTTGACCAGAGTACTGGCATTCATAAACACACAATGCATGGATTCTTCCCAGTGTGTAATTTTAAGTTCGCAAGAAATTGCGCACGCTATCTTTCCTGATTCTCCTTGCATCATTCTCCCAAATCATCTCAAAGATTCGCCCAAAAAACTGTTCGAAGCCATCATGGAAATCATTGTTTTTCATAAAATTAGAATTGTTTTTATGGATACATTCCCCAATGGAATCATAGGTGAATGGAGTTTTCTACAAAACCATAAATTTGAAATAAACTACATAGCAAGGCTTTTAAACTGGAACAATTACAAGCCCTTGACAGAAGGACATAAAATAAATTTTCAAAAAACATACATTATAGAACCACTTTCAGAACCACACAATAATTTTATTACTCAGCATTCAAAAAGCGTTCAAACTTTTACAATAGACTACCCCAAAGTGCCAGAAGATAAGGAAATTGTGCAAAAACTTCTATCAATCAGAAAACCAATGTGGCTCATTGCTCATTCATATCCGGTAGATGAGGTTCTTCAACTTTATGATTATGCACAAGATCTGGCCAAAGTTCAGAATAAAAATTACAGCTTTGTTATAATATCATCCTCCCCGATCGAAGGAATTTCGTCACAAGTATTGCAGCTAAATATATTTCCTGCATATCCATTCTTTATCTATGCAGATCGTATATTTACAGGATGCGGATTCAATAGCATGAAACAGACGGAAACTATCAAAGAAAAGCATAGTTTTATTCCATTTCCCAGACGCTTCGATGATCAGTTTCAACGTGCTTCAATTCGCAGACATTCAATGAATTAATATTTATTTTGTGGAATTAGGATAAAGTATTATCTTTGTTTAATTCAATCACAAAAAATGCGAAATAATAAATGAATTACAATAGAAAAATTCTATGTGCATAAGTGTTTAACTTTTTTTTGAACTCACAAGCCACATTTAGAATAAAATTGGCTCAATAGAATTGACTCTATGTGCCGATTGTGTTTAATAATTTTTTTAAAACACACAAACCAAATTATAAATAAAATAGGCTCAATAGAAGTGAATCTATTTGCCTATGTGTTTAATAATTTTTATTTTAAACAAATAAAGCACATAAGGAAAAAAATAGGCTCAATAGAATTGACTCTATGTGCCTATGTGTTTAATACTTTTTTTTTAAACACATAAGGCACATAAGGAAAAAAATAGGCACAATAGAAGTTACTCAATGTGCCTATGTGTTTAATACTTTTTATTTTAAACAAATAAAGCACATAAGGAAAAAAATAGGCTCAATAGAATTGACTCTATGTGCCTATGTGTTTAATATTTTTTATTTTAAACAAATAAAGCACATGAGGAAAAAATTAGGCTCAATAGAATTGACTCTATGTGCCTATGTGTTTAATAATTTTTTTAAAACAGTTGGCATTTAGTTAAAACCATATAAAAACTGAGAATATGATAACAAAAAAATCTGTAAATGACTTGACCTATAAAATAATAGGTTATGCTATAGAAATACACAAGGAACTTGGACCAGGCTTATTAGAAAGCGTTTACGAAACCTGTATGATGCACCTGCTTAAACGAAATGGGCACAACGTATATCGCCAAAACCAAGTCAATTTTACCTTTAAAGGCATTGAAATACAAACCCAACTTCGCTATGACATGCTTGTAGATGATTTGATAATTATAGAAAACAAGGCAGTTGAAGCATTTCATCCTTTACATACAGCACAAACGCTATCTTATATGATGCTTTTAAAGATACCCAAAGGAATATTAATCAACTACAATTGCACTCACCTATTCAAAGAAGGACAAAAAACGTTGGTAAATAAATATTATGAACAATTACCTGATGGCGAATAAATAGTAAAACAAATATTTTCTCAAAACTCACCAATCACTACAATTTCACCCACCGAAAAAAGCCAGCCCCCCTTGTCGACTTTGATTTTAATTTGTACTTTTGCATTTTCCTGATAACTTGTATTACTATTCAAAATTCAATCTCAAGGAAAAAATTAGGCTCAATAGAATTGACTCTATGTGCCTCGTATGTGTTTAATACTTTTTTTAAAACACACAAGCTAAATTATAAATAAAATAGGCTCAATAGAAGTGACTCTATGTGCCTATGTGTTTATTACTTTTTTTAAAACACACAAGCCAAATTATAAATAAATTAGGCTCAATAGAATTGACTCTATGTGCCGATGTGTTTAATAATTTTTTTTTAAACACACAAGCCAAATTATAAATAAAATAGGCCCAATAGAAGTGAATCTATGTGCCTATGTGTTTAATACTTTTTTTAAAACACACAAGCCAAATTATAAATAAATTAGGCTCAATAGAATTGACTCTATGTGCCTATGTGTTTAATTTTTTTTTTAAACACATAAGGCACATAAGGAAAAAAATAGGCTCAATAGAATTGACTCTATGTGCCTATGTGTTTAATACTTTTTATTTTAAACAAATAAAGCACATGAGGAAATAAATTAGGCTCAATAGAATTGAATCTATGTGCCGATTGTGTTTAATAATTTTTTTAAAACAAATATGCCACATAAGAAAAAAAATGAAAATAATCGAATGCATACCCAATTTTAGCGAAGGCAGAAATCTTCAGGTAATAGATAAAATTGTTATGGCAATCAAAAGTATAAAAGATGTCTCTGTGCTGCATAAAGACATTGGATTTGATGCAAACCGCACCGTAATAAGCTTTGCTGGAGCTCCAGATTCTGTACTTTGTGCGGCAATAGAGAGTACAAAAATTGCTTATGAAAATATAGACATGCGAATTCATAAAGGCGAACACCCAAGAATTGGCGCTGTTGATGTATTTCCTTTTGTGCCCCTGCTCCATTGTGATCTAAAAGAAACCATTGAACTATCAAGAACTTTTGCAAATCAAATTGCAGAATTACTCTCTATTCCTGTTTACTGTTACGAAGAATCGGCATTTTTTGAAGAAAGAAGAAAATTGGCAAATTGCAGAAAAGGCGAATATGAAGGTCTGAAAGAAAAATTAAAACGCCCGGAATGGAAACCCGATTTTGGTGAAGTTAAATTTGTGCCTTCCTTTGGCGCAATGGTGACCGGAGCACGAAAACCTTTGCTGGCTGTTAATTTTACTTTGAATACGAAGGATATTACGATTGCAAAAAAAATGGCCGCACAAATCAGAGAAGTGCAGAAGGATCAAGCAAATTTTTCTCGGGAAGATCAAGCGGGACATTTAAAATCTGTGAGAGCCATTGGCTGGTATATGAAAGAGTATGGCTATGCGCAAGTATCAACCAATCTTACAGATCCTGAGAATGTTTCAATTCTGGATGTTTTTCAGGAATTAAACCAAATAGGCCAGCAAATGGATGTAAAAATATTAGGTGTCGAATTAATCGGATTAATTTCAATCAAATATTTGCTCAGAGATGCATTTAGACTTTATGATATAAGCAGGTATCAAGATTTGGTGCAAACAAATCAGTCTATTTTAGATAGTAAGAATTATTATGAAATTATGAGAATTGATGAAATTTCAGAATTGCTAAAAAAATTTACAACAGAGCTTAACTTCTATATACATGGAAATTTCTGCCTGGAAGAAAAGATTATAGAGAGCTTGCTTTATAAATGAAAATCAAATATTCCAATATCTTTTCATGCCCAAATATGAAAAAATCCGAATTATTTTCTACATTTGCCGTTATATCTATTAGTGATTATTCTCTATCAATGATATAAACAAAATTCGGGCATTAATTTTAAAATTACAAGATATGTTTACACAGGACTATCTCAATGGAATAGGGCAATTGCTATTACAACATGAAATAATAAATGATATCAAAGTTTTAAACGATTATAATTTAGATGATTTTGCAGCAGATTTTCAAAAGAAAGTAGGTTTACGAATCGATGGTATCATCGGTCCTGAAACCTTATGGAATTTGCAATATCCTCTTATACAAAGAAATACAAAGCAAAAATTTGTAAAAGTCGATGCGGATATCGTAAAAAATATCGCTCCCTTTGGCAGCCTTGTGCTTCGGAATGATACGGCAGAGATCTATAAAAAAGTGAAGGCTGAAGTGAATCTGCTGGGCGGCTTATTGACCACATCCGGTGGCAAACGCGAACTTAGCGCTCAGGTCACGCAAAGTCGTTCTTCCAAGTCATTGCATTATACCGGATTAGCTTTGGACTTGGCGATTACCTCTGGTTTTTTCAAACCCGAAACAGATCCATATATCATCGTTCGAAATCCAATCAACAGCCTGACTTATTGGACTGTATATTGCAGAGCCGACAAAGGGCAGGAAATGGAGCTGGATGCAATCTTCTGGAAAACGATGAGCGCAGGTAAAGACGAAACCATGAAAGTAAAAGGTAAGTTCATCAACCTGACCCAAATTTTCATCAAACATGGATTTGTGCCCATTAAGCCCAGAAAAGGATTCCTAAGAGTCGATAATCGGGATTATTTGTCATCGGAATGGTGGCATTTTCAAGCCAACAGACTTTTGGTCAAAGGCGTTTCACAATTCGGAATAGAATTACTTAAATTAGAAGAATATACAGAGGAGTTTTTACAGAAATTTCAAGATATTTGGGGAGCAAGAAAAGAAATTTTTTATAAAACTTGGTATTAGTTTTCTTCTTTTGAATAAGCTTGTAAAAAATAATTTGATTTCAATTATAGGCCCAACTGCCAGCGGTAAAACGCATTTGGCAGTATGTCTTGCCGATCTATTGGATGGGGAAATTCTCGGTGCAGATTCCCGTCAGGTTTACAGACGGATGAACTTGGGTACCGGAAAAGATCTGAGTGAATACAAACTGGAAGACAGAATCATTCCCTACCATTTAATCGATATTGTAGAACCGGGATATGCTTATAACCTTTATGAGTATCAGATTGATTTTTTCAAAGCCTTTCAGGATATCAGAGATAGAAACAAAACTCCTATTCTTTGCGGTGGTTCCGGCTTGTACTTTGAATCTGTTCTGAAAGCCTATCACCTCAAACAAGTTCCTCCCAATGATGAATTGAGAATATCGCTTGAAAAATTGGAAACCCATGAATTGATTCTGATACTTGAATCATTCAAAAACTTACACAACAAAACCGATATTGATTCTCGAAAACGCTTGATCAGAGCTATAGAAATAGAAACATACATCAAAGATCATCCCGGTTCAGAAACTTCATTTCCAGAAATATCGTCTATTAATTTTTGTATAGATATAGAACGCGAAACCCGCAGAAATCGAATAACGGACAGATTGAAACAAAGATTAGAACAAGGAATGATTGATGAGGTTCAAGATTTGCTCCAATCCGGGGTCGATCCTGAGGTGTTGATCTATTATGGTCTTGAATACAAATACATTACAAACTACTTGCAAAATAAAATTTCTTACGCTGTCATGTTCGATTCCCTGAATATTGCCATTCATCAATTTGCCAAACGACAAATGACTTGGCTCAGAGGAATGGAAAAGCGTGGAATATCAGTTATTTGGATTCCTTTCCATTTATCAATTAAAGAAAAGCTTGCAATGATGCTCGATATTCTTTCCAAAAGCATAATTCAAGTTGATTAAAATTATAATTTTGCGCAAAATTTTTTCAGAATTCAACTCAACTTTTTAAAAAAGCATGAAGAAAATTTCGATTATCGTTCCGGTTTACAATGAAGAAGCCAATGTAGAAAAACTGCATTCAGAGATCAAGTCTGTTTGTGAAGCCCAAAGATACTTATACGAAATTATTTTTGTGGACGATGGTTCAAGCGATGCAACTTTTAAAATTCTGAAAAGCTTATCGCCTGTGATTGTGATTCGCTTCCGAAAAAATTTTGGTCAAACTGCCGCCATGGATGCAGGTTTTAAAAAAGCCCGATACGACTATATTATAACCATGGATGGTGATGGACAAAACGATCCCAACGATATTCCCAAACTCATTGAGCATCTGGAAGAAACGGAATGTGATGTGGTTTCAGGCTGGCGAAAACACAGAAAAGATACTTTCATGAAAAAATTTATTTCCAGAGGAGCCAATGTTCTTAGGAAAGTATTGATAAATGATGGAATTCATGATAGCGGTTGCTCCCTCAAATTATATAGAAAAGATTGTTTCGAAAGGTTAACCATTTACGGAGAAATGCACAGATTCATTCCTGCACTGCTGAAAATTCAGGGTTTTAAAATCTCCGAAATTGTTGTCAATCACAGACCACGCACAGCAGGAAAAACGAAATACAACATGTCTCGAACCATCAAGGGATTCATTGATATGCTATCTGTGTGGTTCTGGAATAAATATGCGGTTCGCCCCTTGCATTTGCTGGGTGGAATAGGATTTTTCTTTATCTTTCTTTCTATCGTTTCAGGCTCCATTACGCTTTTGTATTATTTTCAAGGGGGTAAAATGGCCAGCACCCCCCTTCCATTGATGACTGCATTCTTCTTTTTGGGTGGAATTCAATTTTTTATTTCAGGTTTGTTGGCAGATATAATGGTGAAAGATTATTACGAAACTACAAAAAACAGACCTTATATTATCAAGGAAGTTTTCGAATAGAAAACTAAGATTTTGCTGATAATACCGACTTTCATGATCACGAATTTACGAATTAAAACAAATGAAACTGGTTTTAAATATTGACCTGTGAAGTTATCAATGCATAAACATTCCTTTTGCATAAGTGTTAATATTCTATTAATTTTGATTTTCGTTTGCTTTGAGCAAAATAAAAACATTATTGTCAAAAAATAAAATCGATTCCCATGGTTTTTGATATTGAAATGATCAAGAAGGTATATGCAGAAATGCCTTTGAAAATTGAAAATGCACGTAAATTTCTGAACAAACCGCTAACATTGACCGAAAAGATTCTTTATGCACATCTTTCTGCTGATTCGGTTATGGACGCATTTACAAGAGGTACTTCCTACGTGGACTTTTCGCCCGACAGGGTTGCAATGCAAGATGCTACGGCGCAAATGGCTCTTTTGCAATTTATTCATGCAGGAAAATCGAAGGTAGCAGTCCCTTCCACCGTGCATTGTGATCATTTAATTCTGGCAAAAACAGGTGCTCAAGACGATTTAAAAACAGCCAATACAACCAATCAGGAAGTATATGAATTTCTTGCTTCAATTTCCAATAAATATGGTATCGGATTTTGGAAACCCGGGGCAGGAATTATTCATCAAGTTGTGCTGGAAAATTATGCTTTTCCGGGAGGATTAATGATTGGAACAGATTCACACACTCCTAATGCAGGCGGTCTGGGTATGATTGCAATTGGTGTAGGCGGTGCCGATGCCGTTGATGTAATGACAGGAATGTCTTGGGAGCTAAAATTCCCCAAAATTATTGGTGTTAAGCTGATTGGAAGACTTTCCGGATGGGCCTCGGCCAAAGATGTTATTTTAAAACTGGCAGGCATCTTAACAGTGAAAGGAGGAACAGGTGCAATTGTCGAATATTTTGGCGATGGAGTCAAAAGCATCTCGGCCACAGGCAAAGGTACCATCTGTAATATGGGGGCTGAAATTGGAGCTACAACTTCAATTTTTGCTTATGATGAAAAAATTGCTGAATACCTTAAAATAACGGGAAGAAAAGAAGTTGCTAATCTTGCTGATTCTATAGCTCATTGCCTGATCGCAGATGAAGAAGTTTATCTTCAACCCGAAAAGTATTATGACCAAGTGATCGAAATCAACCTTACAGAATTAGAACCCTATATCAATGGCCCTTTCACACCGGATCGCGCCTGGAAAATTTCAGAATTTGCCAAAGCAGTGAAAGAAAATGGTTTTCCACAAAAATTGGATGTAGGACTGATTGGTTCATGTACAAATTCATCTTACGAAGATATTACTCGCTCAGCCTTTATTGCAATGCAAGCCATAGAAAAAGGGATCAAAGTAAAATCAGAATTTACGGTTACCCCCGGATCTGAACTTATCAGACATACCATGAAGCGGGATGGCCTGATTGCTGTTTTTGAAAAAATCCATGCCGTGGTTTTAGCCAATGCATGTGGACCTTGCATTGGTCAGTGGGCAAGGCATGGCGCAGATAAAAAAGAGAAAAATTCTATACTCACATCATTCAACAGAAATTTTGCAAGCCGCAATGATGGAAATCCCAACACCTACGCCTTTGTTGCATCACCTGAGATCGTAACAGCTATGGCAATTGCGGGAGATTTAACTTTCAATCCCCTGACAGATACGCTAAAAAACGGTAAAGGTGAAGATATAAAATTTGTAGAACCTATCGGCGTTGAATTACCGCCGGATGGATTTTCGGTAGAAGATAATGGTTACATAGAACCGGTAAAAGATGGTTCCGGAGTGCAAATTCTTGTAAACGAAAAATCAGACAGACTTCAACTCCTCGAACCTTTCGCTATATGGAATAAAAAAGACCTGCGAAATTTACATTTACTCATCAAAGCAAAAGGAAAATGTACAACAGATCATATAAGTATGGCGGGTTCATGGCTGAAATATCGGGGTCATCTGGACAATATTTCTGAAAATTTACTCATTGGAGCACTCAATATTTTTAACGAAAAAGTTAATTCCGTAAAAAACCAAATTACAGGTGAATATATGGCTGTTCCAAGCTCTGCAAGATTATACAAAAAAAACCAGATTGAATCCATCATCATAGGAGACGAAAACTATGGGGAGGGGTCTTCCAGAGAACATGCTGCAATGGAACCAAGGCATTTGGGGGTTAAGGTTGTACTGGTTCGTTCATTTGCCCGAATTCATGAAACCAACCTAAAAAAACAAGGAATTCTTGCAGTAACATTTTACGACAAATCGGATTATGATAAAATTGAGGAAGATGACAAATTCGATATCATCGGTTTAGAAAATTTTGATCCTAAAAAACCTTTTGAAATGCAGATACACCATAAGGCTGGAAAAACAGAAACGATACTGTTGAATCACAGCTACAACGAACATCAATTTGAATGGTTCAGAGCAGGAAGTGCCCTGAATATGATTAAGTTGAAAAATTCGTAAAAGGATTAAGAGTTGATTTCATCCGAATTGGATATTTTGAAAATCAATACCTAATCACTAAATTTGCAAAGTCAAGCTTTAAATAGAAAAAATCTTTAATAAAAAGTCAAAACTTTTCAGTGAAAAATATTTTCAAAATACATAAAACAGGTCTGATTGATTATCAAAAATGCTGGGATATTCAAAAACAACTTTTTGATCATGTTCTGCAAAATAAATTGCAAGGCAAAGAGGAGAGTATAAACCATTTAATTTTGTGTGAACACCCTCATGTTTACACAATTGGCAAAAATGGAAATTTATCCAATTTACTTGTTCAGGAAAACTTTCTCGAGCAAATTCAAGCTAAAGTATATCACATAGATCGAGGCGGCGATATAACTTATCATGGCCCCGGACAGATTGTGGGATACCCTATCATGAATCTGGAAAAAGCTAAAATAAAGATTAAGGATTACATTTTTTTGTTGGAAGAAACGATTATTAAGACTCTTGCATACTTTGGAATAGAAGCTGGCCGAATTGAGAGTGCAACCGGTGTGTGGTACAACGACAAAGTACTGGGAAAAAAGAACAAATTATGCGCCATTGGAGTAAAGACCAGTCATTGGGTCACCATGCATGGATTTGCCCTTAACGTAAATACAAATCTGGATTATTTCAGTTACATCAATCCCTGTGGTTTTACAGACAAAGGGGTTTGTTCCATGAAAACCCTCTTGGGCAATGAAATTGATATTCAAACAGTAATCAATGAAATTTTGAGAAATTTTGAAGATTGTTTTCAGGCTTCATTTCTTCCCGTAGAGGCATTCGACAACGAATAATTTTAAGTTTTTTAATAATTTGAATTAAGTACATATATGATTATATTACAGACACTTGCAGGTAGCTTAAATGGAGTTCCGATACACTATTATCTTGTATTTTGCTCTATGCTGTTTATCATTGGCGCAGTAGGCGTAATGATTAAGCGAAATGCTTTGGTAATATTTATGTCTGTTGAATTGATGCTAAATTCAATCAATTTGTTGCTTGCTGCTTTTTCGGCCTTTCGGAATGATCCGGCAGGACAAGTTTTCGTATTCTTCATCATGATTGTTGCAGCAGCGGAAGTAGCTGTGGGGCTGGCAATTTTGGTTATGACTTACAGAACCAATCATTCCATAGATGTGAACATGCTGAATAAATTAAATGGCTGATTGCAAAACTTTAGGTAGGTAAAACGCAAATTGCAAAATTTACTAAGTTCTGAAATTACTTTCATTAAATTAGGGATTTGGTTTTTGCTTATATCTAAAAATTTGTAAATTTTTGCAAAAAGCTCAAAAACAATTTGTATTTTTGCTCAAGATGTTATCATGTATATGAAAGTCTGTTGAAATTTTTACATTCATTTAATCGATTCACAGTCAAACAATGATTTAAATTTGTTCCGGTATAATTGAAAAAAAAATTGGTTATGTGAAAATAAAGAACTATAATGCAGAAAATTCCATACATTAAAATAGAACTCAATTATCAGTTAAATATTTAAAACAGAAAATAATGAAAAGTGGTTTATCGACTTTTTTTGCTCTAATGTTCGTTTTAAACTGTTTTGCCCAATCGTCTTTTGATGAGTTATTCAAAAGAGGCAAAGAGTTTTATTCCTCAAAAGACTATAGCTCATCTCTGAACGAGCTTATCAAAGCCCGAAAGGCAGGTAGTGAAAAGGCTCAAATTGATTCTGCTGACAATTGGATTTTACGAGTATCCCAAGCAGCACATGAATCCATTAAAACGCTGAAAGATGAAAACTCTAAAATTCAAATGCTTTTAGACGAAATTATTGCCGATAGGTATATCCAAGAAGCCATTATTGCCAAGGATACATCCATTGTATCAACTGAAAGATATGATTTATTTAGAGCAAGCGGTATCAAGAAAATGAAGAATGCCCAGTTCGATAAGGCATTGCTAAATTTCAAGATAGCACGCTTCATGCGAAACACAAAAGAAATTTTGGACTGGGTGAAAAAAGCTGAAACGGGTAAAAAAGCGGATTCACTTTTTTATGCTGGTCAATTTGCTAAAGCAACCGTGATTTACAATGAAATGATCAGCCAAAAGATCTCTGTAAAACATTGCAAAAGCCAGATCACTGCCATGGATGCAACCCAAAAGCTATGGAAAGAAATGATCGGTACAAAAAAGCTTGCAGAAATAGATTCCTTAAATCTAAGTGGCAAAAATCTGAAAACAATTCCTCACGAAATAGGTCAATGCACTTCACTTAAATATCTCGATCTGAGAGAAAATCAATTACAAACGCTTCCACCCGATATTGGTCTATTGAGTTCATTGGTTACGCTAGATATTTCTTACAACCAAATTTCTACTTTCCCTTTAGAAATAGGTAAAGTAAAAACTTTGGAAGTACTTAACTTTGAGTATAATCGCATGAGCTTCATTCCACAGGAAATTTATAAACTACTGAATTTGAAAGTAATAGACGCTGATGGAAACCAAATTACATCCATTTCATCCGATATTGGACGTTTGAAAAAATTATTAGAACTTTCCATTGCAGAAAACTTACTTGTCAGCATTCCTCCTCATACAGGAACGCTTCCTGATTTGCTATTTTTGGGATTAAGCAATAATGTTATTTCCTCAATTCCCCCCGAAATTGGCCGATTGAAAGCATTGCAAATTTTAGAACTTGACATCAATAAAATTTCTACTCTTCCAGTAGAAATAGGAAACCTTGCGAATCTTGAAAAATTAAATTTGGATGTGAATCTACTCAAAGAGTTACCTGCTGAAATAGGCAAACTTACCCTATTAGAAGAAATTACACTTTGGAACAATAAACTAAAAACATTACCCAACGAAATTGTAAGCCTGAAAAATTTACAAAGAATTGATTTAAGAGGAAACCAACTTTACAATATACCTGCAAACATTTCACAGCTTTCAAGTCTGGAAGTGCTTAATTTGGGGGGTAATTATCTTTCAAAACTTCCTGCCGATATTTCAAAAATGTCTAAATTACAGGAACTGTACTTGGCATCTGATACCTATCCCGAAGAAGAAAGAGATAGAATCATGACCACAGCTCCAAAAACCTGCCGGATTATCTGGTACGACTGGAGATAAAAAAACAGAGATGCCGGATAAACTTTTCATCCGGCATCTCTGTTTTGGTTCACATAAGGAATGATTATTTTCATCCTGGTTTTAGAACTATTTCTTATTTGATTTTCCCAAAGATGACGCTTCTCATAATTCTTATACCCTTATTCCCGCTTTTGGGTTTTATCATTAACGGCATTGGATTTCGCAAGTTGAATAAAAAAGCTTCTGCTTGGGTTGCAAATCTTGCCATAATCTTTCCACTCATTTTTTCCATCATAATTTTTGCAAATTTAGCTTTTGATCCTCAGGCTATTCAAGTAAACCTTTTTGAATGGATCTCCATCAGCACATTACAGGTGGACTTTGGTTTTTATATTGACAGACTTACTATCTTAATGCTACTGGTAATTAGTGGTGTAGGTTTTTTGATCCATCTCTATTCAATCGGATACATGCATAATGATCAAGGTTTTCAAAGGTTTTTCGCCTTCATGAATCTTTTCGTCTTCTTCATGTTGCTGCTGGTAATGGCCGAAAACTATTTGATCCTATTCATAGGCTGGGAAGGTGTTGGACTTTGCTCCTATTTTTTGATTGGATTTTGGAATGAGAATAAAGAATTCAATCATGCAGCCCGCAAAGCCTTTATTGTAAACAGAATTGGCGATTTGGGATTTCTGATTGCAATCTTTTTTATTTGGAGTAGTTTTCATAGTCTTTCATTTACAAGTGTTTTTGATGAATTGGCAAAGAATCAACCCAGTCAAGAAATCATATTAGCCATCACCCTTTGTTTGTTCATAGGCACCACAGGAAAGAGTGCGCAAATTCCACTTTATACCTGGCTTCCCGATGCTATGGCTGGCCCAACCCCCGTTTCTGCCTTGATTCACGCAGCCACCATGGTTACAGCAGGAATCTATTTGATAGCCCGCTCAGGAGCTTTGTTCCTCTTGTCACCGATAATAATGCAACTAATTGTTATTGTTGGAGTTGCTACAGCGCTCTTTGCCGCAATTATAGCAATAAAACAAAATGATATTAAGAAAATATTGGCTTATTCGACCATCAGTCAACTGGGATATATGTTTGTAGCTTTGGGGCTTGGCGCATTTAGTAGTGCTATGTTTCATTTAATAACTCATGCATTTTTCAAAGCACTTTTGTTCCTGATAGCTGGAGTCATCATCCATTCTTTGCATAATGAGCAGGATATTAGAAATATGGGAGGTCTCAAATCTAAACTCCCGAAAACTTATTGGCTTGCTCTGATTGGAATTTTGACCATCAGCGGTATTCCGCCTTTTTCCGGCTTCTTTTCTAAAGATTTAATTCTAAGTATGGCTTGGGAGTATTCTCCTGTATTGTGGGGCTTTACGATCATTGGAGCAGGACTTACTGCCTTTTATATGTTCCGTTTATTTTTCATTGTTTTCTTTAATGAAACCCGATTCCAAAAACAAATTCATCATGAAGAAAAAACGATGATCCGGCCTCTGTGGATTCTGGCTTTTCTTTCCATTTTTGGTGGTCTGATGAATATTCCTTCAATATTCGGTGGATCTTCGTTGCTGGATCACTACCTGATTGTTGATTCAGGGCATGAAACAAAACATCTGGCTACAGATGCTAGTGTTGAATGGATTCTTATGGGCATTTCTGTTGCCATCGTTAGTATTGGCTTTTTCCTTGCTAAAAACTTCTACTTAAATAGAAGAATTGTTCCGGTTGAATCAATGCAATTGCATGGTTTCGCAAAAGTGGTAGCAAACAAGTTTTATATTGATGAATTGTATGACAAAATATTCGTATCTCCAATCAACCGCCTTTCAACTTTATTGGAGCAGAAATGGGATAGAAAACTATTTGATGCTCCGATTGAAAACATCACCCGATTTGTTGCATGGAATGGAAAGATATTCAGTAAATTACAAACCGGAAATACAGGGTTGTACATTATTTTTATGATGTTGGGATTGATGGGGCTTTTGGTTTATGAACTGTATCTAAACTAACACAATTTCCAGCTCAAATTTTGAGGTTTTTTTACATATCAATAACATTTTAATCCAACCTTTCCTTTGTGAATTTCTAATTTATAAATATTGAAATATATTGTGAACAAATTCCAACTTATATTACACTTGGTGTTCTCTTATAAATGAGAAAAACTTCAGATTCAGAAGTAAGTGATGTAATCCCTATTTTGTCTGAAATTAGATAAAAAATTAATGCAATTACAATGATGAAAAAAGATAAAGTTCTATTTTGGCTATTTATTATCATATTAAATCATGGATTTTCACAATCATTTGTAATTTCATCGAAACATGGCGAAAAAGCTACAATAGGTTTTTACAATTTACTTCAAATTTATCAGATTGATACCAATAATTGATTTACAAAATAAGTCATATTTTTACATTTTAATTAAAACTTTTTAATTATGCCGCTCGTTTATGATAACATTGAAAACTATTTAATTGAAGGGCTTGAAGAAGCATTAGAAGTTTCTTACAGGTCAGACTTTTGTGTTGGATATTTCAATTTACGTGGCTGGAAAAAAGTTGCTGATTATATTGATAAATGGTCTGGTGAAGAAAATAACCGTTGTCGGTTAATGGTTGGAATGCAGAAACCACCCAAAGACATGCTAAAAGATTTTCTTTCGTTTAAGAAAGGCGAAATACTTGACTTGAAAACAGCCGTTAAATTAAAAAAACAAATAGCAGAAGAATTTAAAGAACAGCTTACAATTGGAGTTCCCTCAAACGACGATGAAATATATTTACAAAAACTATCAAAACAGATTAAGGAAAAGAAAGTAGTTTTCAAACTCTATTTAAAAACTACTTTACATGCAAAATTATACTTACTTTTTCGTGATGATAAACGAAACCCGATAAATGGTTTTTTGGGAAGTAGCAACCTTACACTTTCAGGGATTGAAGGACAAGGAGAATTAAACGTTGATGTAGTAGAACAAGACGCAACAACCAAACTTGCAAAATGGTTTGATGACAGGTGGAACGACCGACTTTCTATTGATATTTCGCAGGAATTAGCCGAAGTAATTGATAACAGTTGGGCTTCTGAAAAGCCAATTCCACCCTACTATATTTATTTAAAAATTGCTTATCATTTAGCCAGAGAAGCCAGAGCGGGTTTAAATGAATTTAATGTTCCCGAAGTATTCAGAAATGATTTATTGGATTTTCAACAAAATGCGGTACAGATTGCAGCCCACCATTTAAATAATAGGGGTGGTGTATTAATTGGTGATGTTGTAGGACTTGGGAAAACAATAACAGCCACAGCACTTGCAAAGATTTTTAAAGACGATTTCTTTATGGAAGTTCTTATTCTTTGCCCTAAAAATCTTGTTTCAATGTGGGAAATGTATAACAATAAATATTTTTTGAATGCTAAAATTGTTTCAATTTCCGAAGCTCAAAAAGTATTACCCAAATTGCCTCGTTATCGTTTAATCATTATTGATGAAAGCCACAATTTAAGAAACAGAGAAGGACTCAGATATAAAGCTATTCAGGAGTATATACGCAAAAACGATAGTAAAGTAATATTGCTTTCAGCAACACCCTATAATAAATCGTATCTCGATTTATCAAACCAACTTCGTTTATTTATTCAGGAAGATAAAGACTTAGGCATCCGCCCCGAAAGATATTTAGAAAGTATTGGTGGTGAAGTACAATTCAGAGCCAATTTTCAATATCATGTCCGTAGTTTACCTGCTTTTGAGAAAAGCGAATTTATTGACGATTGGCGCGAATTAATGAGATTATTTTTAGTTCGCAGAACACGCAGTTTCATAAAACAAAATTATGCTGATACCGATGAAAAGGACGGACGTAAATACCTGACCTTTGCCAATGGTTCACGTTCTTATTTTCCCGACAGATTACCTAAAAAGGTTGAATACGAATTTAATGCAAACGACCCGGACGACCAATATGCAAAATTATATTCCGACCAGGTAATTGAAATTATTAACGAGTTGAATTTGCCTCGTTATGGTTTAGCAAATTATCTTGCCCACGAATTACAAGAAAATCTGCCCACGAATTACACGAATTACACGAATAAAAAAGGAATTAGTGAAATTCGTGTAATTCGTGGGCAAAAAAGCAGCAGAATCCCATGCCCCTATTTTATTTGGTTTACGAAAAGATCATTTTCAACTTTAGAATTATTATCCTCAAACAGTCAAATTTCAAAAAAAAACCTACCTTTGTTGTAATAATCCCAAGAAGCTTGTATTGAGGAAAGGAAAATAATGTATTCAGTAAATAGTAATAAAAAAAATAAGTTATATTATGATTGTTACTTGTGTTCATGTTAAAGTAAAAAAAGAGCTTATTGATGCTTTTAAAGTAGAAATTATAAAAAATTTTAAGGGGACGCGGCAAGAAACCGGTAATCTTAGATTTGATGTTCTACAAGAAGAAAATGATCCACAAAAATTTATGATCTATGAGGTATTTGCCTCGGAAGAAGCCGTGTTGGCTCATAAAGAAACCGCCCACTATCTTGCCTGGCGAGATGCAGTCGAATCCATGATGGACGAAAAGCGATTTGGAACAAAATACAAAGTAATAGCACCTCAAGAAAAAGAATTATGGTAAGTCAATTTCTATTTGCAAAAACTCCGTCCATCGTGTTTGGAGCACATCAGTTTGCTAAACTTCCAGGATTATTTCAACAGGTTTCGAAAAATGTGTTATTGGTAACAGGAGGAACATCTTTTCGATCTAAGCCCAATTATGACTATCTGATTCAGGGAGCTAAAGAAAAAGACATTAATCTGCTCGAAGCTCAAATTGCAGGCGAACCTACCGTTGAAGAAATCGATAAGATTTGTGAAGAATTCCGATACAGAAATATTCATTTGGTCTGCGCTATTGGTGGCGGAAGCGTATTGGACGCAGGAAAAGCCATTTCGGCCATGCTTCCTATCTTGGAAAGTGTAGAGAATTACTTGGAAGGTATAGGCACAAAAACTCATTCAGGCGACAAAATTCCCTTTTATGCCGTGCCCACAACTTCGGGTACAGGTAGCGAAGCGACAAAAAATGCAGTCATAAGTCGAGTTGGCGAAAATGGTTTTAAAAAATCCCTTCGGCACGACAACTTTGTTCCTGATTTAGCCTTGGTTGATCCCAATCTGACACTAAGTTGTTCGCCTGAAATCACAGCCTCCTGTGGAATGGATGCCATCACACAATTGATCGAATCTTATGTGTCAACCAAAGCCGGCTCAATGACTGATGCGCTTGCCTTAGATGGTCTTTATCATGCTATTACATCCATCAAACATGCCTACTTCGAACCCGATAGAATTCAGGCTCGTTCCTCTATGTCTTATGCTGCGCTTATGTCGGGTATTTGCCTGACCAATGCAGGCTTGGGGACGGTGCATGGATTTGCTTCTTCAATCGGTGGCATGTTTCAGATACCTCATGGCGTTGTTTGTGGAACTCTTTTGCCTGCATGCATTGATTATACAATAAAACGCATCATTGAACAAGACCCGGAAGATGATTCTTTGCGCAAATTTGCCGATATTGCAATGCTTTTTGGCGATGTTGAATATACAGAAGATATTGATCTCTGCAAATCATTGGTCGAAAACATGTACGCTTGGGTAGAAGGTTTTAAGATCCCGACATTGAGCCATTATGGTATTGGAGAAAATGATTTCGATAAAATAGTGGAAATGACAGACAATAAAAATAACCCCTTCGCCTTGGATAAAAATGATTTGAAAGCAATCTTAAAAATAAGGCTTTGAAATGAAGCTAATTTTAGATACAAAAACCTTACAATAAATCTATTGTAAGGTTTTGAATTTTAAATATCAATATATTTAATCAATCAAAGCATATTTTAAATCGCTACTTTTATCTTTATGAGCCGGGCGACCGGGACGATTAGCATCCTTTAAGCCCTCCAAACCTTTTTCCTCCCATCGATTGAGCCATTCTGAGACGGTGTCTCTATCTACTTCAAAAATTTCGGACAATTCATCAATTTTGATTTTTTTTGCGCTCAACAATATTGCATGAGCCCTTTGCCTTATTTTAAAATTCTGACTATTGCGAAGTAGATCATTCAAATGCTCTTTTTCCTTCTTATCCAATTTCTTTATGAATCTCACAATCTTACTTTTTTAACATCTCATTGCTTATTTTATTTATTTATTTTTAGTGTACACAATAATCATACCGAATAGTTATTAGGTAATATTATTTCAAGAGAGAATGAAATAAATTAAGTATAATCATAATACAAATGTAGAAAAAAAATCAATAGGATATTCCGTATTTACCACATTTTATTATACGTAATTCTACTCATTTTATTGTGTATATTTCAATGATTTACAATCAAAATATTTCACACTTCGATCAAATTATTTTTAATTGCAAACATCACAAGGCTAATAGAATTTTTGGTATTGGTTTTTGTGAGTAAATTCGCTCGGTGGCGTTCAACGGTACGTTGACTTATAAAAAGCAATTCTGCTATTTCGGCATTAGAAAGACCATTGCAAATATGTCTTAAAATTTCAATTTCCCGGGTCGATAATTTCACCTGATTACTTTCTTGTTTCAGTTTTGTTTCTTTATGGAAACCAAAATTAGCAATTATGCTTCTCAACAATTCCTGTGAAAAATATGTACCACCTTCAATAACAGCTTCTATTGCTTTTTCAAGTTCCTCAGAGTCCGATTCTTTAAGAACAAATCCTTTAACACCGGCATCAATCATTTTATAATAATACTCTTCATCGCCAAACATCGATAGGGCTATAATCATCATATCCGGATACTTTTCTATAGCTCTGCGGGTGGCTTCAATTCCATCAACCAAAGGCATGTTTATATCCATCAAGGCTATATCGACCTTTTCTTTTTCGATATAATCCAGAAACTCTTGTCCGTTGGAAGCTTGACCAACCACATCAATATTGGGAATATCGCTCAACAGCATATTGAGTCCATCGCGAAACATCTTGTGATCGTCAACAATAATCAATGAATACTTTTTCATTTTCGAAAGCTATTTGAGTATGATATCGGAATTTTCATCAAGACCAATATTAAAATATTCAATTACACCCCAAGTGGCAAAAAATATAATGCAGAATATAATAAAAAACAATATAAACTTGATGGTGTTGAGGCTTCTTGCATTTCTTTTCAGGGACTTTTGTACCTGACCAAATTTTTCTTCCAAATCGGTTTTGAAATTTTGCTCAAGCAATACAAAACGATTACTCATTTCGTTGATCATATTTGCGTTGGCTGTTTGCATTTGTATCAAAACTTTGTTTTGACTGTCAAACTCCGATTTTTGTGTTTTGCTGATAGATGAAACATTTTCAATCGTTTGCGCCATTTGCTGATCAATAAAGCCTAACCTTTTTTGAAATTCTACCTCTTCGATTTTACTTTTGAGCTGAATGGTCGATTTTTTAAGATCTTCATGATCAACCAAAAGCTTTTTGACTTCATCAATTTGTTTAAGATGAACTCCCGCCAACTCTTCTACTTTCTTTTGTGTAAATGCAGAATTTTGATCCAAAAATTTGGAATATTGATCCATAATTTGATCTAGATGACTGCTGTATTTTTGCTGCACCAATTTTATGGCATCCAATACTTCTGCTGCTACTTTCCCTGCTTTTTCTATATGCTGTACAGCCGAATCAAGTTCCATTAATTCATCCTGCAGCTTATTGATCTCGGCATTAATTTGTTCTTCCATAACCATTTAAAAATTTTGCTTTAAACTTTTTCAACCATTGAAGGTACATCTTTATTCTTAATAATTGTTCAAGATTTTCTTCTACCGGATTATGTGTGTTGATTTGATTCAATATTTGTTTTACTTCGGATAATGAATCATTAAAACCCTCATGATCTTTTAGATATATATCAATTATTGAAGCAGATATCTTATCACTTATTTCTTTGCTGTTCCTATCGTCCTTCTTCTTTAATACCAATTCACAAACAGATTCCAAGGTATTTAAAACAGGGTCATCGGCCGCCTTTTGTTTCTCTATACGAACGGATTCTTCCAGATGTTTCCAGTTCTCAATCAAACTGCCGCTTCGCTCCAAACATTCATGAACAATACTAAATTTCCTTTTTGTAGAATCTTGGCTATTAAGCTGATTGTTAAATATTTTAGAAATATATCGTGCCTCAAAATAATATTTAACTTCCTGACTGTTGAGTGATAAGCTATTTTGTGATGAAAACCAGTTCTTTACTTGTTTTTTCGTTTCTTGGTGATAAGGATAAACATTTTTATATACATATTCGAGGTTTGCATTGACACATTTCTCAAATACTGTATTTCCTGGGGCATTGATAATTTGATCAAAACTATGTTTTACATTTTCAGCGGTTAAAAAAGCGTTTAAGTTTCCATACACTTTTTTCAGATAATAATCATCCTCTTCTATGGTAAAATCGACAATAAATTGTTTATTTTGATGATCAATGTAATAGTGATCTACAAGACCAGCCAGACTCATTCGGTTTAGAAATACCAATGTATCCACAACAGTCCGGTTTCTAAAATAATAATCAATAATTTTGTCTTTTGTTTCCTTATCCGACTGCAAAATAGAGTTCGAAACTTTGCAAAGTTCAGCAAAAAACAACTCATAATTTGTTGCACCAAGAGCGCTTGAAACATTGGATTCATTATAGTTTTCCGACACTTTTACCTTCAATAATTCCAAAATTAAATCTGCGATATGATTTCTAAAAGGAATAAGGATTTGTTTTTTCGATCCGATTTCATCCTGAAGGTAATGCGAAATTCCTTTTTCGGTTTTACGAGGCATTCTGCTTTCGATCCAATCGAAAACCTCTGATTTTTCGGGCTTTTGATGATCAATAAATACTTTGATTGTATTCAGAATTGCAGTACTGTTGTAATTAAAATATTGGCGCGGAAAAATTTGTCCATCTTTGATAAAATCAATGTATCCTAAATTTTTGCCTGATGAAGTAACATGCAATTGATAAGGAAAATTCGATGGCATTCCTGCCAGTTCCACTTCTAATCCAAATTCTTCATAGACTTGGTTAATAATGGTCGATTTTACGCTGGGAAAAGGGTATTCAATGTTATTCAGAATTTCGTGAGCAATGATGGCTTCTTTTTCCTTTCCGGCGAAAATCCGGGAATGTTTCAGGTTGCCAAATTCTGTATCAAAATTTGTTGTTTCGAGAATATCTTCGTAAATAAATTCATCATCCTTGAGAACTGCATTTTTCTTGGAAATTTGAGTGCTTTCTTTTGAAAAAATCAAATAATTCTTACCATATTTTTCAGGGTTCAAATATTTGATCAATACTTCTATGGAATCCGGCGGAACAAAATGAATATGGTCAGAAAAACCCGGAGCATGTACCTCTGATCCTGGATATGAATTTGACACAAACAACTGAATATTACCTTCTTGAGCAAGCTGATAATAATTCATACTCGCTTCTTGCTGAAATTTTGAAACAGGATCTTCGAGGTTACTCGTTAATCCAAGAAAATAACCCGAAGAGAGATCCATCCAAGTTTTGGAAATTTTGTCGAATAATCCATCCTGATTAGCATCGCTGATTCCTTGTTCTTTCAAATTCGGACAATGAATTTGAATTTTACAATTCGCATTTTTGTCAATAATTTCTTTAATGATTTTATTGATAATCGTTTGCTTTTTGCTTGCTTGTTTTGAAAGAAAAACACCCAAATCACCTTCCTCCTGAGTAGATTGGATCTCCGAAGAAACAATGGATTCTATATCAATACTTTCTGGAGTATTCGAAAAGAAAATTTCATTGCAAGAATTCGCTTTCAATTGCTGTTTTACTTCTCTCAAAACATTGAAAGTAGTTTGAGAAACCAAGGCCCTCAACTGACATTTTTCTACCGAAAGAATTTTTCCTCTGATGAGATCAGGGAGATTGAAATAGCTTGGTGAGTATGCAGGATGCCAGATTGAAGAATTTTCAAAATTGAACAAATAAATCTGTGAAATTCGAAATGAGTTTCTACCTTGGATTTGATTTTGATTTGCCTGGTAAATTTTTTCCCAATGTATATCTCTGATTTTTTGTTGACTTGAAATTGCCGCCCAATATCGCCCCTGCAAACACTTTTCCGAAACAATTCCCTTGATAGATCGAAACTGACCGGGTTTCGATAAATCAACAACAGAATCTATTCCCCAAGCAAGAATTTTTAGTTGAAAAATTTGCTTTTCCAAATCGTTCGGAAACACAAAAAAACTCATCCCTGCATTTAACAACAAGGAAACAACGAAGGGCAACATTTTTTTCTGTTCAAATTCAAAATTACAGACTAAATCTGTCGGCTTCATCAAAGCGTTGAAAAGCATAAAATCTTCCTGAGCAGTACATGGTATCCGAAATAAATTATTTGAAAGGAAATTCAGAAAAGCATTCGATTCAGCTTCCGAATTCGGAGTATATTGTGTTGGTTTTTGAATAAAATTCCAACGATGATGATGATTTAGCGAATATGCAGAACGAATAATAACTTTATTAGAGGCGAGAGCCTGAATCTGTTCCATTTCTATTTCACTTCTTAGCAGAATAGAAATATCGAACAATATATCGTATTCGATATTCGGGTTTAATTGAGAAAAATTGCGTATTTGTAAATTCTCTTGTTGATTCAATTTCGCTTTTTCAAACTCACAACTGACAAAAATATCGACCTCTATGTCAGGAAAAGATCCCTGAACCTTAAAATATTTGAAGAATTCCCGGATCCAAATTTTCAAATCTTCCATAGCCAAAAAACCGCAAGGGACATCCCTTTCCAAAAATGCAATTTTGATCTTTGGCTTGGTCAAATCAATTGAACCATTCAAAACCATTTCGCAAAAAACTTTTTGAACACGTGCAATGGCAATTGGAGTCAGTATTAGTTGCATAACATCCAAACCATTGGGCAGTTCCCAAATAGGTAAATGAAAATTCTGCGAAATTTTATAAAAATATTCATTTTCGAAAAAACTTTCTAGCTTCTTGAGTTTTTTTGATATTTCGGGTCTGTCTTTGACTTGAATTTCAAAAAAATCCGAATAGGAAGCCTTTCTTAAAATTTCTGATTTCACAACATTCATGTTGCGCTGGCTGATTGTTTCATAATCGAAATTGGAAATTTCTATAACCAAACCTTTGAAAGAATCTCTGGATATAGGATTTTCCAACGACAAAGGCATACAAAGGTTATTGTATGAGCGATCTGAGTTATCGTACTCAAGCATAGCTTCTTCCGACAAGGACGAAAACTCAATTAAACTCGCATAAGGTCTGTTCCTTTGCCACAATTGTAAAAACTCATCGCCCCAAAGGCGTGGTATAACTGAGTAAAGCAAATCCTCGTGATAAGGCCGCAAAAACTGGCTACTTTGGGCTGCATTGTTCTGGACTTTTTTGCTTGTAACCCTTGGATCTATCAGGTACAAACATCGCATTGCCAATTCACATAATTCACCCGAAGAGATTGGATTTGCCGTATCCGCAAGCTTATGAATCAGCGGAATTTTTTCTGCTATAAATTTTTCAATATAATCGGAAGACAGTGAAATGGAATTTCTTGAAAAAATATTAGATAAAATGGAAAAAATAGAAAGAAAATCGTCTTGAATATCAAAATGAAGTTTACTTTCCACTTCAAAGTCAAAAATACTCAATTGCCTCAGCAATGCGGGCAATTGATCGGAATCACCCTTAAATATCTGACTCTTTTCAATTTGATTTAAAATGTATGCTGAACGTAATTGCACCATCTATTGTATGATAGATTAAAATCCTTGCTCTTTTTTTTGAAAAATAAAAAATAAAGGTAAAAAATAATATTGGATTCGCAAAATAGTGGGAGGAATTTTTTGGGAGTTAGGGTTGGGGGTCTTTGGGATGAAATTGATTTAAAAAAATTCCCCAGCCTAAATGTTACCACTAATTATCATTCAGTTTAATTGCGCACTTGAACACATTTTAGATTTGGTGATTCTTAAAACCAAAATTAAGTATTACATTTGCCCGACAGAATAGAAATTAAAATCTAAATTGCTGTAAATCTATATGATTTGTATCTGGATAACTGAATTATCCGGAATTTATTATTCAAAAAAGAAATAGGTCTTTATGAAAATAGAAATCAATAATCGAAAAATAATCAATGCCTGGTGCTCGTACGATATCGCCAATTCGGCTTACAATCTGATCATCACAAGTGCATTGTTTCCTGTTTATTATCAGATAGTTACCAAACAATCTTTTTTGGGTGAAATGGTTTCGATTTGGGGAATGAATTTGAAAAGTTCTGTTCTCTATACTTATACCATTTCCATTGCTTATTTGATTATTCTTTGCTTCACACCATTATTATCGGGTATAGCAGATTATGTGGGTCGAAGAAAAAGATTTATGCAGTTTTTTACCCTAATTGGTTCAATCTCATGCTTTTCATTGTACTGGTTTACAGGAACCAACCTTGAATTTGGCATCGTGATGATTGGTCTAGCTGTGATTGGATATTCGGGTTCAGTAGTTTTTTATAATTCATTTCTCCCGCAGATAGCCACACCCGACCGGCATGATAAAATCAGCTCAAGAGGTTTTGCTTTAGGATACTTGGGCAGCGTTACATTGTTAGCATTCATCATCATAATGATCGAAAAATATGAATTCTTTGGTTTTTCAGGTAAATTACAGGTGATGCGATTTGGCTTTCTTATGGTAGGTGTTTGGTGGATCTTAATTTCACAAATAGCTTTTTATTACCTGAAAGATTTTCCGATTGATTATAAACTCAGTAAACGCTTGGTTTTAAAAGGTGTTTATGAGTTGATCCGGGTTTTCAGGAAAATGCAAAAAAATAAGTCTATCAAGATATTTTTACCTGCTTTCTTTTTTTATAGTATGGGAGTTCAAACCATTATGCTGGTAGCTGCAATGTTTGCCGAATCAGAAATTCATATAACAGGAGCAAAATTAATTCAAATCATCTTTATACTTCAATTTTTAGGAATAATAGGATCCATCTTGTTTGGAAGAGTTTCGATGTGGTTGGGCAACAAAACTTCCATCATCATCATGCTTTTTATATGGATAGGCGTAAGTATTTCAGCCTACTTTATTCAAACCGAAGGTCAATTCATGATACTTGCTGGTTCTGTCGGTTTGGTGATGGGTGGAATTCAATCGCAATCCCGATCTACATTTTCAAAATTAATTCCACAAAATACGAGAGAAACAGCTTCCTATTTTAGTTTCTATGACACAACAGAAAAAATTACCATTGTATTGGGAATGGCTTTGTATGGTTTCATTGATCAGGTAACGGGGAATATGCGAATTGGTTCTGCTATTCTTGGTATTTTTTTCCTCATTGGTCTTGTAATCATCTTCAATATACGCTTAGAAAAACCGGCAAAGGTAGGTTAGTTCTTTTGATTTGGAATGATAGTAGGCTGATAAATAAAAGATTACTAATTCTTTAAGTCTAATTTTCTTTGTCCTTTTGTATCTCGGGCATCATTCCTCCGATTAAGTGCCTTAAATTTTTAGGTTTTGTTTCATTATTCATTATTCATTATTCATTATTCATTTCAGGTGTTTCAAAATTTATTCAATCTTAAAATAGAAAAGGTTAAATTATTGAAGTGAATTTATTTTGTCAATTTTCAAAAATCTACTATATTGCAGTAAAATATCCAATCAATAATTCGCAAAAAAAATCAACTCTTATGATCGATTTTAATGCCTTATTCAAAGTAACTTACGGATTATACATCGTATGTTCCGGCGATAAAAATTATGGCAATGGGTTTATATCCAATACCTTTTTTCAGGTTACCGCTGAACCTGCCAAATTTGCAAGCTGTTGTAGCAAAAATAATCACACTGCTGAAATCATCATTAAATATGGTGTATTTACTGTTTCTGTATTGGAGCAAAATGCATCAGCCGAAATAATTGGGCGATTTGGCTACAAAAGTGGAAAGGATTTCAATAAAATGGAAGGGATGAATTTCCAATATGGCATAAGTGGCGCTCCTATAATAATAAACGAAAGCATCGCTTATTTGGAGTGCAAAGTTCTTGAAAAAATCGATATGGGGTCTCATTGGCTTTTTATAGGAGAATTGATGGAGGCCAAAATATTGAGTGATACTCAGGAAGCCCTCACCTACAGCTATTATAGAGCAAATAGAAAAGGAGTTGCACCCAAAAATGCACCCACTTACATTGATAAATCAAAATTAGAAGAAAAAAAAGCAATGACAAATAAAGAAAATTATAAATGTTCTGCTTGTGGTTATATTTATGAAGAAAGCCAAGAGCAAATTCCATTCGCCGATTTACCAGACGACTGGAAATGCCCTTTGTGCGGAGCAGACAAAGAAGACTTTATACAACTTTAATAATTAAATCTAAAAATTATGTCCACAAAATCAATTAAAGGCACAAAAACGGAGCAAAATCTACTCAAAGCCTTTGCTGGCGAATCACAAGCAAGAAATCGATATGAAATGTTTGCAAGTATGGCAAAAAAAGAGGGTTACGAGCAAATTGCGGCTATTTTTCAAGAAACAGCAAACCAAGAAAAAGAGCATGCAAAAAGGTTCTTTAGCTATTTGGAAGGCGGTATGACCGAAATTATGGCCAGCTATCCTGCCGGAATCGTAGGCACAACGAAAGAAAATCTCAAAGCAGCCGCTGAAGGCGAAAATGAGGAATGGACTGCGCTCTACCCTGAATTTGCTGCCATTGCAGCAGAAGAAGGTTTTCCGCAAGTAGCATCTACCTTCAAAATGATTGCAAAAGTAGAAACAGAACATGAGCGTAGATACTTAAAACTTCTGCAAAACATTTCAGAAGATAAGGTTTTTATGAAAGACGGGAAAGTGTGGTGGAAATGTATAAATTGTGGATATGTTTATGAATCAGAAAAAGCACTCGAAAATTGTCCTGCATGTTTGCATCCCAAAGCGTATATGCAAATGAGGGAAGAAAACTATTAAGATTATTATAACCTATTATAAAATGACATTGCCAAAGCTTAGTGCTTTTGGCAATGTTTAAGATTATCGTGTTTGAAAATAACACAATCGAGGAATCAGCTCCACCTAAGTATTAGGCGGAGTGAAGTTCTCGAACTACGCTCCTCACATTCGATTTAGCTCAGAAAGAAATACGTAGGTTTATCGTTAATTATTAAAGCAGTTTTTCACTAATAATACGTTCGTACTCGTTATACAGTTGTCTGGTAAATTTGTACGTTTAGACCTCCATTCATCATTAAATGCTTTTGTTGGCTGGAGTCCTTCAGTATATGGGGCAACATATACCATCTTTTTACTAAGTTCACTTCGAAAACTTTGTCGCCAAATAATGCATAATGATTGAGCCTACGCATAAGGACATTACACTCCTTCGGAAAAAAAGCCAGTACTTACTTGGAAACATCAAAATCAATATACATTTTTGCATCTTTTCTTATAACTTGCAACAGGTGTCCACTCAAGCATAAGGTACAAATTTTGTAGAACGTTTATTGCTTTTTGGGCTGTGGTTTGTAATCGAACATTATTTTAATAATATATTTTCCGGTAACATGAATATTTTTAAATTCAAACGCTGCTAAAAACGACACCATCAAAAGTTTTAAGTTATTCTTAATCAAAAAATACAGACAAGTAAAAAAAATGATAGATAAAGAGAAAATTACAATAAGTATAGTAATTCCATGCTACAACGAAGAAGGAAATATTGAAATATTATTTAATCAAATCAAAAATAATTTAACAGGGATTTTTACGTAGATTTAATACCCTCATTTTTTAAAAGCCACTAAATCTATAAAGTAAAGGTTAATTGTCATATATTAAAATAGTTAGTTCATTCTTTTAATATTTTATTTCTTAGGTTTCGTTAATATTTTGAGGATTGTACTACCTATTTTTGAGGGTTTTCTTTTTTGTTATATTTTTTAGCTCCTTCGTTTTTTCCCATTTATAGGATTCTAATTGGGATAAGTGCTTTTACTTATATCTCTATTATTCAATTATTTAACTCAAATTGGCATACTTATTTTATAAAAAGCTGGTTTATTAATTCTTCCAAAATATTTTTCGTTTTTCGGGGACTACCAGTTAATTTTATCGGTAAAAGCAAAAAATAACCATCTAAACCAATGCAAAATGAAACAAAATTCTGACTAATTGCAAATAAAACTCAATAAAAAACGACAAAATCCGTAACGCACTGGTAATCAAATTAATGATAATTTATTCAGAGGAGTACAGAAAATAATTTGAGTTTATAAATCGTAAAACATTGAATATCAAATGATTAATAATTATTAAATTAGTTTTTTAATCACCTGTATATCAATATATTCATATTCATTCGTTTAACAATTGATATTGTAGGTAGTTTTTTGCCAACTTGGGTTAAGTTGTTTAATTACAATTTTCAAATCACTCATATTTTCATAATTTTATAGCAAAAAGAAATAATTTTTAGGAATTTGGCAAGTTACTAATTTTTTGTAGAAATGATTCCTTCGTTTTTTTTTATTTGCAACCGGGTCGCTTAAGCCCCCAATGAATACTTCGACAAGCTCAGAAACTACCGGACATGCAGGTTTTCCAACATACCGCTCGGGCATCTGAAAGGTGATTCTGTGCATAGATAGCCCAGTGGTAAAGTTAAAATATTAACTCGTTTTTGTTTCCTTCGAAGGCAAAAATATGCAATTATAGCGAGTATTTGGTTTATTTAATCTGATTATATAATTCTAAATACTTGTTAATGCTAAGCCCCCAGCTAAAACTTTCCGCATGTTTTTTTATCCCATTTTCATAAAATGAACGGTTTGAATTATACATATTCATGCTATTTTTTATCAAATCGCACATTTCCAATTCGTCAAAACTATTAAAGTAAAATGCCATATCTCCACCAATTTCGGGAAGCGATGTGTATCTGCTTAAAAAAACCGCTTTGCCTGCTTTCATTGCTTCAATAACAGGCATTCCGAATCCTTCTGCCAACGAAGGAAAGAGAAATGCTTCACAATTGTTATATAACCAGTACTTGTCAGACTCGCTTATTTTTCCTGGCAAAAGTATTTTATTATCCAAATTTAATCGGGATATTTCACTCTGAATAAACCTCCCGTAGGGGGTTTCCATATTGCCGGCTAATACTAATTTATAATCGTTAAAATGTTTCATTAAGGGCAATAGTATATGGAAATTCTTTTTTTCGCTAAAAATCCCAATTGAAAAAAAGAATTTTTCGTTGCCAATGAAATGTGGCTTTTTATCTTGACCCGTATAATTGGACGTAACTCCATTATATATAACCTGAACATTTTTCCCGTTTAGATTCAAATGCTTTTCGATTAAACTTTTTGAATAATTTGAAATCGTAGTGATATAGTTGGCACGGTTAATGTTTTTTTGGAGTTGTTTCAAATAGGATGCTGATTTTTGTTCATTTTTCTCGAATAAAAAATTTAAGTCATGAATTGTCAAAATCCAAATAGCACTCTTATTAGGAAAATGTGATGGAAATTGATGCAAACTATGCCAGATGTGGAACTTTTCGTTTAAAAAAGGGAAGTATCTCTTTTGAAAATTAGCTTTAGTAAAACTGATGGCGGAGTCTGCTTTTATTAGCTCTCGGTTTATTTCATTTGGAATTAAAAAGTGTATTTTATAACTTGAGGACTTTTGGGTAATAAGTTCATTTGCAAAATTCAATGAGAACTGTCCAAGTCCAGAATATAGATTTTTTATTTTGTATATGTCAATTAATAATTTTTTCATAGTAAACCATAAATAACTTGCTGGAAATTATCATAAGTAATGCAAAAATGCAAATTGATTTTGATGATTCAAAGCAGGTACGAGCTTTTTTCCCGAAGAAGTATTAGCAACCCATCATCTCAAAAAATACGATTTACATCAGCGAAGGAATACTTTATCATGACTTAATATTTTAAACCAAGTCAAAGTCGCCTTATTTTAGGATAAGCTCGAAATTACCGAATTCTGTCAACCGATTTTACAAGGTCGTCATCTTTTTTTATGTTTCTTATAGCTAAGTATATCAAAATGATAGAGGCAATTGGAAGAAACATTCCAATTTTGTAGGTGATCATTTCGGCTTTTATGAGTTTTCCAATATTCTGCCCAATGATGAAATTCAATATGACCCAAGCCAACTGAAATACAATAGAAAAATAAGAAATCTTTATTTGAAGCCTCCTCTTTTTGAACATGAAAACGGCAACAAGCGAAAGAAGTACAGCCACACAAAACAAAAGAATTGAAATGATTAAAGTAGCCTTTGGAACAAGGGGAATATGAGTTATATAGACAAAGACATCCTTATAATCGAAGCTAATCAAGTGAATGACAGGCATAAGTACTATACTTGAGGTAATTAATACCGCAAGAAGAAGGAATAGAGTTTGAATTCTTTGTATCATAATAATTTAAGTATTAATTCCGAAGGCAAAAATAGTAAAAAAAATCATGGAAGCATGAAAACTGAAAGTATTTTATAATTACCAGACAAACAAATTGTTCAATGAGGTTGATGATTTAGCCAAAGAATTAAAAACTTAAATAACAAGATACTAATGCTCTCTAATGGATGGAAGAGAGTTCAAAAAAAAAGAAAAAGCCACATCGGAGTAAGCATATTGATTTTTTCCACCCGCAAAACCATCAGGGTAAATTTTCAAGGATTGAAAAGCAATGATCTCGGCAAATTCACATAGAAATTTATGATTATATGCAGAGGCAAAAAAGCGCAACCTTTCCTCTTTATTTTCAGGAATTGATTCTCCCCAATAATCTTTCACACAGCAAAAAAAGGCCGAAGCATAAGCGATCTGCCATTTTATGTTTTTTAATCTATTCAACCTCGCTCTCCTTATTTTAAATTCATCACCTTCTGAATAGGCAAAGTAAGGATCTAAATAAGCTAAAGCCTGGCGATTATGAATGTAGTTTTCAACAACTTCGGCAAATGAAGTTTTCATTTGCAAGGGACCAATAGAGAAATCAACAAATATAGAACCCTTCTGCACGTAAAATGCATCCAGAACCGAAGTTTCCAACAAGTCTTTAACGGATGAATACCGCACTAATTCCGGAAATACCATACTCATAGTCATATCAATTTCATTATGAAATAGATTGGAACATTTATGAAAGGTTAAATAATTAGACCTGCAAAACTTCTCAGCCCAAGTGTAATCACTACCCAAAATTGCTGCATAATTAACTTGTGCTTGGGTATAACATGTAGATAAAAAGATAAATACAAAAATAAATTTGTTCATTCAATTTTCTTCTTTAGGGCAATAATTTATTTTATAATAAATTTCTAAGAATTAAAATAGATAACCAAATGATGACCACCCATTAAAATCGAGGGCGATATTCTTATCAATCTTATAATTCCCTTTTATCGTCTGCAAATCATTGTAGTAATTATAACCCAAACCAAAACCTACATCAATTGTCAATCTTTTAAGCAATTTTGCTAGCACCCCAAATTTCAAGCCCACCCCAGCGCATTTCTTTTGGCAAATTGAACTATATTTGGTATTTAGTATCTTTTCCGTAACTTTATATTCGTAGTTTTCATAATCTGTATATAATGCTAAGAACCAACCGCAAGGCCAGGTACAACGGGAAAAATATTTTCTATAGTCAGCACTTATTATCAAATTTGCTTTTTGGCGGTTAATAATTAAAAAATGATTGTGTCTGACATTCAAATTTATGCCTGTATTATTACTTAAACGGCGTTCGAACTGTATTTCTCCGTAAAAAAAATCAAATTTTAAACATGATTTATAGTTTAAAATACTGTCGGATTTACCAAAAGATGCCTGTCCGGAAAGTCTCGTAATTGTTACAAAAAGTATAACAAAAAAAAGTTTCACTTTGTTTTTCATGATTTTGCCTCAAATTTTAGTATTATGAATAATTGTTTTGCTATTATAATTTTGCTATTTGTTCTTTTATGATAAAAAATTCTCGGGATAATTTTATGATTACTTTTTTATTTTCGAGATACCTTAAATCCGCAAGTTAAAAAAACAAGTTTGGCACACCATTTTTCAGTTCAGAAAAAACAGCTTTTCGACAAAAAAAACGTCAAAATTGATTATTTTCTTGCATTTTTTGATTTCAATTTTTT
>Ga0316608_1000034_pt1 | contig 77770 bp, 59 predicted proteins | sample MIS2016152B_MG_FD_207673 | JGI IMG/M metagenome (GOLD analysis project Ga0316608, IMG submission 207673) | Microbial mat bacterial communities from Middle Island sinkhole, Lake Huron, Michigan, United States - MIS.2016.152B | ecosystem: Environmental > Aquatic > Freshwater > Lake > Sediment... | reverse complement strand
CCTAAAATCCGCAGGATTTTTTCAATTTGTGTAATAGACAATAGTTTTCATAAATACTTCTTCACTTTTTTAAATGAACAAAATTCGTGTAATTCGTGTAATTCGTGGGTAAACAAAAAACACTTGCGGATTTAAGGCAATATTTGACTAATTTAGCAATACATGATTTCATTTGTAATAAAAACAAAAAAAGAGCTGCATGTTTTTGCAACTCTTTGATTTTCAATGTAGCGAGAGCGAGGGTTGAACTCGCGACCTCATGATTATGAATCATGCGCTCTAACCAACTGAGCTACCTCGCCAAAATATTGATGCTTTAACCAAATTCCGTTTTTCAAAAGCGGATGCAAAAATAAATATAGTTTTTATATCTAAAAATATTTTCTGAAAAAAATTTATTTATTTTAAAATAACCTTCTATCAGCCTTTGCTTATTGATAAAATATATATTTTTGCAGATTATATTTCTATGGCATTTTACGGCAAAAGGCTATAAACAATAAATTAGAACCCGTGAAAAAATTATATTCCTTCTTAATAAAATCATTTATTGGTCCATTTATCATGACCTTCTTCATTGCAATCTTTGTATTGCTGATGCAATTTTTGTGGAAGTATATTGATGAGCTGGTTGGAAAAGGTCTTGATTGGCGCATTATTGGAGAATTACTCCTCTATTCTACAGCAGGTTTTGTGCCAATGGCATTGCCCTTGGCTATATTGCTTGCATCGCTAATGACTTTCGGAAATCTGGGCGAAAACTACGAACTTACGGCCATAAAAGCTGCAGGCATCTCACTAAGTCGGGTTCTTTTTCCTTTGCTTATTTTTATTTTATTTTTGAGTACGGCTGAGTTCGTATTTGCCAATCGAGTCATACCATACACCACACTTAAGGCTGCAACTTTGCTTTATGATGTGAGGCATAAAAGACCTGAGTTAAATCTCAAAGCAGGCGAATTCAATAATGAAGTAGAAGGGTATTCCATTCGCATTGATCGGAAGAATATTGAAAACAAAATGATGTACGGTTTTATGATTTATGATCATTCTGCTCATCGTGGAAATGTGAGTGTTACCCTTGCCGATTCTGCCCGGATGGAAATTACAAAAGATAGAAGATACTTGATCTTGAATTTGTTTAATGGCTCAAGTTACCAAGAGGTTACCGAAAAGAAAAAAGGTTATGCAGAAAGTCATCCTTTTCAGCGCGATACTTTTATGGAAAAAAATCTTATTGTTGAGTTGGAAGGATTTACCCTTGAAAGAACCGATGAAGGAATATTCCGAAAAAACCATCAAATGCTGAATCTTTCTCAATTGACAAGTACCATCGATTCTCTGAATAAAAATTATTCAAATAAAACCAATGAACTGACTTATAGAATAATAAATTCAGATCTTGCAAAAAGAGAAATCAAGGATACATCTTTGCATAAAACTATAGTAAAAAATTTAGGTTGGGAAAAATATTCAATTGTTCCAGCGAAAAACGATTCAACGGATGCATTGAAGTTCTTTGAGGCTTATGATAACACAATAAAATATGCCACTCTCGAAACTGCAATCAATCAGGCCAATATGACATATAAACAAATTGAAAGCAACAAAGAAGAACTAAAATCGAACCAAAGATGGATGAATCGGTATGAAGTAGAATGGCATAGGAAATTTACTCTTGCATTCGCTTGTTTTATCTTCTTTTTTATCGGAGCACCTTTGGGAGCAATTATTCGAAAAGGGGGCTTGGGTATGCCGGTAGTCATTTCTGTAATATTTTTTATCGTTTATTATGTGATTTCTTTAACCGGAGAGAAGTTTCTGCGCGAAAGTATTTTGCCAGGTTATATTGGAATGTGGATTTCTTCTTACGTATTATTGCCTTTGGGAGCATTTCTGACTTACAAGGCTACAAGAGATTCATCTTTCATGAATATTGATACTTACATAGAGCCTATTCGAAGACTTATTGGAAAGTTGAGAAAAACAAAAAAAATATGAAAATTCTATTTGTTTGCTCTAAGCCGCCCTATCCGCCAGTGGATGGTGGCGCTATTGCAACCTACAGACTTGTATCTGGATTAGCCAATTTGGGGCACGACATAACCATTCTTTCTATGAACACCCTGAAGCATTGGGTGAATTATGAAAAATTCCCAGATGAGATCAAGAAAAGTTATGATTGGAATTTGGTTCGCATCGACACAAAAATACGCCCCTTCAAGGTATTTGCTAACCTCATTCTTTCTAAGTTACCCTATAATTTGGAACGTTTTATTTCCATAGAATTTGCCAACGAGTTAAAGCTTCTGATACAGAAAAAAGAATACGATATTATTCATTTCGAAGGATTGTTCGCCGCTTTTTATATCGAAGTTGCAAAATATCTTTCGAAGGCGCAAATTGCTTTCCGACCCCATAATGTAGAGCATGAGATTTGGGAGCGAAAAGCCAATCATCATCGAAATGTATTTGTAAAGAAATATTTAAACTTGATTAGTAAAAGATTGCGACATTTTGAATATAAAATCATCAATCAATATGATTTGCTTATTCCAATTACAGAGCGTGACGCGAAAACTTTTCAAAAACATGGAAATCATAAACCTCATATTGTTTTAAAGGCGGGTTTTGATTTTTCAGAACTAAAAAAATTACAAAATATTAAGGTTGAACATCCCTCTGTTTTTTTTATAGGAGCTTTGGACTGGCAGCCCAATATTGATGGAGTAATGTGGTTTTTAAAAGAATGTTGGCCCGAAATAAAAAAATGTGCAGCCAATACAAAAATGTATATTGCCGGAAGAAACGCCGATGAAGAAATTCGAAATTTCCTCAATCATTTACATGTTAACTTTTTGGGTGAAATACCCAATGCCTATGAATTTATTGCATCGAAATCCATCATGATTGTTCCCTTGTTTAGCGGAGGTGGTATGAGAGTTAAAATTGTGGAAGGCATGGCTTTAGGCAAAGCAATTGTTTCTACCAAAATTGGTGCAGAGGGTATTGGAGCAGGCGAAAAAGAAATTTCTATTGCCAATGGCAGAGAAGAATTTATTCATCATGTTTTGCAATTAATTCAAAACAAAGATAAATGCATGGAGATGGGTAATTTGGCTAAATCATTTGCTATTAAGCATTTTGATAATTTAAAATTAGCCAACGATCTTTCCGATTTTTATTTAAACCATCTAACGAATTGATAAAATGATCATTGTTTTTGCATTAGCCGTTTCATTACTTTTGCATACTTATCTGATTTATCCTCTTTTGTTAAATATTTTAGCAAAAAATAAGAAAAGCAATGGTATCGTTTTTTCAGAATCGGATGAAGATTTGCCATCTGTTTCTATATTGTTTGCTGCATATAATGAACAAAATGCCATCAAAGAAAAAATTCTCAGCACAATACAGACAGAATATCCTTTGGATAAAATTGAAATATTAATAGGATCAGATGCTTCAACCGATGATACAAATCTTATTATTATCGAATTGGCAAAGAAGTTTCCTCAAATTCGATTTTACCCTTTCGAGAACAGATCCGGAAAGGCAAAAATTATCAATACCTTATACGATGAAACAAATTATTCCATTCTCATTTTCACAGATGCAAAAGTTTTTTTTACGCCTTCAACTATTTTTGAATTGGTTAAACATTTAAAAAATCCCAAGATTCAAATGGTGGGTGGAAATCTGGTTAATAAAAAATTTCATAGCAATGGTGTTTCGGTGCAGGAAAATACCTATATGAACATGGAAATGCGCATGAAATACCAGGAAGGAATCTTGTGGGGAACCGTTGCCGGCGTCTTTGGAGCTTGTTATGCAATCCGCAAGGAATGCTACAATCCTATACCCAAAAATTTTGTTGTTGATGATTTTTACGTCACCATGAAAGTACTCGAAAAGGGTGGTCATGTGATCAATGAAATCAATGCCATTTGTTATGAAAACCTTGCTTCGGGCTTGAAAGAAGAATTCAGAAGAAAGGTAAGAATTTCATCAGGTAATTTTCAAAATCTCAGGTATTTTGCCAAGCTATTATTTTCAAAAAGGCAAGGTCTTTCTTTTTCCTATATATCTCACAAAGTTTTGCGCTGGATTGGACCTCTGATGATCATTCTATGTTTTTTCAGTGGCATTTATTTAGCATTTTACTATAATATTTTTATCTACATCGCAATTTTGCAAGCCTTTACATTTTCTATTCCATTGTTTGACTGGATATTGAGTAAAATTCAAATTCATATTAAACTTTTTAGATATATAACTCATTTTTATAGCATGAATATCGCTTTGATGATGGGATTTTTCAAATATATCAGAGGAATAAAAAGCAATGTATGGCAGCCATCAATCAGAAAATAAATTATGAAAAGCAGTTTAAGTACAATAGAAGAAGCTATTAGCTCAATAAAAAAAGGTGAAATCATTATTGTTGTTGACGATGAGGATCGTGAGAATGAAGGAGATTTTATCACTTCAGCTTCTCTTATTACCTCTGAAAAAGTTAATTTCATGGCCACACATGGCAAAGGTCTTATTTGCGTTGCCTTACCCGAAGACAGATGCAAAGCATTAAATCTGGCACCGATGGTGGGAAAAGATACTTCTTTGCATGCAACTCCTTTTACGGTTTCGGTTGATAAACTGGGCGATGGTTGCACGACAGGAATTTCGGCAAGTGATAGAGCAAAGACGATTAAAGCCTTAGTCGAGATATCGACTCGACCCGAAGATTTAGGTCGTCCCGGGCATATTTTCCCCCTTATTGCACAGCCAGAAGGGGTTCTGAAACGAGCAGGTCACACAGAGGCAACTGTGGATATAACGAAAATCGCAGGTCTCATTCCCGGAGGCGCTCTGGTCGAAATCATGAATGAAGACGGAACAATGGCTCGCTTGCCCCAATTACTCGAAATAGCAAAAAAGTTTGAAATAAAAATTGTTTCAATCAAAGATTTGATCGCTTATCGTCTTCAAAATGAAAGCTTGATTGAAAAAGGACAATGTGTAAAACTTCCAACACAATTTGGAGATTTTAAACTTATACCTTACCGGCAGATTTCCAATGGAATGGAGCATATCGCATTGATAAAAGGCACATGGACTAATGAAGAACAAATTTTGGTTCGGGTTCATTCCTCTTGCGTAACGGGCGATATTTTTGGCTCAAAAAGATGCGACTGTGGCGAACAATTGCATAAGGCCATGGAGATGATACAAAATGATGGAAAAGGCGTAATCATTTACATGAACCAGGAAGGTAGAGGAATTGGGCTTTTCAATAAAATTAATGCTTATAAATTGCAAGAAGCCGGCATGGATACTGTAGATGCAAATCTTGCCCTCGGTTTTGGTGCTGATGAACGGGATTATGGCGTTGGCGCTCAAATTTTGCGATCTTTGGATTTAAAGAAAGTTCGCTTATTGACAAACAATCCTGTCAAACGCATTGGACTTGAGGCTTATGGAATTGAAATCATTGAAAATATTCCTATCATCATCCAACCCAATGAACATAATGCTACTTATATGATTACCAAGCAAATAAGAATGGGGCATTTTCTCGAAATTCATGAGGAATCCAAGGATTTGTAAATTTATTCTAAATGGAGTAGCGGAATTTTTACGATAAATTCTTTTTCTGTTTTTTCAATAACAGGTTCTGATTGTTGAAGATGCAACATGCGAGTGTTCAGATTTTTTAATCCCTTTCCGCTATTTGTTTTTGGATCTTTGCGAAGCTGCAAATTATTCCTTACCGTAAGCCAATCGGCATCTATCCGAATCTGGATCATTAACGGAAATTCTGTCGATATTTCATTATGAAGAATAGCATTTTCGACCAATATTTGCAAAGATAAAGGAGGAAGCAATAAGCGATCTGGCTTTTCATTTATGATCATTTCGAATTTTAAATTTTCTCCAAATCTTAAATTTTGCAGAAACAAATAGTTTTCAATAAAAAAGATTTCTCTATCAAGCGTTACCATTTTATCGGTCGAAGTATCTAATATATAACGGTATATTTGCGAAAACTTTTGCGTGTAATCAATAGCTTTTTTTTGATCAATTCTAATCAATGAAACCAATACATTCAAGCTGTTGAACAAAAAATGGGGATTAATTTGACTTTGCAAGGCTTCAAATTTTGCTTCCATCGCTTCGCGCTGAAGTTGTTCCTGCTTAATGATTGAATCCTTCCAGTATCTATAAAGCTGTGAGCTTTCGAAACCCAAAATCATAATCACATTGACAATATTGGCAATGATAATATGATCAATAAGATGCGAGCTATGACAATTCTTCAGGAGTGATGCAAATACTTCATAAAAAAGTTCATAAACGAGGAACATCACCACGCTTGCAGCAAGGTTTGACAGAAAGATCATTCCAATTATTCTTTTCTTGAAGTGTGTTTTCCAAGGAAACTTCTTAATAACAAATTTCCATATAGGCATGTCCACCAAATAGATACAACAAGACACAGTAAAAGTGAAAAAAACACTAAACAGGAGATTATCTGCTCCATCATCTTTAACACCAGCCAAATAGCGAATGGCAAAAATAGCCGGAATAACAATTCCAATAATTACGGAGAAGAAAAAAACGGATCGTAAGCAGTGATGTGATTTTTGCATTGTTAAATGTATTTTTTTTTACATTAATTCAATATAAAAGGGACGGTCTTTTTTTTTTCAAAAACCGATCCCCTAATTGAAAGAGCAAACTAAGCATTAAAAAATTACACGATACTGCATGACCGGAAATATTTTCAATTGATTAATCGTTACCTCTGTGTCATTGGCCACATTGTATTTTAGATACAAGGGATTTTCGTGATTGGTAACATTTTGAATATCAAATACCCACTCCTGCGAAACCCTTTTTCCATCCAAACGGAAACCCATTCGAATATCGGCTCGGAAATAATCCGAAAACTGTTTCGTAAATGCTTGTGAATCATCATACTCAGTTTGTTTATTTTGTTGTGATGCAACTCGGTCTATGGGCGTATAGCGTTGTCCGCCAGCGGCAGTTATCCGTCCATCGAAGCTCAACCATTTTGAATATTTGGGATCAGCTTTTCTCGATTTGAGTTTGAATTCTTTTCCGGCAAGAAAATTAAGTACATACTTTCCATCGAAGGCTGTTGATCTGAATGTGCCAGTTTTTGTCTTATACTTGGAATCGAATACCGAAGTTGTAAATAACACATAAAATCCGCGATCCAAAAACTTCTCTACAGTTAACTCAGCACCATAATTCCTTCCTGTTCCTTCATTGACAAGTGAATCGGGTATATTACCTGAAAATGAACTGTGGTTCAGAAGTGAAAAATTTGTTGCCTTTTCTTCGATTGGAACATTATAAAGGGTTTGGTAATATAGTTCTGATTTAATTCGCCAGTTGGCCGAAATGTTATAATCATAAGCCACCACAAAATGATGCGCCTTTGTGAAGTCCATATTTTTGTTGGTTTCTTCGTAAGCATTTGGACTTATTTCGCTCAGTTGAAAATAGGAATAAATGGGCTGGATTTTGCTATGCAATCCATATCCTAAACTCAAACTTTGTTTCTGGCTTACATTGATTTTTACACCAAAACGAGGTTCTACGCTTGTACGTCCATTTAGTTCCAAATTTTGCAAATTCACTCCCGCATTTATGACCAGAAAATCGACTGGTTTCCATTGATACTGAGCATAAGCTTTGCGTAAATTTGTACTGCCATTTTCATCGGTAACTTTTTTAAAAATTTGTGTTTCAAATTGAACAATACTATCATTTAAATTTGAGGATAAATATTGATTTTCAATTCCAATTCGAATGTTGTGGGAGGCATTAAATTTTTTATTGAAAGTCAGAGCCGAAATCAGGTTCAGGTTCTCAAAATTTGATCGATAATAAGGGACAGTTTGCTCTGAATACCCCAAGATGGAATCGACCAAGCTGTTATTATTAGAATAATTTGCAGCCAATGAAATTTTTACAAATGAATTTCCTTTCAAGTGTATTGTTTGGTTCATTCCGACAATGGCCAGAGCATTTTTTGCATAAACATCAAGGTTATCATCAGCATAAAGTCCTTCGCTTCTTTCCGCAGAATCAACCTTGCTCCGTATGAATTCAATATTATTTTTCCCCACCAATCCAAATACAGAAAATGCATTATTATTTCCCGTAGGAATATTAATTTTAAAACTTAAATCCTGATAATAAGGTATTGCTGTTCCTGTTCCAAAATCCATTCCCATGGCAGACATCACACCCAAAGTTGAATACCTGTAATTCACCAGATAGGATGCTCTTTTTATTCCAAAAAGCGGTCCTTCAGCGCCGAGTTCAAATCCATTAAATCCAATCTGCCCCAAAAACTCATGCTTTTGATCATTTCCATTGCGCATTCTTAAGTCGAAAACGCCCGATATAGCATTGCCATATTCAGCAGGAAAGGCTGCTGTTATAAAATCGGAATTTGCTAACACGTTGTTATTTAGCATACTAACCGGGCCACCTGTTGCACCTAAAAATCCAAAGTGATTGGGGTTGCCTATTTCGATGCCATCGAGCCGCCAAAGCAAACCATTGGGTGAGTTTCCACGAATAACAATATCATTCACTGCATCATTGGCAGTACTCACACCGGCAAAATTGGTTGCCATTCTCGAAACATCATTTCTGGCGCCTGCAAATCTTTGTGATTCCTCAATGGTAAAGGTTCTTGCGCTCAGTGTTGTCATTTCGTTGAGGGGTTTCGTTTTTAGCGCTTGGGCGGTTATGGTTATTTCTTCTGTCTTCATCAATAATTCTTCAAGCTCTGCATTTACAATCAATTCTTTTCCTGAATTCAATTGCAGATTAGAAAAATTCATAGCCTGATAACCCACAAAAGTGATAGAAACCGAAATTCGTCCCTGAGGTACATTGGCTAAGGTATAATACCCGCTTTCATCCGTTGTTGTTCCTAAAAGTGGATTTGTACTTGGAATTGAAACATTTGCACCGGGAAGCGGTTCGCGGCTGACCCTATCAATCACTTGTCCTCTAATCGTTTGAACAAAGGTTTGCGCATAGGTACTCAAACTAAAAAAGCAAAAAACAGTAAATAGTGAAAGGAATATACTTTTTCTCATGATTATTATTTTTTATAAATTTACAGCGAATTTACAGGGAAGCAACCCAAGGGGAAACTATTTTTCGATGAATTGAGAAATTATACGATGAACACCCAGCTTTCTTAGATGAACAATTTTATTTTTTTTGAAATGAAAGCATATAATTTTGATGAAGTAGTAGATCGTTCAGGAACACACTCTTTTAAGTATGATCTTTCGAAGAAAATCTTTGGTACTGAGGATATTTTATCGATGTGGATTGCGGATATGGATTTCAAAACGCCCGATTTTATTGTTGAAGCCATAAAACAAAGAGCCGACCACGAAATATATGGTTATACCCTTACACCCGAATCATTTTATAATTCACTGATAGATTGGATGAAAATTCGCCACCAGTGGGAAATAAAAAAATCTTGGATTTCGTTCAGTCCTGGAATTGTTCCTGCAGTGGCCATAAGTGTTCTTGCATTCTCGCATCCTGGTGATAAAATTATTATTCAGCCACCAGTTTATTCTCCTTTTGCAAGCATGGTAAAATTGAATGGTCGTCAATTAGAAAACAATGCGTTGATTCTCAAAGATGGGCAGTACAAAATAGATTTCGAAGATTTAGAAAGAAGAATAGATTCAAGAACCCGGATGATTATTTTTTGCAGTCCACAAAACCCTACTGGCAGAGTTTGGGAAGAAGATGAACTACGCAAATTGGGTGAAATCTGTGTTAGAAAAAATATTCTCATCCTGACGGACGAAATTCATTGCGATTTGGTCTATGCGGATAACAAACATATACCTTTTGCTTCTCTCTCTGAAGACATTGCCAAGAATTGCATTTCAACGGTAGCTCCTACAAAAACATTTAATGTACCGGGCTTATATACTTCGGCAGTTGTTATTCCTAATTTAAAACTGAAGGCCGAATTTGATCGTGTGGTAACCAATCTGAATTTACATAATGCCAATGTTTTTGGTCTTGCTGCCTGGGATGCTGCCTACCAAAAAGGTCATGAATGGTTGGATCAGTTGCTTGTGTATTTAAAGGGAAATATCGAATATGTGAAAAGCTATTTCTCAAATCATGCGCCAAAACTGAAAGTTATTGATGCACAAGGTACTTATTTACTTTGGCTCGATTTTACAGAATTCGGAATGACAGATAAAGAGCTGAGGGATTTTATGATTCACAAAGCAAAAGTAGGTACCAATGACGGCCCCACATTTGGACCCGGAGGAAATGGATTTCAACGGTTGAACATCGGTGTTTCAAGAAGTATTGTCGAAAAAGCATGCGAAAGGATCGCCAATGCAATAAAGGAGTTAAATTTTTAAACCGAGAATAATCATATCATCGATTTGTTCGTTATCTCCTTGCCAGTCATTGATTTCCTTATTGAGTAATTCAGCTTGCTGTTCGAGTGAAAATCTTTGGTTACGCATCAAGAGATTTCGAAGGTTCTTGGCGCCAAATTTTTCTTTATCGTGAAAATCAAATTGATCTGTAATACCATCGGAAAAGAGGTAGAAGGTATCGCCGAGTCTGGTTTTAAGGATGGTGGATTTAAACTCCTTTTCTTTGTGATGAATTCCACCTATTGAATTTTGCAAACCTCTGATGTATTCCAAATTATTTTCTCTCAAGAAAATGATCGGTCTTTTGCAACCGATGAATTCGGCCAAAGCATTTTTCTGATCAATCATAAGCAAAACAATGTCCATACCATCGCCAGAATTGCTAGTGTTTATGGCAAAACGATTGACAAATTCCTGATCCAAAGATTTCAGGATACTTTCCGGATCATCTATTTTCCGGTGAAGAATGATTTCTGTAAGCAAAGTTATGGTAAAAACCGAAAGCAATGCCCCCGGTACACCGTGTCCGGTGCAATCTCCCACCACAATTATGGATTTGTTGTTGATGGAAGCGAAATAATAAAAGTCCCCACTTAAAATATCTTTAGGTCTGTATATCAGAAAATGTTCTTGAAAAGTTGTTGTGAGTAAATCAGTATTAGGCAAAATAGAATCCTGAATGATCTTGGCATAATCAATGCTCGATTTTAAATCTTTGTTTCGGCTCTCAATGATCTGATTTTGTTCATTCAAGAGGCTATTTAATTCTTTGAGTTTATGATTGGCTTCATATAAACTTATGGCATATTCTTCAACCTGTTTTTTTCTCTGTCGAAGTTCCAGATGCGTACCAATTCTTACGATCAATTCTTCAGAATTATATGGCTTTGTAATAAAATCCTGTCCCCCGGAATTAAAACCTTCAATAAGATTATCAATTTCATTGAGAGCAGAAAGAAATACAATAGGAATATCGGAGGTAATGGGCGAAGCTTTTAGTGTTTTACAAACGAGGTATCCATCAATATCTGGGAGCGAAATGTCCAAAAGAATTAAATCGGGAGATTCTCTGTCTGTAAGATCGAGAGCTTCTTTTCCGGTAGAAGCCGTTATGATTTCAAAATCATGCAGTAATAAAATTGCTTTTAAAAGTTCAATGTTTGCAAAAATATCGTCAACGATGAGTATTTTGGTCTTTTGCCCCATAAAGAAAATTCTAAAATATCAGAAAACATAAATTGATCAGGAAATATACGCTGTGATAAAGATACGCAAATCATTTAGCAATTTCAATAACCATCCGACAATTAATTTGTGTTAACGAACAATTTTCGAAAAATGTTTCATGTCTATAGAGCAATTTATAAAATAGTAACATAGAATTATTCCCGTACATATTGAATATCAATCCATTCCAAATCAATAGGTTCTAAGAACAATTTAAACATTTTTATAACAAACTGAATTAATAGTATTTACGCAAATAAAAACAAAGATAGATTATGACAAATCAAGAATTTTTTTCCCAAAAATCCGAAAATACTCCTAAGCCTTTAGCAAGGGAGAATCTGCCAATCTATATACTTTTTGCCGTATATATTCAACCCATTCCGGGGCAGTTTTTGATTTATCAAAAAAGGTATATGGAATGGGGTCTCCAAATACATATTTGATTGTTTTTCCTCCTTGTTTCAACATTTCATCCGGGAAATATAACATTTCGATGTTCATTTTTATGCCCAGCCTCATTCGCCACTTAGCCACGTTATAAAAACGATTACTAAGTTTTCCATGTACATAAAACGGTACAATATCGCGCTTTGTCTGAATCGCTTTTACTAAGAATGTCTTCTTCCATGGACAGTCTGTTATAGGGCCGCTTTTGTAAATTCTTGAAACTTCTCCAGATGGAAAAATCAACAAATTACTTTCACTCTGAAATGCTTTGTCTATCATGGCAAAATATTCTCTTGTAAGTTTATTTTCAGTATCCACTTTAATAAAGAATTCCCGCATTTGATGAATCTGATACAAAACTTCATTGGCCAAGGTAAGAATACTCTGTCCACTTTGGGTGAAATAATGCAGTAGAAAAATCGAATCCCAACTTCCTATTGGATGATTTCCCACATATACGTATTTCCCGCTGGTAGGAATAATTTCAGGATTCAGAATTTCATAGTTTACGTTCCAAATTTTCTTAATGCCTTCAATGAGATTAATTCCTAATTGATCAACAAGTTGATTCGAAACCCTGTTAAATTCTTCTTCCTGAATTACTTTTATCAAATACCTCACCACAAAGCCTGGAAGATTACGGATAGCAAACGATTTACTTGATCTTACAACCTTTTCTACATCAATTACTTTATAAGCTAAAGGAGTTTTCATAAACTAAATAGGATTTTTTATTATTTCTTCCAATCGGATACACCAAAACGCAGCGAAAATATATTTGAATACATGGCTATTGCATTCTTGCTCAAACTGGTGATAGCGTAATCAATGCATACTCGACCAAATCTCAACCCAATGCCCACCGATGGCTGGGCATTGATTGAACTACCATTAAAATCAGGTATTTCCTGAATGCTTCCCACGCCGGCACGAAGAAAGCAAATATTTGCATAATTTAGTTCTACTCCCAAATGGGGGGCAACATTGGCAAAATTTGATTTTATAATGCTATTGCTTTTACCATCAAAAGTCAGATCCAATCCGATTTCAGGGCAAATTGATAATTTATTGTATAGCAAAAATTTACGTGCAATTCCCACATGAACCTGAGGCGCAGTAAGGTCTATCGTTTCATCTGGAATAATATTTTGCACTGTATCAGCGGGATTTGTTACTTTCAATTTATCTTCATGGTAGGTCCAAAAATTGAAAGTTGTTGTAATGTCTCTTGCATTTGCTCCCATAAGCCATTCGCCTTTTTTATATTGTATTCCTGCATCAAATCCAAATCCCATGGCCGAGGCAAATTCTCCCTGCTTTCTGTAAATAATTTTAAGGGATGCTCCATATCTAAAATTGGCATTCAATTTCCTAGAATATGTGAACAAAAAGGCATAATCTGCAACAGAAAAATACCGAATTCTGGAATAATCTATGTTGCCGTTTACGTCAAATAAATCGAGGGTATTTTGTATATTATCAATACCTGAACGCAGCAAGGTGAAGGCAAAAATACTCGATGTATCTATGCGGTACGAAATGGCAAAATGATCATAATTAACAATTCCTTTGAAGTACTCGGAATGCATTAAACTTGCCTGAACTTTGTCTGTGACACCGTTCAATCCTGCAGGATTCCAATAGGCTGAGTTTACATCTTCGTTTGTGGCTATCACTGAGCCAGCCATACCGATAGATCTTGCCCCTGCTCCCAGATTTATGAATTCATTGTTATATTTTAAAAACTGTTGAGCTTTTGAGGTATAAGTAATTAATACCAAAGTGATTACAAGGTATATCCGCATGGATGAATTTTTAAGTTGATGATATAAACTATTCTATTTTATTGAGAATACATTTAACAATTGAACAATGAAATAAACTCAGGATTCAATGTTTTAGGGCACAAATATATAAAAACTATCACTATTGACCGACAAAATTTTTTAAAAACATTAGATAGTAAAATACTTCGGATTTTAGGTCGATGAAAACATATTCCAAACAATTCTTATTGTGTGAGACAACTGGTTTTAATGAGGTAAAAACTATAATTTTCCAGAAAAAATCCATATAGTATGAAGCTTTTTTATAATTTTAGAGCCTTGTGATTTCAGAAAAAGTATTGGATTCATCTTTTATCAGAATGATTTGAAATTTAAAACAATAAATGCCTCAATGTTGATTTCAAGCACCATGAACTTTTACTGCTTTCGCAATTAATCCATGAAAATTTGTTCCGATGAAAAAGATTGTAAGTTCAATTCCTAATTTCATAACCAGTTTAAATATTGTATGTGGTTCAATTGCCATTGTTCTGGCATTAGAAAGCCATCATTATTTACAAATTTCGGCATTATTCTTAGGTTTAGCTGCCATTTTTGATTTTTGCGATGGTCTGGCTGCCCGCCTTCTCAAAGCCTATTCACCCTTGGGAAAAGAATTGGATTCTTTGGCCGATATGATTAGCTTTGGCCTTGCACCCGGCGTGATTTTATATCAATTGATGAAAATTTCTTTGTTCACCGAAAATTTCAGCTTTTGCTTTTGCAAATTAGATATTGTATCTGTTCTTTTTTTGATGTCCACTGTTTTGATTCCCGTTTTTTCCGGCCTCAGACTGGCCAAATTTAATATTGATACCCGACAGACCGAAAATTTTATTGGTTTGGCTACTCCTGCCAATGCCCTAATGATTGTTGCTTTTTCTCTTGCATGGAGTTTTCAAAAGGAAAGTGCCTTTGTTCAAAATTATGTACTCAATTCATGGGTTTTGTTAACACTTGCGATTCTTTCTTCTTTTTTATTGATTTCGCCTCTTCCCATGTTTTCATTAAAAATCAAAAAATTCAAATCAAAAGAAAATATCATTCGCTTGATTTTTATTCTTTCTTCAATTTTGTTTGTCATTCTTTTTGGATGGATAGGTACTATAGGAATCATTCCCATTTACATAATTTTATCCTTGGTTGATTTTTTGATGAAAAAGTCTGGTAAAGTCTGATTATCAATTTAAAACCCCATCCAGTATAAGGTATGGCGCGATGGACTAAATCTTCCATGAGCGAAATAGCCGCCGAAAGAAAAAATTATGCGATGAGGTGATATTTTGTAAGTTTTGTAATCCACATATTCATACCCAATTTTGCAGTAAAAGCCATTATCTTTATAGAAATAACCCAACTGGGGAACAAATTTAGATTCCTGAATATAACGGTTAGATCCTTTGCTATTTGCAGCATAGAAGGCAAATTTGGAACCAACATAAAATCCTTTTTGTGTATAGGTATTCTGATAAAAAGCAAATTCCTTGTTCAATGCAAGGTAAAAACTTGTTCTCCATTCACGCATCTGGTAGTAAAGATCATCTTGAACTTCCCAAAGCACTTTTTTTCTGAACGGTCGGGTCGAAATTCCAATTTGCATATTTGTACCTGTTTTTAATTCATGCCATTCCAATTCGATACCAATTGAATAATCATGAAAATTTAGGTTATTGGTAGAAAGAAAGGCAAATTGATCCAAATAGGGCGACAAATTTGAGGTGCATCCCGAAGATTTTAGTAAATTCATGGTGGATTTCATTCCATTCATTTTTGCCAGACTTAATAAATCCAAATTTTTATAGATTTTAGGTGTTTTATTTGCTTTATTTTTCAACAGAAAATCAACCACAGAATCGAGACCAAAATAGCTTGCAATGCCCAGAGAATTTAAACCTTCATTGTTCTTTTCCTCAATATTTGCACCATTCTCAATCAAAAGCTTAGCAACTTGTATATGACCATTTTGGCATGAAAGCATCAAGGGAGTGTACCCAAACATGTCCTTATCATCAATACGGGCTTTATGTGAAATTAATACGCTATCCATGAGCCAGTCACCATTATAGCTTGCAACATGCAGAGCACTTGTTTTGTTATTGGTATGATTCACATTGGCATCATAAAAAAGAAGCATATCTGCTATTTCCAAGTAGGAATAGGCAACAGAATATAATAATGCTGTGTTGCCATTATTGGATGTAAGTTCCAAGTTTGCTCCAGCTTTGACAAGCATCTCAACAGTTTCGAAATGATTGTTCATAGCAGCACTCATCAAAGCTGTTATTTTATTGACAGGTATGGCATTGACATCCGCCCCTTTATCAATAAGCAACTGAACAATTTGATTATTGCCATTATTGGCTGCAAACATCAAGGGCGTAACTGCATCTTCAGTTTTGGCGTTCACGTCTGCACCTTTAGAAATGAAATTTTTAACCGCAATGACATCACTCGAATCAACAGCCAGAAATAAGGAATCATTGATGGTTTGCGCAATGCTTATAAGACTGCTTACCAAAATAATGACAAGGATGAATATCTTTTTCATTGCTATTCGGTTTACTTTTGAAATGAATAAGTTTAGAACAAAACATTAAAAATAGCTATATGCGGCGTTTTCAATATTTTGGCTTGTTTTGCGCCTGCGGCAAGCTAAAATATTGAAATTTACCGCTATATAGCATGTTAGCAACTTTTATTTATCAATTTATCAACAAGTTCGTGAACAAATGTACATGGGTTTTGCGATGCATAATCTTCATCTTGATATTGTCCGACTAATTTTCTTGCCCACTTAATCGCTTGCAGTTGATTTCCATACTCTTTCAAAATATCGTACATATCAGGTCTATTCTTTTCATATTTGAATTCTATTTTGGAAACTCTATTTATTTCCCTTTCAAGATACGACTTATAAACATCACGGTCTATGGCTGTATTAACAAATTGAAAATGTAATAAATACCATAATTCAAATGCTTGATTTGACCATGCGCAACGCATGTTTTTATACGATTTTGCTTTTGAAATTGCATTGTTAAAATTTACATCAGGAAAACTATCTTTGTCAAAAACCACCCAAATTTCATCGAATACAATTGATTTTTCCATTTGAATTTTCTTTGAAATTTTAATTGTTTCCTTAATAATGGACAATGTGTTTTTGCCTGTACCCCCAATTTCTAAGTTATTCGAATGCAATTTACCTTTTGGAATTTCTTTTTTTAATCCCTCGAAATAATTAGGCTCCGTTTTTATACCTTCACATACAACAAGATAATACAACTTTTTCGTACGGGTTTCTTTTTTACGTTCGACTGTTTCTTTATAAAAACGCTTTAATATCGAATTGTCAATTTTCGCTTTTCTTGCCATGCCCTGAAATTAATTTTGTAAAATTCCCAATAAATGGAATAGCTCCGTATCGTCCCTGAATATAGTCTTTTTCAAATGATCTATCTTTCCTTATTGTTTTATTGTCTTCTTTGTACTCAATTAAAGAATAAATATCAGAGCTGTCGAATTTGTCTTTTTCAATAAAATAAATTTGGTCGCGTCTAAACTTACCATAAGTAAGAAGATTTGTATCATGTGTGGCAAATATTAATTGAGCGTTATTTGGATTATAGGTTTCAGAATTAAACAAATGTGTTATAGCTGAGGTCATTAAAGGATGAAGCTTTGCGTCAAGTTCGTCAATAATTAATATACCTCCTTTATTTAACGTATCAAAAATAGGCCCTGAGATATCAAATATTTTATTTGTTCCTGCAGATTCCTGAGTTCTTAAATCAAATTCAATTTGTTTAACAATGCTTCCTTCATCATTATAAACATTATGCATAGACTGAATATTTACAAGAGTTTTACCTTGCAAATCCGTAATAATTTGTTTAACCATTTCATCAGGAATATCAGATTTTAATTTATTTGGGTCAAATTCTTCTTTCCTAATTTTATAATCACTAATACCTAAATCTAATTTTGCTAAAAATTCTGATATGTTACTATTGGCATCATCAATCATTTTAACTGTAAAACCTCTAAGATTATCGTTTTTCAAACCAGAAAACGAATTCAAATTTGAAAACCAACTAATAATACTTCTTGATTTCTCTCCATTAAACTGGTCAATAACTGAAAGAAACAAGGCATTGTTTCTTGTTTTATCTTCGAGTCCTTTGCCTTCGGGAAACGTATCCATAACTTCAATTTCATCGGCTACTCGCACAAAAAGAGGAACTTCATTAGATTTCAATTTTTCAAATAACCATTCAGAAACAATGGATGTTTTGTTAATTTCAAATCCATATCTATATCTAATATTTTTTATTAAAAATGAAATTTCAAAGAAAGTAGGATTATTAATTGAATTTATGTTTAAAAGAAAGGGAGTAATATCAAATTCAGATGAAGAAGATTGTTCAAACGATTTAACCACTAATCTCCTCATTTGTGAAATTCCTTTTATCAAATTTGTTTTTCCAGAAGCATTAGCTCCATATATTGCAGCACTTTTTAAAATTTTTAGATTTTGACATTTTGCAATATTCTCTTTATGTTCTGTTATTGAGGTTGCCTCTAAACTTATTGTCTTTTTTTCTTTAAAAGACATATAATTACCTAATGTAAAATCAATTAACATAATTATTTTTATTTGAGAATTTTTCTCAAAAATACAATTATTTTTAATTCAATCAAAATAATTGAGATTTTTTCTCAATTACTATTTATAATTACCAGATAGAATGTATTATTGATTGCATTTTTTTATAGTTGCTAACAGATTAATCATTGACGATGGCGACCATGATGGTTTCCAATTTTTTTCTTGCTTCAGAATCGGAGCAATCGTAATTTGACAAAATGATGGAAAATGCAATTTCTTTTCCTGTAAGTGTACTGGCATAACCTGAATAGGCTCTGACTTTGCCAATCGATCCACTTTTTGCGTGAATCTTATCTTCGGCCACAGTTCCTTTACAAACCCGGGATAACGTACCGGATTTACCAGCTATGGGCAGCGATTCATAAAAAGCATCAAAATACTTGCTGTTTTTTTTCATGTAATTCAAAATAAACACCAAATGGGTTGGTGCAATTTGATTGTACTTTGTCAGTCCACAACCATCAAAGGGGAAAAATCCTCGGGTATCCATCCCTTTACTACCCCAATATGTTTTGATTGCTTCAAGTCCTGCATCTGAATTTGCTTCTCCTTTGAGTTTTGCACCCAAATGCACCAGAAAATGTTCCGGATAAGAATTGAAACTGACCATATTGGTTACTCTTACAATTTCCTGAAGCGATGGAGACGATGTTGTATGAATCGTTTTTTTCGTTCCTGGATTCCAACTTTTTTCTATTTTTAGTAGTCTTGATGTTGTAGGTTTATGATGAATTTTTATTCCTGAGTTAGACAATTTTTCATTCAGCAGGTAAGCTGTGTATAATGCAGGATCGGGGATAGCACCGTCCACTTCAAAAGAATCTTTGCCTTTGGGTATTGTACCATATATGAAACGATCATAAGTATAGGGTGTACCAAAAATAAAAGCATTGTCGCCCCTGTCATTGGATGCTTTTACCGAATTGGCCAACTGCAAACCAGGAATTTCGGGTCTGATGCTTTTAATCCAAGTGGGATCTCCGTCATTGGGTCCTGACCCAAAAACGATGGTATAAGAATTGTCAAAAACAGAAAGGCCGCATCCTCCAACACCATAATAATTTGCAATATCCTCCCAAGCTCTTTTTCTTGGAATGATGTTTTGATCATAGATTCCATCATCACCAATTACAGCACCTTTTATTTCTCGGATGCCAGCATTGAGCAATTTTTCTGCCCAGATAGAAATGAAATCACCATAGTAGGATTTAAAAAAATGCGAACCCAAGGTTGGATCGCCCCCACCAGTGATGTACACATTACCATACAAAACACCGTCCTTAATAGTGCTATCATATTCGATTTTTGTTTTATATTGAAATCCTGATCCTAATACATCCAAGGCAGTAGCAGTTAAAATAATTTTTTGCGTAGAAGCGGGAGACTGGCTCATATTCTCATTCAGTCCGGCAACTTTAACCCCGGTTTCCATATCCATAGCATAGAAACTGATTGAGGCATATTTTAAATCCTTGTCTTGTTGAAGTGTGCTCAAAGCTTTTTGCAAACCATCTGATGATTTGGCAGGCTGTCCCATTCCCTGACAAGATGCAAAAATGATTGATACCTGCATCAATAAACATAAAATTGATCTTGTTCGAAATTTTTTTACTTGGTATTTATACATTGGTTCAGATTGAAAAATTGTGAGTTAGCTCTATTTTGTTTCATTATAATTTAAGAATAAAACTTTATAAAGTTATATTTTTTTGGAAAATTAATAAAATTATATGAAATTAGATTTTCAAGAAAATGTGAATAAAGATATGTAAATGTCTTACAATCAATATATTGATGTAAAATAATCTTCAGCAAATTATGACTAAAATTCTGGCTATCGATGATATAGCAGATAATTTAATACTCATTGAAGCGCTATTAAATGTATATATCCCTGATTGTGAAGTTTATAAAGCTTTATCGGGGCCCGAAGGAATATTACTTGCCCACAGCATGAATCCCGACACAATTCTTTTGGACATAAGTATGCCCGAAATGGATGGTTTTGAAGTTTGTCAAAAACTCAAGGAAGATGCCAAAACAAGATCTATTCCAATTATTATGCTCTCAGCATTGAAGGTGGATTTGGAATATAGAATCCATGGTTTGGAAATTGGCGCTGATGCATTTTTGACTAAACCTTTGAATGAATCGGAATTGGTGGCAATGGTAAAGGTCATGATGCGAATAAAAAAAGCAGAAGATTCCCTTCGAAATCAGAATATTGAATTAAAGCAAACCTTAGAAGTTAAAACTCAGGAGCACCGGAAAGATAGAGTCAAACTAAGCAATCTGGAAGAAAACTATACAAGATTGTTTAAGAATAATCACCAAGTAATTTTATTGGTCAATCCGCTAACGGGAAAAGTTGAGGATGCCAATCCTGCCGCCTGTCGGTTTTATGGTTTTGATAAAAATGAATTATTGAATGTAAATTTTCTTGATCTTTGCATGGATCCCCAGGGCTATATTTACTCCAAGTTAGATAGTGCTCTGAAACAGGAAATTATAAGTTTTTATATAAAACAAAAACCCAAAGACAAATCGACCAAAGACGTTGAAGCTTCGGTGGTTCCCGTATATATAGATGACCTAAAATATGCTTACATCATCATTGAAGATATAACCCAAAGGATACAAAGCGAAAATCAATTAAGAGAATCGGAAAATTATTATCGAAACTTGTTCAATAGCATCAATGATTCCATTTTCATCCATGAACAGGAGGGAAATTTCATCAATGTAAATGATGCAGCTTCCCGTCTTCTGGGATATTCCGTTGTGGAATTATTAAATAAAAAACCCAGTGATATTATTACTACAGATAGCAATCAAACCCGGCCAGGAGTGGTAAACGAACTCATGCGCAGGAAGCAAATTATTTTCGAAAACACTTTTCTGAGTATTCATGGTGATGAAATACCGGTGGAAATAAACAGTAAACTTATTGAGTATAAAGGAAGAGTTGCCACATTATCCATAGCCAGAGACATCACAGACAGAAAGCGAAACGAAAAAAGACTGGAAGAAGCAAAAATAAAAGCCGAAGAATCAGACAAATTGAAAAGCGCATTTTTGTCGAATATGTCACATGAAATAAGGACTCCTTTAAATGCAATTGTCGGTTTTTCTAGTCTGCTGGCCTCGCCCAACATCACACAGGATCAAGTCAGTGAATACATTGAATACATCAATATTGGCGGTGAAAGTCTGATTAATATTGTCAACGATCTTTTGGATATTTCTAAAATAGAATCGGGACAAATGGAACTACGTGAAAGCGATTGCTATTTAAATAAGATGCTTTTTGAATTGTCGGCGACTTTCAATCATCGCAAAAAACGAGAAGAAAGGGAGCATATTGATTTGACCGTAAACATTCCAGATACAGGCAAAGAAGTTATAACACGTACAGATGCCGAAAGATTGAGACAGATTCTTTCAAATCTGATTTCCAATGGTTTGAAATTTACTGAAGAAGGCTTTGTGGAAATAGGCTACCGATTGATCGATGGAAAAAAAATAGAATTTTATGTCAAAGATTCTGGAATTGGCATTGTAGAATCGAAGAAAGGCTTAATCTTCGACCGCTTCCGTAAACTTTACGATAACAATGATAAACTTTATGCAGGAACAGGATTAGGACTTTCTATATCAAAGAGCTTAGTAGAGATGCTGGGCGGCGAAATATGGTTGGATTCGGTACCGGAAAAAGGTTCAACTTTTTATTTTACAATTCCGTATATTCCAGTAGGCCAAACAGTTCAGAATATTAACAGCATCATAGATCCACTTGCAAAATATAACTGGCTGGGAAAATCCATATTGATAGCAGAAGATGAAGATATTAACTATTTTTTAATTGAAGAGGCGCTAGTTTTAACAAATGTGAATATTTATAGAGTTAAAACAGGAAAGCAAGCCATTGAATTCTTTCAGGATGAAAATCCAAGAGTGGATGTGATTCTGATGGATATAAAAATGCCCGAAATGGATGGCTATGAAGCCATGAAAAGGATTAAAATTATGGAGAAGGAGTTTCCGATTATTGCGCAAACAGCCTATGCCATGGAAGGTGAAAAAGAACAAATTATGAGTTCAGGATTCGATGATTATATTTCTAAACCTATAAGAATCAAAGCTTTGTTAGAGAAGATTCATCATTATCTCAAGTAACAAAAATTCGTTCAAATCATTTTTAGAATTCAAATAAGAAATCTTAATTTTTTTATAGAATGCACAATTGGGAAGAAAAGCTCATTCTTATTGTTGAAGATGAAGAAGTTAATTATCTATTTTTAGAAGAAGCACTTAATTTAACAAAAGTTAAGATTATCAGAGCTGCCTGCGGCTCCGAAGCGATGGAATTATTTACTCTAACACCTTCTATTGATCTTGTTCTTTTGGACATCAAATTGCCGGGAAAAAATGGTTATGAAGTTGTCAAAGCCATGAAAGAATTAAGACCTCAAATACCTGTCATTGCGCAAACAGCTTATGCACTTGCTGGTGAAAAAGAAAAAATGTTTTGCGCCGGATTTAATTCCTATCTTTCGAAACCTATAAAGCCAAGGGATTTATTCTCTTCGATCGAGAAATTCTTTGGAAGTTGAATGCGTTTAATTGAAAATAAGAAAATAAAATTTATTACAATTTATAGAATTAAGAATAAATAAGAATGAATATTGTTACTCCAAATCTCAGATTAAGGTATTGAATCCAAGGTACGCAGCATGAACGGGCTGGTTAAGAAAATGGATTTCGTAATTCCATGCTGGTCGAAATAATTTACTGATCGATGAATGAATAATTCATGAAATTATGATGAAAATTTTCACAAAACAAGCGCAAATTCAATATTTATGAATATATTCGCTGTGAAAAATTTTTATATTTCAAAAGCATAAGCATTTATCACAATGGAAATGAACGAAATCAAATTGGAACAGATCGAAATGGCTGTTAATCTATTGAAAGCAATTGCTCATCCATCCAGAATTGCAATTGTTCAGTTGTTAGAAAAAAACAAAAATGGATTTTCAGTCAAAGAAATTCACGAAACATTAGGAATGGAACAGGCTACAGCATCGCATCATTTGGGAATAATGAAAGACAAAGGAGTATTAATATCAAAAAGAGAAGGAAAAAATACATATTATTTTATTAAAAATGAGCTAATTAGCAAACTTTTTAACTGCCTTGGTCGTTGTATTGATTGTGATGAAAATAAAATAAATTTATAGAATTAACCAAGTTATTTAGTGTAACTATTTAATTTTATGTTTTTAAGAAAAAGTTAATAAGAAAAATATTTCATTTTTTTACCAACAATTTCTTTTTTTTTTAAATATTTAAGAATAAATTAATTGCAGACTTTTTTAACAAATAATTCATGTAGGATGAAAAATTTAATAAATTGTTTTCATTCAGAATTTTTGGAATTAATGACATTTTTTTTATATTTACATCACGAAATTTTACGAAAGGTTTCATGGTTCTCTTTACAAAATCTCAAAATAATTCCGGTACATCGATTTAATTTTTGCGCTGAATATTTGAATCAAAAAGGAAAACTAAATCAGAAAAGAAAACATTTATGAGTTATTTAAAATTTGACAAAACACAGCTAATTAACCTTGAATACTCCTTGGGAATAGAATTCCTGAGATCTAACCGAGCCGGAGCATTCGCAAGTTCGACCATAATTAATTGTAACACAAGGAAATATCATGGCTTGTTTATCAGCCCTGTAGAAGAACTTGGTGGTGGGAATTTTTTGTTTTTGTCAGCTCTCGATGAGACGATCATACAGCATGAAAAAGAATTCCACCTTGCTGTAAGAAAATATCCGGGTAAATTTCATCCTGGTCACAAATATATTAGTGATTTTAGCGCAGAACCAACTCCTTCCTTAACCTACAGGGTTGGGGGTGTTGTTTTGAAAAAAGAACGTCTGCTTACCGCTGAAGAACCCACCATTTTGGTTCGCTATACATTAGAAGACTGCCATTCACCTACCATTCTTCGCTTGCATCCGTTTTTGGGATTTCGCAATGTTCATGCATTGACCAAAGCCAATTTGGATATTGATACTCGCTTCGAAGAAGTACCTCGTGGAACAAGAATGAAGCTATATCAGGGATACCCCTATTTTTATATGCAGTTTTCAAAAAAACCAAAATATGTTCATGCACCCGATTGGTTCTACAATATTGAATACCTGAAAGAAAAAGAAAGAGGATATGAACATACAGAAGATATGTTTGTGCCCGGCTACTTTGATTTTCAAATAAAAAAAGGTGATGTGCTGGTTTTTGCAGGTAGCTTGAAAGAAGTAGATTCTGCCGATTTGGTGAAAGATTTCGAAAAGGAATTGAAAAAAAGAGTTCCCAGAACGAGTTTTGAAAACTGTTTGGAAAATGCTGCCCAACAATTCTTTGTAAGAAAAAATAAGAAAACTAAAATTATTGCAGGGTTTCCATGGTTTGGAACTTGGCCACGCGACACATTTATATCCTTACCCGGTCTTACACTTGCACTCGATGATCAGGAAACATGCGAATCTGTTCTTGATACGATGATGCATGAACTGACAGGTTGCTTATTCAGAACAAAATCAGGTAACACAGAAATTGTCAATATAGATGCTTCTCTATGGTTTATCTGGGCTATTCAAAAATTATCGGAAGCCAAAGGACGCAAAGAAATCTGGAAAGAATACGGAAAAAGTATTCAACAAATTTTGGAAGGCTTTCGGAATGGCACAGAATACAATACCCGTATGCATGAAAATGGCCTAGTATGGTCAGGTGTCGAAGGTAGAGCACTAACATGGATGGATGCAAATGTAAATGGTGTACCTGTAACTCCGCGTATCGGTTATACAGTGGAACTGAATGCATTATGGTACAATGCAATAAAATTTGCATTGGGATTAGCACAAAAGGTTGAAGACAAACCCTTTATTAGACAATGGGAAAATATTCCAGCCCTAATAGAAAAATCTTTTGTAGATACTTTCTGGAATGAAGAAAAAGGATACTTGGCCGATTATGCAGATCACCATAAAACGGACTGGTCAGTAAGACCGAATCAGGTTTTGGCTGCATCTATGCCCTATTCACCCATTAATGATGAAATAAAGAATTCTCTCTTGCATGTTGTTCAACAAGATTTATTAACTCCTCGCGGATTAAGAACCCTTTCACCCAAAGACCAACATTACATTGGAACATGTACTGGGGATGTGAGTTCAAAAGATTTAGCATATCATCAAGGAACGGTATGGCCTTGGCTGTTAGGTCATTTTGCTGAAGCATATTTGCGCTTGCATGAAATGAGTGGAGTTGCTTTAATCAAAAGATTATACAACGGATTTGAAGAAGAAATGAATAAACATGGAATCGGAACAATATCAGAGATTTACGATGGAAATCCTCCTCATAAAGCAAGAGGTGCCATATCACAAGCTTGGAGTGTTGCCGAAGTTATCAGAATGAAAAAATTATATGAGAAATACGAAAAACCTATTTAACCTGATGTAAATTCGTAGTTCAAATTGAGTTTTTAACTAACGAATAACGAAAAAAAAATGTAATATGAAAGTACTAATGTTCGGGTGGGAGTTCCCTCCACATATTTCAGGTGGCTTAGGCACAGCCTGTTATGGACTCACCAAGGGTCTATCTTCCCTAGGTGTAAATATTTTGTTCGTCGTTCCAAAAGTTTATGGCGACGAGGATCAAAATACCGCAAGAATTATTGGCGCTGGTGACGTTGTTATCAATCAAAAAACCTTTAATTTTGAGGATATTTGGAAAGAAATTACCTTTCTGGAAGTTGGATCTGTGTTAGTGCCTTATTTATCTCCTGAAGAATTCGACAAATTATCTTCAACCAAAGTTGGAAACACACAATTAACTGGAGAAAGTGACGAATTCGGAAAAATTCATTTTACCGGATTGTATGGAAATTCTCTTTTCAGGGAAGTATCAAATTATGCTGTAATAGCTGCTTACATTGCATCACAATATGAATTTGATGTTATCCATGCTCACGATTGGCTAACTTATGCTGCTGGTATAGCTGCCAAAAGAGTTAGTGGAAAACCTCTTGTCATCCATGTTCATGCTACAGAATTTGACAGAAGTGGAGACAACGTAAACCAAAATGTATATGATATTGAAAGAGCAGGAATGCACGCAGCAGACAAAATTATTGCTGTTAGCAACTATACCCGCAACATCATTATTGAAAGATATGGAATCGATCCGGCTAAGGTGGTTGTGATATACAATGCAGTAGAACATAGCGATGATTCAGATTACATAGATCGAAGGAAAAGTGTACCGGAAAAAATTGTTACTTTCTTAGGTCGTGTAACATTCCAAAAAGGACCAGAATACTTTGTTGAAGCAGCTTATAAAGTTTCAAAAAGATTAGACAATGTTCGCTTTGTAATGGCTGGAAGTGGTGATATGCTAAACCGGATGATACGCCGGGTTGCCGAACTAAGAATGAGCTCGATTTTCCACTTCCCAGGTTTCTTGAGGGGCGATGAAGTTGATAGAATGTTTTCGATGAGTGATGTTTATGTTATGCCATCGGTTTCCGAACCTTTTGGAATTTCTCCACTGGAAGCAATGCGTTCTAGTGTTCCGGTAATTATTTCTAAGCAATCGGGTGTTTCTGAAATTTTGCACCATGCAATAAAGGTTGATTTCTGGGATATTGATTCTATTGCAGATTCGATTCATGCTCTTATCACATACGATGGAATTTCAAAGATGTTCCGCAAGTATGGGAAAAATGAAGTTGATAAACTAAAATGGGAAAATGCAGCAGCACAAGTAAGAGATGTATATTTTTCTGTAGTAAATAAGTAAATACCTATAACCAAATTAAGAAAACGAATAAGGAACAATATTAAAAAACAAAGATATGAGAACAATCTGCTTTTATTTTCAGGTTCATCAGCCATACAGATTAAAACGATACAGGTTTTTTGACATTGGAAACGATCATTATTATTACGATGACTATGCAAATAAAACCATCATGCGTAAAGTTGCTGAGAAGTGTTATTTGCCAACAAATCAAGTTTTATTTGACTTAATAAAACAATGGAACGGTCGTTTCAAAATTTGCTATTCCATCTCAGGAACAGCTTTAGATCAATTTGAGGCCTACGCACCTGATGTACTTGAAAGTTTTAAGCGATTAGCAGAAACAGGGTGCGTTGAATTCTTGGCTGAAACCTATTCCCACTCTCTCTCCGCTTTAAAAAGCAAAGAAGAGTTCTTTGCGCAGGTCAAAGATCAGTCTGACAAAATAGAACGACATTTCGGTCAGAAACCCAGCGTTTTTAGAAACACCGAGTTAATCTATTCAGACTGGATTGGAGAATTGGTTGCAGAAATGGGCTTCAAAGCTATGCTTACAGAAGGAGCAAAACATATTTTGGGTTGGAAGAGTCCAAATTTTGTTTACTACAATTCCAATCAAAAAGAATTGAAAGTTTTATTGAAAAATTTCAAATTAAGTGATGATATCGCTTTCCGTTTTTCAAATAGGGCTTGGGAAGAATGGCCTCTAACAACAGAAAAATATGTTTCATGGCTGAATTCAATCCCCATGAAAGAAGATGTGGTCAATTTGTTTATGGATTATGAAACATTTGGTGAGCATCAATGGGCCGATTCCGGTATATTTGAATTCCTAAAGGCATTGCCCAATGCTGTATTCAATTTTTCTGATATTACATTTTCTACCCCTTCCGAAGTAATTAAAAATCACCAGCCTGTAGCGCCTATTCATGTTCCCTACCCTATTTCTTGGGCAGATGAAGAACGTGACTTAACAGCTTGGTTAGGCAATGATTTACAAGAAGATGCTTTCAACACATTGTACAGTTTGCAAGAAATGGTTTATAGGGTCAATGATCCTCAAATAACCAGAGATTGGAGGTATCTGCAAACGAGCGACCACTTTTACTACATGTGTACAAAATTCTTCTCGGATGGTGATGTACACAAATATTTCAATCCCTATAATACTCCTTATGATGCATTCATTAATTATATGAATATTTTGAGTGATTTTTCTAATCGCTTAAAAGATAGACTTAGACATGAAAAAACAGAAGATATACAAATTCCTGAAAATATCGATACTGAAGAGGCAGAACAGCTTATAGAGAAATACGAAGATGCAATTAGTAAACTAAAAGCAAAAGTTCTACCTATGGAAAGTTCGGTAAAGAAAACTACAGCTAAGAAGCCTGTAGAAAAGAAAGCTGTTGTGAAGAAAGAAACAAAAACAGCGAAATCTGAAGTAAAAGAAGTGAAAAAAACCACTTCTAAACCAGAAAAAAAAGCTGATGACAAAAAAACTTCAGCAACGTCTAAACCTGCTACAAAAGCAACGGTTTCAAAAACTGAGAAAAAAACTGCTGTAAAGAAAACTACACCAGAGAAAAAATCAGCGCCTGCGAAATCCGCTATTGTGAAGAAATCAGCAACGAAAGCAACCGTAAAGAAGACTGAAACAAAGTCAGCTCCGGTAAAAAAATCGGCTGCAAAATCTACCGTAAAAGCGATTTCAAAGACTACAAAACCCAAAGCATCTGTTGCAAAAAAGACCACGGCTTCTAAAACCACAGCTCGCAAGGCTTAGTTTTCAAGAGAGTGTTCTCTCTACTCAAAAACCCGCGAAAGCGGGTTTTTTATTTTTTCGATTATTTACTCCATCGTGTAAAACTAAGGTTAAATCTTTGTGGAATTTTGTAGCTACACCTAAATAATTACCCTTTCTTTTTGATATGAGAACTCCCAAAGCTCTGGGATTAATAAATAATATTCGTTGCTAAAACTTCTAAGAAAATTCGTTCTTACAAATAACTAAAGTTTACTTACCTGTTTTAAAGTTGATATTTCAATTTTGAGGTTTTATTATTCCCTAAAACCGCAGGATTTTTTCAATTTGTTGAATAAATTGCAATCAAAATACACTTACAGATTTAAGGAATTATTATCTAATTGTCTGGTACTAATAACTAATTGACACCCACATGAAAAGAGTGATTTTCTTAGCTATTCTTGGATTAATAATGGCTTGCTCATCTGAAAAAGGGAATAAGAGTAAAAATCTGAGCGCAAAAGTTGACATGCAAAAAGGCAGACCGACTTTATTCATTAACGATTCTGCTGTTTACCCAATGCTTTATGCATTACCTGATCAACGGACAGGTCGATGGACATGGAATGAATTACCGCAACACAACATTCAACTATTTGCTAATAAAGCTGGTATTAAACTGGTGCAAGCTGATATTTTTCTCGATCATATTTGGATGCCCGATGGAAGTATAAATTTAGACACCGCAAAAATGCAAGTTCGTGGAATCCTTGAGGTATGTCCCAACGCTGCGGTGATGCTACGTTTGCATGTGAATGCTCCCCGCTGGTGGCAGAAAAAAAATTCTGAAGAAGGAATTCAATATGCAAATATTGATTCTACTATTAAAGATTATTCTATTGGTTTTGTTTCATTATTAAGCAACGATGTATTGAATGTTCAGCGTTTCAGCTTTGCTTCAGAAAAATGGAAAAAAGAAGCTGGTGCGATGACAGCAAAATTTTGCAAAGAATTTGCCAAAACAACTGAGGGCGGATCTGTATTTTCAATTCAGGTAGCTTCTGGTGTTTATGGGGAATGGCATTATTTTGGGTTTCTCGATAATGACCCCGATGTTAGTCCTTCGATGACATCTTACTTTAGAAAATGGCTAAAAAATAAATATAAAAATATAGAAAGTCTCCAACAGTCATGGGGAAATAGTTCCATTAGTTTTGATAATGCCCAAGTACCCAATACGATTGAGCGAAATACGCTCTCGCAGAACTTTTTCAGAGATCCAGTGAAAGAGCGAAATGTAATTGATTACTTCGAGGCACAACATCAAGTATTAGCGGAGGCTATTTTGCACTTTAGCAAAACGGTAAAAGATAATTGGCCGCGCCCCATCGTCACCGGTGCTTTTTACGGATATTTCTTCTCACTTTTTACCCGCGATGCTGCAGGAGGTCATTTGGCAATTGATACTGTCCTTAAATCGCCGTACATCGATTTTTTATGCGGACCGCAAGCCTATTACCCACAAGCAAATTTATTAGGTGATCCTTATCACTCTCGTGGGTTATTAACTTCTCTCCGTCTTAATGAAAAACTTTGGATCGATGAAATGGATCAAGAACCTCCGCTGTTGAACAAAACAGATAGCAACTATCAAAAAAGCATTAGAGAAAGTATTGCCATGGTTCGTAGAAATGTGTTATATACTTTTTGTCAGGGTATGGGACTGTGGTTTTATGATTTCGGATTGCAGGGAATATCATGGGAAGACTATATTCCCAAACCTGCTCCATGGGCTCTCACTCACGGATGGTGGCAGCAGGATGAAATATTAGAAGATCTAAGGAAACTTAAAGTTTTGCTGGAAGAAAAAAATAAACAATCCTATCAATCAGATGCGGATGTTTTAATGGTTTTTGATACTAAAAGTTTCTTTTATACCACCAGTGAAACAAAAAGAAATACGATTGCTAACGTTGCGGTAAACTGGAATTTGGTGAATGTATTTCGCAATTCGTATGTCCCTGATTTAATTTATTTAAATGACTTGGATAAGATTAATTTAGATCAATATAAAGCAGTTATTTTCAATAATACCTTCTTACTTACGAGTACCCAAAAAGAATTTATTAAAACAAAAGTAGCAGCAAATAATAGAACATTGATTTGGTTTTATGCACCTGGTTATACAGATGGGAAAAGCAATGATGATAAATATATCTCTGAGATTACCGGAATCAACATTGAGAAAACAGATCATACTGATACTAAAATCAGTTTCGGAAAAAATTATTTCGATATACAGCAACCACCTCATGAACAGATTTATGGAATACTTCCCAATTACATCTACAGCGACAATAAGCCTGTAGTATCCCCTCTTTTCACTATTAACGATGCACAGGCTATCATATTGGGTAAATACAGTAAATCGGGAAAACCTGCTATTGCCATAAAGAAAAATCCGACATTCACTTCACTATACGTTGCAATGCCAGCTTATGAACCACAATTAATGGGCGAGGTTTTAAACCTTACTGGAGCTCATCAATACAGTAAATCAAACGATATTTTTTATGCGGGAAATGGTATTTTAATGATGCACACAAAAAATGGGGGGAAGAAATCAATCACATTGAAAAACGGAAAAACCATCGTATGCAGTTTACCTGATGAAGCCTCTACCTTGATTATTGATAGCGAAACGGGTGAAATTCTGTTAAAGTAAATCACTATGGACCGACTGAATTTTTTAAAAATATTATATTCAGAACTCATGAAGCTATGTTTAAAAATCAAGAGTTATCAGAGTCTATGCGTAAATATAACTGTTGCATGTTTTTTGGTATGACTTAATTCATCATTTTTGATATTCGAAATTCCAAATTCCTAATTAAACGATTATTAATATTTTATACTTAATTTTCTTTGTCCTTTTGGTTTGAAACAAAAGAAACCAAAAGTTTGGAAGTGGAATTTGAAAACGTCTGTAAAACACTTGCCATCTAAGATTTAAATAATTGATATTAAATAAGTTGATTGAAGTGTAGTTTGGAATTTTATCGCTCTGAATTATTTAAATGGTTTTATTTGTTTGCAGGAATATCATGTTGAATATTTCCAACATTCCTTAATATCCAATAGGGTGTATTTGGCGTACTTGCATTTGTTTTCCAGATTTCTGGTGTAACGTTTTTTCCATTCGGGAGCTTAAATCGTTTTTGGTAAATTGCAATAACCGGATTAAGAGTCAGATCGGTAATACCAATTGTAAATGTTTCTGCATCAGTTTCTGCTTTTTTAAGCATTTCTGTTTTTACAACCAAACCATTAAACTCAAGAATACCTTTTAGATATTCCATCCGTTCTTTTGAAATGCCGCTTTCAATGATAGTGCAACGAACACTTTCTATTTCTGCAACTATATGCTTTCCATTGTTTATAGACATAATCTTATACTTCTAATTTTATACCCCAAAACTTAAATTCTTAATATATTCGAAAATTACACTTGCAAATCCTGTAATAACCATACCGCCAATACACATGATCAATGAAACCTTGCTATAGTTGTCACTTTTAAAGTAGGCAATAGGATTATCATTTTTATTGATGAACATCGCTTTAACAATTAACAGGTAATAGTATAAAGAAATGATGGTATTGAGCACACCAATAAAAACAAGCAAGTAGAAGCCCTGTTGTGCAGCAGCTGTGAATAAGAAAAACTTCCCAAAGAAACCAGCAACAGGAGGAATACCAGCCAAGGAAAACAATGACAGCATCATAGCAAGACTAAGCTTAGGATTCGTCTTGTATAATCCATCGTAATCATCCATATTTTCCTTCCCAGTTTTATTGGAAATTATAGAAATAACACCAAAAGCGCCAAGATTCGAAAAGATATAAATCAAAACAAAATAAATTACAGAAGCCATCCCCAATGTGCTTCCACCTATAATTCCAAGAAAAATAAAACCCGCCTGCGCAATGGATGAAAAAGCAAGAAATCTTTTTAGGTTTTTTTGTCTGATGGCAAATAAATTGGCTAAGGTCATTGTTAATACAGAAGAAACATAGATCACATCCTGCCAAAGTGAAATGATTTTGCTAAAGACAGTAAAAAGCACTATGGTAAAAATGAATACAGCAGCTCCTTTGGAGATAACAGATAAATAAGATGTTACATTAATTGGCGCACCTTCATACACATCCGGAGTCCAAAAGTGAAATGGCACAATCGAGATTTTAAAAGCCATGCCAGAAAAGAAGAAAATAAATCCCAAAGTTTGCAGCGGCGAGGAAGCAAATAATTTTGTAAGCTCACTAAAATATAAAGTACCACTTGTTCCGTAAATCATTGATACACCGTACAAAGATATGCCTGTGGATAAGGCAGCCATAAGGACAAGTTTTACACCTGCTTCTGCCGATTTGTTCTTGCTTTTTTCATAAGCAGCAAGCACGGCAAGCGGAATTGTTGCAGTTTCTATTCCAATAAAGAACATCACAAAATGCCCTGCCGAAATCATAAAATACATCCCAATCAGGGTAGAAAACAAGATGATAAAAAACTCGGAAATCTTTTCTTTATTTTCGGGCTTTTTGAGCCATTCTGCCGATTGAATTAAGACGATAAGCACACCAATATTTAAGATGTTTTTCATCAGCAAAGTCAGTTGACTGCTTCGGAACATTTCACCGAACAAATTACCTGTTTTCTCAGGTAAAAATCCTACAAAGGTATGAATTGCAAAGAGTATGATTACAAAAGGGATCAATCCTTTTTTTTCTTTGTCATGCATTGCAATTTCAGCAATCAAAACGATTAAGGCTATAGCGATGAGCAACAACTCATGACGCATTAAAAGAAAGCTCTCTAAAGACATAATTCTATTTTGTATTTTTAATGAATATCTTAATGAACAAATGCTGCAAGTCTTTCAACAATAGGAGTTAGACTTTCTTGTATGATGTTTGACAGCCAAAATGGAGCAAGACCAATACCGGCAATAGCCGAAATTAGAGTAATTGTTGTAAGTCTTTCGTGCCATTTTCCATCTGTCAAGTGATTGAATTCCGGGTTACGAATAGGTCCAAACAATAATATTCCTACAACTCTTAAAATATATACTGCCGTGATCACAATAGCAGAAATGGCCATGATGGTCATAACTCTATGGAAAAGATCTGCGTGTTGAAACGCACCAACAAAAATGGTCATCTCAGCCACAAAACCACTTAAACCTGGCAAACCTAAAGATGCCAAACCACCAATCACATAACATACAGACAAAAACGGCATAACTTTCATCAAACCACCCATTTCATTAATCAAACGGGTATGGGTTCTGCCATAAATCATTCCGATCAAACCAAAGAAAAGTGCAGTCATGATACCATGCGAAATCATTTGTAATATAGCACCATCCATAGCTGTTTTATTCATCATCAATAATCCAAATAAAACCAAGCCACAATGACTCACCGATGAATAGGCATTAATATATTTTAAATCTTTTTGCATGATCGCTCCAAACGCTCCATAAACAACGCTTATACCTGTAAGAAGTAAAAATATCCAAGCTTGTTCTTGTGCTGCTTGTGGCATCAAAAACATAGCAACACGAAAAGCACCATATCCTCCCAGTTTCATCAATACGCCTGCATGTAGCATAGACACAGCAGTAGGAGCAGAAGCATGCCCATCGGGCGACCAAGTATGAAAAGGAAATAAGGCACCCAATGCCCCAAAACCAATAAAGGTTAGGGGGAAGAAAATCCTTTGAGCTTCAATGGGAATATTGATTTTTGAAATTACAGAGAGATCCCAACTTAAAACTCCTGAAACGCCTGCAGATGAAAAATATATGCCGATTAATCCCACCAAAAGCAATGCCGATCCCCCCATAAGCATTAGAGTCAATTTCATAGCCGAATACTCTTTGGGACCGCTTCCCCAAATTCCGATCAGCAAATACATAGGAATAACTGCAATTTCATAAAATAAGAACATGGTGAAGAGATCCAGCGAAATAAAGAATCCAAATACACCCGTAGAAAGTAAAATCAAGGAAATAAAAAATTCTCTGGATAATTCTGTTACCTCCCATGACGCAAATATTCCTGTGAAAATAATGATTGCAGTTAGTGCGATCATGGCGACTGCAATACCATCGACACCAATAGCATACTGAATATTAAGACTTTCAAACCAAACATAGCTTTTTCGGAAAACAAATTCGGCTGTATCGCCCGATTTTCGTAATGAAATATACGAAAAAATCAAATTGACGGCATTGATCAATTGTATGCTCATACCTACGGCTGCAACAACTCTGGCTTGTTTATTGTTTTTTGTAAATAGTATTCCAATTATTGTGAGCGTTGGAATAATGACAAATAATGTTAGAATATCCATTTTGTATGTATTTCTAAGTAAAAAACATTAAAATTTCGAAGCAATGAAAACAAACAAAAATACAAGTACGAGAACCCCTGCCAAAAAAGCATATCCATAGTCTTGCAACTGACCCGATTGAAGTCCTTTTATTTTTTTCGAAGTCCATAATACAGAAAGTGCGATTCCATTCATTGTTCCGTCTATAACATGTCGGTCGAACCAAGCAATTGGTTTAGATATGTTGTTGAAAATAATTTTCTTAGTAACAAACATATATATTTCATCAATAAAAAACTTGCGATAAATCACATGATGAATTCCATGAATAGACTTAACAATTCTATTTGGCAAATCTGATTCTTTCATATATAGAACTGCTGCAATGCTCATACCGATAATTGCAGTTAGCGTGGCTGGAGCTGCAATCTGAATATGAAAACCGGCATGAAAAGCGTGTCCATCGGAGGTTACCAATTCACCAAAAGGAATGAATCCGGCGAGGGCTGCCAATATTGCAAGGAATATCAGAGGAATAGTCATGAGCCAAGGAGCTTCGTGCGGAGTGTGGTGGTAGTGTGTTTTCTTTCCCCAGAATATGCTTAAATAAAGTCTTGTCATATAAAATGCAGTTAATCCGGCAACAAAAAGACTGGAATAAAAAATTAATTTATTGTGTTCGAAAGCAGCCACCAAGATTTCGTCTTTGCTCCAGAAACCCGAAAATGGTGGAATTCCGGCAATCGCCAAAAGTGCGATTAAAAATGTTATATGCGTTATGGGCATATATTTTCGAAGATTACCCATATCCTTCATATCGTTTGAATGCACCGCATGAATAATGGCACCTGCACCCAAGAATAGCAAGGCTTTGAACATTGCATGGGTAAAAAGATGAAACATGGAAGCAGTAAAGCCTAAACCTTCTTCATGTCCATAACCTGAAACGCCTAAAGCCAGCATCATGTAACCAATTTGCGACATGGTTGAAAAGGCTAAAACCCGCTTAATATCAAATTGCGTACATGCAATTACTGCAGCAAAAAGGGAGGAAAATGCCCCAACATAAGCCACAACTTCGAGTGCATCAGGCGATGTTAAAGAAAAGATGGGAAATAATCTTGCCACCAAATAAACACCAGCAACAACCATGGTAGCAGCGTGAATCAAAGCAGAAACAGGTGTTGGACCTTCCATCGCATCGGGCAGCCAAATGTGGAGAGGAAACATGGCCGATTTACCCGCCCCCCCCATAAAAATAAGGACAAGCGCCAAACTTACCACTGACATTCCCATAAACATAACTCCCTTGCTGGAAGCAATGGCCACAGAGGCAGGATCTGTTAGTTCTTTAAAATCAAAAGTCCCAGTAAAATAAGATAAAATGAGGATTCCAATCAAGAATCCAAAATCTGCAAAGCGGGTCACGATGAATGCTTTTTTAGAAGCAGCCACAGCCGATTCTTTTTCGTAATAATATCCGATAAGAAGGAAAGATGAAACCCCTACTAACTCCCAAAAAATATACATTTGAAAGATATTGGTTGCAACCACCAAACCCAGCATGGAAAAACTAAAGAGGGATAGAAACGCAAAGAAACGTGAAAACCCAGGATCTCCCTTCATATAGCCTAAACTATAAATATGAACCATGAAGGAAACCGTTGTAACCACAATTAGCATCATTACAGAAATTGGGTCAATAAGAACACCCAGATCAATATGCAACTTATCTGTCAGTTGCAACCAAACGGTATTGAAACCTATTATTTTTTCGAAGCCTTCATGCGCTCCATGTTGGAAAAAATACTTCCAAGCTGTGTAAATGGAAAGGATGAATGCTGTACCCAGTCCGCTTGTTCCAATAATTCCAGATACCAAAGGTTTGAATTTGTGACCGAACAAACCCGTGATTAAAAAGGTAAATAAGGGAATCAGAACAATCCAAATTGTGTATGAAAATTCCATATCTTTTTGTTTTAATGCTTCATTTCATTTACGTTCTCAACGTTTATGGTTGAGAATCGTCTATAAATATTAATAATAATGGCGATGGCAACGGCTGCTTCGGCGGCTGCGATTGCTATAATGAAGAGAGAAAAAAACTGCCCTTCGAGATGTTCGGGATATAAGTATTTGTTGAAAACCACAAAATTGATGTTTACCGAATTTAAAATCAATTCAATAGACATTAAAATGGTAATCAAGTTCCTGCGAACAATAAAACCATAGATTCCGGTAAAAAACATTATAGCCGAAACAATAAGAAAATGTGATATAGGAATACCTTCTGTCATAATTCTTCTGAATTAAATTCCGTTAATTCTTTTTTGCAATAACGCTTGCAGCAATCATTGCTGCAAGCAATAAAATTGATATTGCCTCAAAAGGCAAAGCATACCCATTTGCACCTGTATCTAATAACTTCAGCCCGATGTCGTGCAAATTGTGTTTTGCTTGTTCCATACCAGCCGAAGGTTTAAATGTATAATGAAGTATTGTTGTGATGCAAAGGAATAAACCCAATGCTACAGCCGCAATTGTGGGTACAACTTTCCGCCAGGAGGGAAGTTGAAACTTCTGATTGATATGACTGGTTAGCAAAATCGAAAAAATGATCAGCACTACAATACCTCCTGCATAAAGCATCAATTGTACCCCGGCGAGGAAAAAATATTCCAGCATAAAATACATACCTGCAGTTGCGATAAGCACAAACAAAAGAAAAACCGCAGCGCGAAGAATTCTCCGGCTCACTACTGTCATTACCGAACAAATGGAGATAATGGCTGCAAAAAGATAAAACATTATTTGATCGTTTGTCATTCTTTTACCTCTTTAGAAATTACAGATCCAGCTTGATTAAGAACTTTTGTAAGCATTTTGCGATCGAATACCGCATGTTCAAACTTTTGTCCAAATGCGAGAGCATCCGAAGGGCAAGTTTTAACACATAAACCACAAAAAGTACACATGCTCAAATGATAAATATGTTGATCAAGAACTTTTTTCTTTTTGCCATCAACGGTTTCGAATTTCGAAATGACTTCGATAGAACCGTTGGGGCAATTTATTTCGCAGATTCCGCATCCCGTACACTTATGCTCATTTTTCTCATTATGAGGCATAAAAACCTCTCCTTTAAACCTTTCATACATTTGAAGTTTTTTCCGGTTTTCAGGATACTGTTGTGTAACAATTTCTTTGCGGTGAGTAAAATAGTAACCGGTAACTTTCATACCGGTAAGCAAAGATTTTACTCCCTGAAATATGTCAACAAAATATTGTGTAAATGCACTCATGTATTTCGAATGTATTTTTTATTTAGCAATCTTTAATTCAATTAGAAATGCAAACCTAACATTGCGATCAGGGCAATGATAAGAATGTTCACTAAATTTATAGGTAATAGGAATTTCCATTCCAAAGTAAGCAATTGATCTATCCTTAAGCGCGGGAATGTCCATTTGAACCACATAATAATAAAGATAACAAAAGATGTTTTCCCAATAAACCAAATAATGGGTGGAACAAAATCCATGACCTTATTGAACCCAGCCCAATGTCCAATATGTAAAGGCATCCATCCACCTAAAAATACGGTTGCTGCAAGGGCAGAAACAATGAACATATTCATATATTCGGCCAAGAAGAAAAATGCAAATTTGATCCCAGAATATTCCGTGTGGAATCCTGCTGTTAGTTCAGATTCGGCTTCTGCTAAATCAAAAGGCCCCCGGTTGATTTCTGCCGTACTGGCAATCAAAAAAATAACAAAGGAAATCATAACAGGAATATGACCTTTGAATAACCACCAACCATCTGCCTGACTTTCAACAATTGTAGAAAGCTGCATACTTCCACTTAAAATTACCACGGACAAAAGTGATAAACCTACTGAAAGTTCATAAGACACAATTTGTGCACCACTACGAATTGCACCAATCAAGGAATACTTGTTGTTGCTTGACCAACCTGCCAATAAAACACCGATGACCCCCATAGATGAAACAGCCATAACATACAGTATCCCAATATCAAAGTCAATAGCATGTAATCCTTTGGCAAAGGGAATAGCCGCAATAGCCATAAATGAGGTAATGATAACAATAAATGGCGCTAAATTGAAAAGAAATTTGTCAGCGTTTTTTGTTACAATCAATTCTTTGAAAAGTAATTTGATAAAGTCCGCAATGGTTTGAAATATCCCCCAAGGACCAACTCGATAGGGACCTAAACGGCATTGAAAATATCCACATATTTTTCTTTCTGCCAAAACGAGAGCCAATCCAATGACAGCATAACCTAAAAGAAATGTTAAACCGATTAGCGTCATTTCTATTGTTACAGCCCAAAATGGCGACATACTGCTGTTTAGCCAGGCATCTATTCTGCTTGTTAATATTGAAAAGTCGTATAGGAATGACATATCTTATTTATTTATAGTTAACTACATTTAGCCTTCACCTTGCGTAGTTTGATATTTTTATAGGATTTTGCACATTTAAAATTTGCAAATGACTTCGCTATCTGTCTATATCCGGGATCACCAAATCCAAAGATGACATAATCGCAACTAAATCGGCAATTTTATAACCGCGTGTTATATGATCGAGCACAGATAAATTTGCAAAATTGGGTGAGCGAAATTTTACTCGATATGGATTTTTGTTTCCATCGCTTATGACAAAAACACCAAACTCGCCTCTTGTCGATTCTACACGCTGATAGTATTCACCCTCGGGCAATTTGATTATCGGTTTCATTTTTACCGCAAATTGTCCTTCAGGAATATTATCAATTAATTGCTCAATGATGTTCATGGATTCCCACATTTCTTCGATGCGAGCTTTGTATCTGTGAAATGTATCTCCTTCTGTATAAAGAATTTCTTTAAATTGAACTTTGCTATAGGCACTATAAGGGTAATTTTTTCTTACATCACATGAAAATCCGGATGCTCTGCCAGAAGGGCCGGTAACGCCAAATGATATTGCGTCGTCAAGCGTCAAATATCCAATTTTTTTTGTTCTGGCCTGAAAGATAACATTGCCCGAAAGCAATTCATCATATTCAGGTAATTTTTTCTTAAAATATTTTATGAATTCTTTGGTTTTTTTCTGAAAATCAGGGTGAATATCATTCATTAATCCCCCTGGACAATTGTAGCTGGGCAAAAGCCTTGCGCCACAAGATTCTTCAAAAATATCGAGAATTTTCTCGCGATCCCTCAATCCATAAAAGAATGTGGTAAGCGCCCCCATATCCATTCCCATAACGCACCACCACAATTGATGTGAAGCCAATCTTGTAAGTTCATCAAGTATGGTTCTGATCACCTGAACTCTTTCCGGAATTTCAATTTGCAAGGCATTTTCAACAGCCAGACAAACCGCTTCATTGTTGGTATGTGCAGATAAATAATCGAGCCTGTCAGTCAAATGAATAATTTGCTGATAGGTTATTTTTTCACATTGCTTTTCTATACCTCTGTGAATGTAACCACAATGGGGTTTCAGCCACTTTACGGTTTCACCTTGCAAGGAAACAACCAATCTCAGCACTCCATGTGTTGAAGGGTGCTGAGGCCCCATATTTATCAGATACTCTTGTGTTTCGAGCGGCTGTGTATTTTGCTCCATGAATTTGTTATATGTTTTATTTTCAGATATTTCCACAAATCATTTTCTTGTATTTCTTAAGGCAAAGTATTTCCAAATTTTTATAAATCATCGAATACTTTGCTTTTATTTTCTAACTGTTTTTTATAGTTCAGTTTTTACGAAATACAATTTATTCAAATCATTATTCTTTTAGTTCATTAATTTGCTTTTTTGCAAAATTAATGTCCATTTGAAGTTGTTTGATTTTGGTATAATCTCTTTTTCCTGTGTTTTTTTCTTTCTTTTTGCTCCACTCTGCGGACAAATCAGTTCTTAACTTACTGACTTTTTCGTTTAATTCTTCTCTTTTTCCCATTTTTCAAACATTTAATACGATTACGAAATTTATTTTATTAAAGAAACGATATTGACTTCATCCTGAAAATCTTTCCTGAAAGGAAATCCTTCAAAATCCTCTTCAAGGAATAGCCTTCTCAAGTCAGGATGATTATTAAATTGTATTCCAAAAAATTCATACGCTTCTCTTTCATTCAGCTCTGCAGTTTGCCATATATCACAAACGGAATCAATACAAGGTAGGCTTGCATCTTCAGCCATTACCTTTATCCTTATTGTTGTTCGCTGAGATACGGATTCTATGTGATAAATCACGCCAAAACCAGATGGCAACTGAACACCCGTGAGCGAAAATAGGTAATTAAAGGATAGTTCACGATCTTCCTTTAAAGATTTGGCAATGTTGTGCCATTCATTTGCAGGAAGAACGAAGCTCGGAAATTGTTTCCCATCTTCAAAAACTATATTTGCAGAAAGAGATAATATTTTTGATTTTAAAATTTCTAAATCCATCATAATCAGATTAAAACTGAGATTTATCAAATTCTTCCGGTGTCAAATCTTTGTAAAAATCTTGAGGAAAAACCTCAAAGCTTTCTACCGGATTCCTTTTTACCATGACAGATTCCCGTTTGATTTTTCTTTGCAATTGGATGATACCATAAAGCAAAGCCTCAGGACGGGGAGGGCATCCTGGAATATACACATCTACCGGGATTACGTGATCAACACCGCGAATCACAGAATAATTATTATAATAAAAAGGTCCACCCGAAACAGCACAAGCACCCATAGCTATAACATATTTAGGATCAGCCATTTGATCATAAAGTCGTTTTAAAACCGGAGCCATTTTTCTTACGATAGTTCCTGCTACCACAATAACATCGGCTTGTCGGGGACTGGCACGATAAACCTCAATCCCAAACCTTGCAAAATCGTGACGGGGAGCACCTGCTGCCATCATTTCAATACCACAACAACTGGTAGCAAAAGTCAAGGGCCAAATTGAGTTTGCTCTGCCCCAATTGACGATATTATCAACGGTGCTTAGAAAGATATTGCCTTTGTATCTTTCAATATCCGGATCTACAGTGAAATCCGATTCTTTGAATGATTTTATTCCCATTTGAGAGCTCGTTTTTGCCAAGCATATAATAAGCCCAGACCTAAAACAAAAAAGAAAATTAATATTTCGATAAATGCAACCCATCCTAAGTCTTTCATAACGGTTGCCCAAGGAAAGATGAACACGGTTTCTACATCAAAAATCAGAAATAAGATTGCAAAAAGATAATAACCAATATTGAATTGCAACCAAGATATACCAAAAGTAGGGATACCGCATTCATAGGCTTCCAACTTTTGAGGGTTGAAAGATTTTGGGGGTATGATAGAAGAAAAAATGATTGCCCCTCCTACAAGAAACGCCCCGACTATGAAAAACAATATTAATGATTCTGCGCTCATTAAATCAAAGTTTTAATTTTTAAAATGACGGGCAAAGTAAATAAGTTTTTTTCATCCAAAAAAAATATGATGATTTTTTTGATAGGCAAATTACTTATATTATTTATAATCAGATATATATTTATTTTTGAATATTTTTAGAAATAAATTATCAAGTTTAATTTATCCAGATAGCTATTGCAAAAGCCTTATCAAATTGTTTTAATCTAACATACACAATATTAAAATGAAAAGAGAATAAGATGAAAAAAAGATCTAAAAACATATTTCAGTATTTGGGGTAAATTGAAAAGAAAATCATACTTTTGCGGGCAATTTGATATAGAGGGACTTGTTTTTGAATCACATTCTCTCCAGTTTTTTGTATAACCGAAAACAATTTAAAATGGGCAAAACTTATAAAATTGCTGTTATTCCAGGTGATGGAACCGGACCAGAAGTAGTAAATGAAGGAATAAAAGTTTTAAAAGCAGCGGCTTCAAAATATCAATTTGGTTTAGAATTTACCAATTTTGATTTTGGTGGCGCCAGATATTTGCGAACTGGTGAGATTCTTCCCGAATCGGCCATTTCTGATTTAAAACAGTTTGATTCTATTTTTCTCGGAGCCATTGGCCATCCCGATGTAAAACCCGGAATTCTTGAAAAAGGAATTTTATTGAAAATTCGATTTGAGTTAGACCAATATATAAATCTTCGTCCTGTCAAACTTTATCCGGGAGTAGAAACACCTCTGAAAGATAAAGGCCCAGAGCATATTGATTACGTTGTAATTCGCGAAAATACCGGTGATTTATATACAGGTATTGGAGGAATTTCAGGTAAAGGAACTGCTGACGAAGTTGCTACACAAGTAGCTTTATATACCAGACACCAGGTAGAAAGATGCATTCGATGGGCATTTGAATTTACAAAGAAAAGGGCAAAGAAAAACACTTTAGCACTTTGCGGAAAAACAAATGTATTGACCTATCTATATGATCTTTGGGAAAGAGTTTTCCATGAAATTGGCGAAAAATATTATCCTGAAATCAAGAGAGAATATTACCATGTGGATGCGACTTGCATGTGGATGGTGAAAAATCCTGAATGGTTTGATGTCATTGTTACAGGCAATATGTTTGGCGATATCATCACAGATCTTGGCGCTATTACACAGGGTGGTATGGGAATTGCCGCTGGTGGAAACATCAATCCTCATGGAGTTTCGATGTTTGAGCCTATCGGTGGATCTGCTCCCAAATATACCGGTCAAAATATCATCAATCCGCTTGCTGCAATATGTAGCGCTCAAATGATGCTTGATTACTTAGGTGAAGTAGAGGCTGCCAAGCAAATTGAAAATATCGTAATGGATGTCACAGGAAATAAACTAAAAAGTCAGGCAGCCGGTAAAATGGGCTACTCAACTTCGGAGGTTGGTGATTTGGTTGCGAATGCAATATAAAGATGATGAAGCAATGGTTTGATTGCTAAAATTTCAAAGTAGGCCACACGAAATATGAAAAGATTCTTTTCAATTTTCTTGTGGCTTTTTTGTTTTCTTGAAATGTTTGTAGTTTATTATTGGAGCATTGAAAAAGCCTGATCTGTTATTCATTTATAAGTCCATTTTTGTTATTTTTTTCTTTTTTTGCGAATTTAAAAGATTTTCGTTGACCCGAAACGCAACGATTTGTTCTATCAGATCAAAAGGTATGGGCTTGCCTGTCGGAAACTGAACTGAACCCTTGCCTTGTTTATATTTTGATAGTTCTGTTGTAAATTCTTTATGACCCGTTGGTGTGGCATAAAATCCAATGTGAGTTTTAAAAGCACCGAAATATACCAGTGGTTTTCCAAAAGTCTTGAACGCTGGCATTCCATAGGCTATGCATTCTATTGCATCTGGGGCTGTTTCCTTTATCTTAGCACGAACTTTTTCCAGTAGAACTTGCATGTCTTCAGGAAAAGACCTTATATAATCATCAACCGATTTATATTCAATTTTCATCTTCAATAATATTTTATTTTGGGATTATAAAAGATTTATTTTAATAAAAAGGCTGCCCTCATCAGGCAGCCTCAACTTTTCAAATATTTTATCCAGATTTTGGATAAAAGCGATAGGTGGTTATACGAAAAACTTACTTAATAATGCTAAGTTTGGTTTCAAAGCTATTGTTGTCAGTTCTCAGTTGCAAGATGTAAAGTCCTTTTGTTAATCCAGAAACATCAATGTCGGTTTTTCCTTCAGATGATATCTTTTTTTCCATTGCAAGTACCCCTGTTAAAGAATATACACTAACAGTGAATGGTTTTCCTCCGGCAGGTGATTCAACTGTTAGGTTTTCGCTGGCAGGATTTGGATACACTTTAATTCCACTGATTTCATCATTAATAACGTTCATAGGCTGTCCGGGTACATCAACAATGATAGTTAATGTATCAGAAAGGTTAGATCCATCTAAAGTGTAAACTCTTAATTTCACGACTCCATTATAGGTCTTTTCTTTAACAATTTTACTTGATAATGAAACAGTAGCTTTCGCCGTATTTTCAAGTTCTTCCAATTTGAATTCTCTAAGGAATGCATCGTTGGGTTCCATTATTACTGAATAAGTGATAGAACCATTATTCGCAGTAATCGTTGTTGGGTCATTGGTTTCTATACTAATTGATGTAACTAATTTGATAGGAGGCATATATCCTTCAACAGGAGCACTTACATTTACATCATCAGCTTTAAATTTAACCAAAACCATACTGTATTTTGGTACATTTACAATGATGCTATCTGGGTTAAAGCCCGTAATGGTTGCCGAATCAACAACAGCATCAAAAGTTTGGAATGCATCCCCCGATATTGTGTATATTTTGTAGTCATTTTGTACATTAATATCATCAGGAAGTTCAACTTGAACATGGTAATCATTTTCAAAGTCACGAGCAATTAATAATACAGAATAAGTATCCTCGTTTTTATAAGAATGTGCACTAACGGGTTCTATGTCAATTTTACTGCCACCGGCATTAATTAATGTATCATTCGTTAAAAATTGAGTTTTCAAAACAGTACCTTTGCAATGATTGTTAAACAATTGAGTGGTATAAAACAAGGGAAGTTTCTTCAAAGATTTATCTTCCAAAATACGCCATTGACCACCCTGAAGTGCAAAAACCTGAGGTGCAGCAACACCATTTTCAGTACAACCAATGTAATAATCAGTGAATGTTATAGCCTGACCTAATCTGGCATTGTAGTCGTTAGTGGTCATATTGCCTTCGTACATGTATAATGGCTTAATATATCCATACATTTTTTGCATGTTCTTTTGAATTGTAGTGATGCCACTCCAATAACTACTTAAGAGTCCGACAGTATTTTTGTGATAATCTAATTCACTATTTCCTTTTGGAATTTCTGGGGTATAATTGAGGTTGCCGCCCATGTATCCCATAATGGCTACCCAATCAATTTCTCCCTTATCACCGGTTATAACCCCTTGAGTCCAACTACCAAAGCTACCGTATTCTGTTGTTCCACAAGAATATGACATCTTGATTTTGTTCTGAAAATTTTGATAGGAATCTTTGGCTTTGATTGCTGTAGCATTTGTTCTACACCAATTGCCATAAAGTGCAGGAGCACCGCTCCATTGCATGCAACCATGGTTTGTGCCACCTGTTCCACCAAGCAGGTATCCACCACCCCAAACTTCATTTCCAAACTCGATAGCTAACCCTGGACTGTTTGTCATTAAATCTGTATAACCATTTTCAGCAATACGTTTAGCTCCCATTGTTGTGGTTCCGTCTCCAGCAATATAATCAATGAAATCTGTCATTGTTGAAGCATTCTTGTACCAATCATAATCGATGTAGGTGCCTGTTGTTATGATTGCTTTGCTGTTTACTTCGTTACACATCGCAACCCAGTCTGCATAAGTTAAATTGTTTTTGCGATAGCCTGAGTGATCAGAGAATTTTTCAAAATTAGCACCAATGCCTCCCCAACGAATTCCATTCGGTTTGAAATCTTTCAAAATATCCATGCCCATTTTGCTAAACTCACTCACATTGCCGTCAATTAAATACTCATCATCCTTGAATTGGAAAGTCACATCATCCAAAAACACAGTTCCAGATGCAGAGTAGGTATATCTTAGGTTCCAACCTCGTTCAACCCCTGTATAAGTATCAGCAACTTGGCATGAATATACTTCCCAATTTGTTGTTGGTGTTATCACTGTGTCAACCAATGTATTGGCACCCCAAATATCTTTTAAGGTAACTCGTATAGTTCCCGTGTAGGCTGCATCTTTTTTCATGGCAAATTTAACCTCATAGTCAAACAAGGAACCGTCAATGAAAGTACTTAAATTGCAAGAAAACCATTCATTATTTGCTCCAGAAATTCGGGCAGATTTAGTGCCTTTAAACACATGTTGAGGATTGGTGGAAGCGTCCATAATCGTATATACAAGACTTCCGCTTACTTCCTTACCCAAGTTTTTATCTGCTTGCTCAAATCCAGGGTAATTTACTTTATTTCGCGAAACTACACTTGAAGGATCATAGCCACTTAAAATACCTAAGCCCTCAGATGTTGTGATACCTTCCATACTAAATGTTACGCGTCCTTTTTTGTAACCTGGGATAGAAGTATTTGAATCAAAGAATAAAGTTTTAAAAGTGGAAATAGCAGATTTTGGTGATTTGTTATAGTTTGCATCAATAGCCTCAACTCTAAACTGATAATCGGTATTTACATCAAGACCTGTAACAGTATAGGTTGTACCGAGAATAAATTCTTCGTTGATGGGGTCTGTGTCATTGCCAAAATATAAATTGTATCCACGAATCTCAGTATTATCTGTACTTAAATCCCAGCTAATTTCTAAACCAAGATCATAAGCTTTTGTCAACCTAAGATTGGCAGGTGTGGTTGGATTTTGTACATCAACGGGGTAGGTTTTCAATGTTAATAAATTGCTCAGTTCCGAATGATTTCCGAATTTGTCGAAACCTTGTACTGTTACAGAATAGTCCATATCTGCGTTTAATCCTAATATCTGATAACTTGTTCCAGTGAGTGAATCCTTAACCAAAACCCCATTCACGAAAACCTTATAACCTGCCAAGCGTGTATCAACGGATGCATCCCATTGTACGCTGATATCATTGACACCTTTTATGATTGTTCTTAAATTTGTCGGTGGGGTGGGTTTTGATATGTCAAAATCAGGGGAGCAAAAGCTTCCTGTAATGAAATCCCATGAAAAACCGGGAACTGCAACTTGTACATAAAAAGGCTGAGGATTAACAATATCAGCACTTTTTGCCATCCAATAATAGGTTTTCCCAGCTTCTAGGTAAATTAAGTCTGACTCTGTTCCATGTGTGGCAATTTGAACCTTATTTGCCGGATTTTCATCCGTGCTCAAAAAGAGAAAAGCACTATTGTCGCCATCAGCTCGGGTACGAAAAACATAATCACCTGTAATAGTAGGCTTTAAGTATCCCCACATTCTTTGCCAGAAAAAGTCTTTGGCTAAAGTTTCAATGGGTGTGGTTGAGCTTTGTATGATTACTGTTGTACCAGGCAAAGGAGATGCATTATCTTCAAGGGTTTGCCAATGTGCAACGTCATAATACTCATGGTACATGCCCGGAACAATAAATTGTTTTACTTCGAAGCTAATGTCCTTCACATATTGATTTATATTTCCACCACCCGTATTTCCATTATCGGTAGCGGTAATGCGAATGATACCTGTACCAAAAGATTTGGGTTGGATTTTTATTATAGCTGTTTTGCTGCCTGTTGTGTAGGTAATACTCTCAACTGCTTCCAGTACGGAAGTATTCAGGTTCTGGTAAGTAAATGTAATTTGTTGGTTTTCAGATGGTTCACCATCGTCCACGTTGGTTAGCATTAAGTAATTAAAGGGTTCATTCAAGTAAACAATGTTGGATGAAACGCCATCAAAAGAAGGAGCATCATTTAAAACAGGGTCTAGAACATTTACGGTAAATTTTATTACTTTCTGGTCGTCTCCGGGCATGCTTTGAGATGCACCATCATCGGTGAGTGTAACTGTTATTTCGGCTATACCATGACTTACCAAATCAAATTGTAAATTTGCTGTTGTTTGGCTTGTTATTGCAGAAGGTGTTACAGTCAAATTGTTCACAACTCCTGTATTTGAACTTGATGCTGTTACTGTTATATTTTGCGCTTTGTTGAAGTTTCCATCAGAAATTCCTGTCAATGTGATTGTTTGGCTTCCAGCTCCTACTGTATAAGGAACAAGATTGGTAACAGGATCACAAGTAGGTTCAAAATTTAAAACGTTGGGGACAAGGTTTGCGCTTGGTACAGGAGCAAAATTTGAATCCCCTGGTTTTTTCCATCCTACTCGGATGAAATCGCCACCACTACCTTCGTCTAATAAAGCTTCAAAATAATAGTATTGATTGGCAGTAAGATTTACACTTACACCTTCCGCTGGAGCATAACTACTGGTATAATTTAAGTTTTCAAGCACCATAACTTTGTTATTTGCATCGTAGTTGGTGCTTAACCAAAATTGAGATCCATCGTCAGATGCCATTGCAAAAGTATAGCTGCCTGTAACCGTTACTTTGATAAAGCCTTTGATCCGTAAATGATATCCATCAATTCCGAGATCTGGTGTTTCTAATTGAGTGATTTGAGCTGTTTGAAGCGGTGATGAGGTGGTAGCTGAAAGAGCCGCAAAACTAGCAAGTTTTGGCTTAAAAACTTCATAAGTCACATTTTGACTGAAGCCCATACTGCCGGCAAATAGCAGTAAAATGAGCATAATTCCATAATTTTTCTTTTTCGTAGTTCTCTTCATTGTTGTAAATTTAAAAATTAAATAGTTCCTGCCTTCTTTGTAAAGAAAGCTTGCTACAAATTCTTCGATCAAAACTGCATTGACTCGTTCATCCGTATTACACCAACACCAAGTTGAATTGAATTAAGCAACGAATGATTGTAATAATTGTACAATGATTTGAATTTGAATTGAGAGCTAAATAATTTTAGAAATCTCACTTTGGATGTAAATCATTATGAATAATATAATCATCGTTGGATATTAATCATTAAAACCCCAATATTGGTTCTAAAGAAAGATGAAAGTCAACCAAATACATCTCCTCGTATTTCGTATATTTGTCAAAGAATTCGTTTGATCAAAAATATAGAATTGGATTGAATAAGAAAAGGTTTTTTTAATACTTTTCGAAAAAAAATTCACAACCCCCCTATTGGTCTATATTCGCAAAAACAATAATGTAACCTAAAATCCGCAGGATTTTTTCAATTTGTATGATAAACAATAGTTTCCCTAAATATTTCTTCACCTTTTTAAATGAACAAAAATTCGTGTAATTCGTGGTCAAACAAAAAACACTTGCGGATTTAAGGTGTAACAACCTTCGAAGACTTTAAATCCTTCGCAGGTTTTGTATTGTCAATAATATGTCTTTTATTTAGTGCTTTAATTTCGACAATTTTGCAGAGGAGTGTAACAAAAAAAGCGCATAAATTTTAGGATGTACCAATAATCTATGCACTTTTGTTATATGAAATTGTATTTAAGCAAATTTAAATAAATCTGTACTCAAATATCTTTCTCCAGTTGATGGAAGTAAAGTCACAATTAATTTGCCGGCATTCTCGGGTTTTCTGGCTACTTCCAATGCTGCCCATACGGCTGCACCCGATGAAATTCCACATAAAATACCTTCTTGCCTTATGATGGCCTGCGCAGTAGATATGGCATCTTCGTTGCTTACTTTAACTATTTCGTCGATGATTTTTGTATTCAGGTTCCCGGGAATAAATCCAGCACCAATTCCCTGTATTTTGTGAGGCCCCGGTGTTCCGCCCGAAATAACAGGTGATGCGGTAGGTTCAACAACTACAACTTTAAATCCGGGTTTTTTACTTTTAATTACTTCACCAATAGCTGTGATTGTGCCACCCGTACCAACGCCACCCACAAATATATCTATCTTACCATCTGTATCATTCCATATTTCTTCTGCGGTAGTAATTCTATGTATTTCAGGATTTGAGGGGTTGTTAAACTGCATAGGCATATAGCTGTCGGGAATTTCTTTGATCAATTCTTCGGCTTTTGCAACTGCGCCCTTCATTCCTTGTTCACGGGGAGTAAGTACTAATTCAGCACCAAAACCTGTTAATAAAGCTCTTCTTTCCAAACTCATACTTTCCGGCATAGTCAAAATGAGTCTATATCCCTTTACTGCGCAAACGAATGCCAGCGCAATTCCGGTGTTTCCACTGGTAGGTTCAATGATTACAGAGCCCTTTTTGATTAATCCCTGCTTTTCTGCATCTTCAATCATCGCATTCCCTATTCTGTCTTTCACAGAACCAGCCGGATTGAAGAATTCTAATTTGGCCAAAACTGTTGCATTGATACCTTCAGTCAGTTTATTAAGTCTTACCAAAGGGGTTTTGCCTATTAATTCAATGATATTATTCGCTACTTTCATTTTGATACATTTATATATAAAACATTTGATTTTCTGAAATAATTTTGTATTTATTTGCCAGATCGGCCAAACTTTTTGCATTTAAAAAATCCAGTGTGTGATTTTTAAAATCATCGAGAAATTCATCAATAACTTCATCAGCACTAGTTTTTTCTACGATGCTGTTGTTTTCATCAAAAATAATTCCGCCTTCTAAAGTTTCGAGAATTTCCTTCAAACTAATCTCAGAGGGTAGTCTTGCCAATTTGTAACCACCATGTGAACCTCTTTTTACTGTAATGATGCCAGAAGGCCGAAGTAAAGAAACAATGTTTTCCAAATATTTGATCGACATGTTTTCATTTTTTCCAATCTGACCCACTTGTCCCAGATGCTGATCTTCTTGTATAGCTAAGTGAATCAGAAATCGCAATCCATACGTTGTTTTACTACTAATTTTCATTTTACTCTAATCATATATGAATAATATGAATTAAATCCGTATGCAAATATAGGAACAAATTTTTATTTGTCAAATAAAATTGAATTTTTTTTATCAATTTTATCAAATGCTTAGTAAAATATGGAAAAACCTATAAACGGTCATTGAAAGAAACTTGAATTTCGATAAAAAATCATAGAATTCAAGAAGTATATATAAATAAGAACAAAAAACTGCGATTGATGTTTAAAGATCCAATAATTTTGGAAAACTTGGTTGGAAGGAAAGTAAATAATAAGAGCACCAGAAAAATATTTCTCCGGTGCTCTTATGTATGACAAGGTAAATAAATTGATTTGGAGTAACAATAGACTCAGGAATTATTTCGTCTTTGTCAAGTTATCCTTAAGTTTTTTATTCTTGTCTTGTTTATCCAGAATTGTCTGCTTCATCTTTTCCTGAATCTTTTTCAATTGCTCATTTTGTAAATTGAACTCAGCGCTGATTTTTTGAATTTCTTCGACCTGAACTCTCAAAACTTGAAGAGTAGCATTTTCTTCGTTTAATCTGGAAATCACAACCTCTTTTTGAGAAATATCTTTGTTTTTAATTGTTAATGTATCGGTAAGTATTTGATTTTGTTCATTTAATTGTACAATCTCTGTTTTCAGATTATCGTTTACAATTTTCAAATCACCAATTTCATTTTTTACCCTGCGATTTTTAACCAAATAGAAAACATTTGCAGCAATTGATATTGCCAAAACAGCCACAATAATGATGGTGATAACAACCGGGGTGCCACTGTTTTTTGTTGTTGTAGTGCTTTCAGACATATTCAAAAAATTTAGTTACATTTATAATTTTTGAAAAAAAATATAATAGACTGATTATCATAAATTAAAGCTTTTCCTAAGACTGATAATCGTTTAGACCAAATAAAACAAAGATCAAAAGCAGTTCTGTCTGGATCACTTAGAATGAATGATCTTGGGTATAACATACTCGTGCTATTCTCACCATTTTATTGTTACAAAAGTATATTTTTCCTGAATAATTTCCAATTTTTTTCCTGTTTTCTTATTCTTTCAAGTATATAATCCTTAAAAAATATCTACGAGAAAATACTTAAAATTTCATATATACTTGAAAAACAAATGTTTAAATTTGGAATTTGTTCAGGATCGAATTTTTACAAACTCAGAATCTTTTCAAAAAACATGAGGAAAATCTATTTACTTTGAATTTATTTTTTAACTTCGCCTCGGTTTAATTGAAAAACAAGCAATGCAAAATACTGATTATCAAGCTGCGCCCCCCCCCCCCACGAATATGTAATACATGTTTGGGGTCGTTCTTTTTAAGGAAGAAAACAATTCGATATTCGTTTATTTACTTTGCAAGAACCTTTCAAACTATTCGTGATCTAATTTATTTTGTAGGTTTTACATAATTTGAGCATAAAGACTGGAATTTTATTTATTCTCTCATTATTTAACCCAAATAAACAATAAAAATGAAATCAAACAATTTAATATTAGCAATCCTGATGCTGTTAATAGTGTCATCCTATATGGGTTGTAAAAAAGATGAAGCCATTGAAGCCAGAACTGCTTTCAATATTGTATCTGAAGATGATGTTTTTCTTGTGAAAAAAGCGGCCATCATGACCAAAATGAGTACAGTATATGTTTTGCAAAACGGGGGGTCACCTAAACCCCATAAAACAATAAAAATCAGAACAATGGATTGGTCTAAAATACAGGAATGGTTCTATGAAGATCTAAAAACTGATCTTATTGAGACTGTACCGTTTTTTAAGTATCCACAGAATTTTTATTATAAATGGACAGATCTTGATGATTTGCAAGACCATGTATATGGCGGTTGGGATTTGGTTGTTTATGAAGATGCTGCATGTACGATACCTTCTTCAAATTTCCATATTCCTTATGCAAGTGTTACAGGAGCGCAAGGACTTGATGGAGAAATTAATTATCTCGCATCAATGATAGGATCAAAAGCCCAAATAAGGGAACGACTGAACATTGCATATGAAGCATTTATGTTCTGGGGGCCGCAATCTGACAAAGTTGCACAAATTTGGTACGATGTAAGACTTACAGAATACGAACGTAATGTCGTAAAAGACTGTGGTGCCGTAGCGCATTGGGAAAAACCCGGTCCATCTTTTGGTGTTGCATATCCTGTTTACACTACTTTTGGAGCAAAAGTACGATTGGTTCGAGAAATAAGCCAAGCACAATGGTAATTTCAAAGAATATGCCCGTTTGACTTTAGCCCAAAATATTTGGATTCTTTTCTCAAACATTATTTTACATCTGGGCTTAATCTATAAACGATGCCAGGATCCTTGCTTGGCATCGTGTTTCAAATGAAAAACACAGGAATTTAAGTATGAATGTAGAATTCTTTAAAAAAATTCATTATGAAAAAGACAAATTGGAATAGAAGAATAAAAATTCTCTTATTTCTGTTTCTTATCCAAATCTACAATACTATTCTTTTAGGACAAAGTATAGAATCGGCCATTTGGTTCACCGGTGGTTTAAAATTCGATTTTAATTATAATCCGGTTCTTATCACAAATAGCCTTTCACCTTTTGATGGTGGAATGATTACAAAAGAAATTTCGGATAGAAATGGTGATTTAATGTTTTATTATTCAGAACAAAACATATTAAATAAATTTGGAGAAATCATTGAAAATTCAGATTCAATTTCGTATTCAGAATCAAATCATTTTTTCATACCTCATTCTAATTTGCCGGGCATCTATGGTTTTATCGGACCAACTTATGCCGTAATCGATAAAATAGCTAATCAGGGTAAGGGAAAAGTTTTGAAAAAAAAAGTTGTTTGGATGAAGAATGAAAAGAATGAAGTTTTACAAATTGCAATTCAAAGACCCAACTGCAAGGGGTTCTGGCTTGTAACCTGCGATACAATGTCGATAAATTTTTATGAGTTTAATAAGCATGGTATTGCATCCGAACCCGTTTGTAATCCAACATCGAAAAAACCCGATGATAAATCATTTAGGATCAATCATCAATTCAATTATTTTGTGTTTACTGTTGGTGGATATTCGTCTGAAATTGACTATTTAATTTATGGGTCTTTCGATAATAATACAGGCAAAATTCCTTTTCAACCCTATATGTTACTAAATTATCCGTTGTATGATTTCTGTTTTTCTCCGGATGACAGTAAGTTGTATTGCTATCAAAAAGTAGAGGATGGCATCAGTAATTTCATCCAAATCAAAATCGTAAACAATAAACCGGATATAGCCAATGCCACTATTTTATATTCTACCCCAAATACCTTAAATAGTGTTTTTCCAAGTGAATGCGGCTTAGATGGCAAAATTTACATTACCCACACAATCGTAGATAGGGGTATAAGTATCATTCATAACCCCAATGCCGCTGGCTTAGCATGCAATTTTGAATATTCAGCATACAATAAACCTGTGTCTTTTAGTAGGTTAAGTTATTTTAAGCCGAATTTAACTAATTCTTGTCATTTGGATTTTTCGAGTACAAGTGTGTGTTTAGGAGAGGCCAATATTTTTAATGTTAATACTTATGAATTCATTGATTCTGTGCGCTGGGATTTTGGTGATGGCTTGGAATCCACAGAAGCCGACCCTTCGCACCGCTATACACAGGCTGGCAATTATAATGCAAAATTAACGGCTACTTATAACAATGGCGAGCAAATCATGATAAATAAAACTATCATTGTACAGGACAAGCCCCAACGAAAAATAATTAAAAGTGAATAATATGAAAAATTGCTTTTTTCTTTTTTTCGTTTTAATATTGTGCATATCAAAACAAATTTATGCTCAGATTGATACAGTATGTGTAGGTGTCATAAAAACATACAGTATAGATGCTGGTGTTGCATGGAGTTCATATTTATGGGGTATATATAAAAGCCAAGGTACAATTTTGACCGGACAAAATTCCAATAAAATTACTATTCATTGGAATAATTATGCAGGAATGGATAGTATTTTTGTTGTAGAGACAAATTCGAGTAATTGCGGAGGCGATACAAGTACATTAAAAATATTGAAAGTAAGTTTACCTGAAGCTGCATTTGGGGATTCCCTCTATTGTTTTGGAAGTGATATAAAAATCAATTTGAATGGATTTGCGCCCTATTCAATTGAATATTTACAAAATAATAGAATCATGTATAAAGAAGGAATTATCGGGGAATACGTTATTATTAATGGTGAGGTCGGGATTTGTATGATTAATAAAATTTCTGATAAATTTGGTACAAAAGTTTATTCAGAAAATGAAAAAACATGTCGTGTATTAGATTCATTTGAAAAAATAAACATTTTTAGAAAATGATCGAAGTTATTAGAGGATTCACATTATTGTTTGTTTGTAATTTTATTTTGATTCAATCTATGGCTCAAAACATTGATAGTGTTTATGTCAATGATACCTTAACATATTTTGCAGGTAATGCAGGGAAATTTACACTAAAACATTGGGAAATAGATGGAGGACAAATTATTTCCGAAAATCCATCATATTCCGATAGCATCATAGTCATTTGGGGAGATTCAATCGGTTCATTTTTCTTAAATGTCATTGAATCAAATCAATTAAATTGTTACGGTGAAATGTCAAAATTGAACGTACGTTTAAAAGAAAAACCTATAGTAAAACAGAATGTACCTTTGTCTGTTCCAAATGTAATAAGCCCTAATGGAGACGGAGTGAATGATTTCTTTTGTATTTCGCTGGAGAATTCTACCGATTTTCTTATAGAGATATTCAACCGTTGGGGTAAATCTGTTTTTACTTCCGATGATTCAGGATTTCGATGGGATGGAAAATTTAATCAAAATGATTTGCCATGTGGAACTTACTTCTATTTGATATCTTACAAGACTTTAAATTCCAAAGAATTATACCGAGGAAATATTCAAATTTACAGATAAGTTCTCTTGAAGGTAAAAGAAAATAATTCAAAACTCCTGTAACAGCGCAAACTATCATTTTGCTATTTTCTAAATAAAACAATTAGCATACAACATTTTAGTAATTAGGTACATAGAATATCTATCTATGTGCCTAATTTTTTCCTATGTGTCTCGTAGGTTTTTCTTTTTCAAAAACACAGAAACAGCGCAAACTATCATGTTGTGATTTTTATAATACAAAGCAAAACAAAGTCGTTTTTAATTTATAACGTAACTTTAATTCACTTCATAAATTTGTAAAAACCCACAATACCAATAAATCAGAGCTTCTTCTCTGTGTTGGGGAAAATAATTTTCTTTTGTTGAACGAAGGCTTGTTCTTCTTCGAGGCTCACATGGAGACATAAATCAGATAGCAACACCTTATCATAAAGATCTTGGCACACTTTTACCCATATAGGTTTTGCATACACATAAAAACGTTCGGGGTATTCTCCATTGATCGTTATTTTATCTTGGTATCGCTTTACATGCAGTTCAAAATCTTCTATATTTTTGTGAAGCGAACAACCACTGTCTTCATTGGAATCCCATCGATCATGCCAATGAACAGATGAATATACAACTTCAAAATAATTAGCCAGTTCCATATATCTATATTTAGTTAATTTTTTATTTTTCGTAAGGATATTCTCCCAAATAGTTGCCCGAAGGATAATAGTTGCAGACGCAAACAATGGACTGTCCGCATTTTGCATATCCGCATCCAACCTGGGTTGTTTTTTGCCAAATTATTTGCGTGTAATGACCATCATCTCTATTGCCTGTAAATGCTTCATATTTAAAATTTTGTTTCTCTTCTCCCCACGAATCTACCACATCTTTGGCTGTAGCAAGAAAACTTGCGCCATAAAGATTTTCACCATACGTCATGTCGTTTGTATGTTCGAGTTTGCAACCTTTGGAGGCTAAGATTTCCGCATATTTTTGCGCCTTCTTGGCAATTTCGTCTGACCATTTCAAAGGGGCGACCCCCGCTTGTTTTCTGTAGTAATTGTGGCGTTCCAGCATCTCATTTGCATCGAAGCCTTTTATTTGTTTTGCACCAGATTGTCCTTCAAATTCATCCACTTCATCTCCATCATCTTCAACTTCATCTTCATCTATAATCTCAAGATCATTTTCATCCTCATCTTCAACTTTCTTAATGCCTCCGATAGACGCTAATAAACTTTCGAGATCAGGGATATTAAAATAAACCTCTGAATTGTGAACAATAACAGGCATTTTGACACTTCCTCCATTGTATTTTCCTGATTTCGTGATAGCTTCAAACATTTGGGAATTGATTTTATCATCGCTGGTACTCATTTCGATAAATGGAATATTGTTTTCTTTCAAATATTCACGTGCAAAATTGCACCTTCCACAACCCGCCATAGTGTAAACAATTGGCGATGAGCCCTTAATATCTTCATCGACATCTTGAATAACTTCTTCCTTTTTGGTTGGCTTGCCGGAGAAAGAGGAAAGCAAAGCATCTAAATCGTCCACACTAAAATATACATTGCCTTTAAACACAAGTACAGGCATGGTGATGCTTTCTCCATTGCTGTATTTTCCAGTGTTTCGAACAAGATTCCACATTTCATCGTTTCTTGCATCATCGGCAGAATTGTATTGAATAAATGGAATTTTATTTTCTTTCATAAATTCCATTGCATACTCACAACGCCCGCAGCCGGGCTTTGCATAAATTGTGACTTTGTCCTGGGCTGAACAAATCAAATTAAGTGAAATAAGGTAAATGACGGTAAGTAATAGTGTCCTCATATTTATTTGAATTTTAATTAGTTATAAATATCACTAAGCAGATTACAATTAAGTAAGGAAATATAACTGCTGCAAAAAGGTCAAGCTAAAATCAAATGGAAAAACATTCACTTGCATAAAACAAAAATAGGAAAAGTTTGGTTTAAAATCAAATTTAATTCAGATAATTCGATTATCAAAAAATTGATTTTGAAACTCACAATGAAAATAAATTAATTCATTTTACAGGTTCAATTTTCAAAACAAACAAACCGCCTTCTGATACCCAGTCTCGCCAGATTTCAAAAACATAGTGTTCAATATCCTCACTTTCAACAATTCTGGAGACGCTATTGTTCCATGGATCTGTTATTTTGAATTTATTTACACGCTTGGGAAAAATCTTCTTTAAGGGAAGATCCACGATGCATTTTATGTTTTTTTCGTTTGGATTGCAGGCAACAAAAATTGCTTTGTGTTGATTGTATATCAGATAGGGAACAGGTATAGATAACTCGCACTGATGTTTTAGTGGAATCACTTTGTTTTGTCCATTTTGAATTTGAAATATATCGGCTTCTTGTTTCCTTATCGCTATCATTTTTTGCACATCCCGAAAGAACAATAAGTTTTGCCTGCTTTTCAATTGATCAAAATCTATTCTGCCATTTGCATTTGGATCTGCAAATTCACTTCCCGCTTCCAAAATTGGAACTATTGGAAAAAAAAGCAAAGAAAAACCAATAAAACTTCTGCTAAGTCTGATTTTGGAATTGAGGCTTAAATTCTTATTATTCTCCAAGAATAAGTATAAATTTTTGGATGGCTTTTGAATTGGAAAATTGAGAAGGCACTGATTCTTGCTTTGTTTTTTCCAAAAAAAACGCTGTTCAAGTAAAGGCGAGAATTCTGGTATTGATTGTGAAAAATCTTTGTCTAAACCTTTTGGTGAAAAGCTGTATTCCACATTTTGAATAGAATCAAATCTTTTATCAAATTTTATATTTTTCTGTATAGAGTTTGATTTTGAAATAGTTTTATTGTTCTTATTGCCAATATAATACAAATCATTAATGGAAATATCCAAATCAAAAGTATTTTGGCGTGTTTTAAATCGCAAAAAAAGTATATCATTTTGATTTATTGAATTATAAAAATCAGCAGGATTTTGAAAAAAGGGATCTTGATGAAAAATAGATAAGGAATCTTGAAAACGTTTATTCATTTGAATAGCCTCGGCTGAAGATGAATTTATCAATCCATTTTCTTCGATAAAAATGATTTGCTTATTCTTAGCTGAACGATTCCAAATAGAATCCAAAACTGAGTTTTGCTGTATAATAAAGCCCGAAACTCCATATTTTACAAAGGTGTTTAGTACATTTTCCCACCAATTCCCGATTTTGATTCCTTGTTTCTTCCAATTGAAATTCTGATATGTATTTTTGTCTTCAAAAAACCAATCAGAGTGCTGTTTTGTTAGGGAGTTTGGGGAATTAAATCCATTTTCATTAAGTTTGAGGAAGAATTGAATTTTTGCTTCGTTCAATGATCGACTTAGCTCCTCAAAATCGTGCCAATTACCTATTTCAGGTAGAATACTATCATGCCGAAAACAAGCATAATTATTTAAATTACAATTATTTAAATCAAGCAATACGCATGTAATACCCAATTCACTGAGGTGGTTTATTTTATTAACTATTTGCTTTAATGCAGGTGGATCTGACGGTGTATGAGGAATAAAATCTTTAACTTCAATTTTGTACAAAATATGATTTTGAGAGAAGGTCTGCTTTTCTTCAAACCCACCATGACTCTGCGAAGAAGCACTAAATGAGGAAAATAAAACCCAAAATAGTAGCAAATAAGTTTTTAACATTATTATAGAATTCTAATTTTACAAGAAAAAAAATATGAACTGAAATCAAAAGATGTATGCAAATTATTCAGACAAATAATTGATAAAGAATGTTTTATTAGGCCAAATAATGATTTAAATACCTCCGCAAAAAACACTTAAGTAATTCATGCTATTTGTGGACAAAAAAACCTGTGTATTTTAAGGATTTCTATGGATATGAGAAAAACTCTTTAAATAAACCAGTGGTAATAAACTTGTGTCTGTTACAATATGCAATCTTCATTAGATTTATAATTCAAAGATAGACTTTTTTAATTAAAGAAGGAAAAACACTATTACAAATCATTGCATCGATTGTGGATTCTGCTGATGTGGCTAAAATTAAAACGTATGGATCGGTCGTGGGTTCAGGTGGCATTGCATTGCAAATTGAAATGGTTTCGTTAATGGCTCTGGCAATGATGAGAGATAAGGCAAATTACTCAAAACAAATAGATAAGTTATGCGATTATATTCTTTGCAACAGAATAAATGGTAGTTTTTACTCCACACAATCTACCGTTTTAGCATTAAAAGCGTTATCTAATAACTCTTTACCCCATAACAATAAAGGTATTTATTCCGAAATATTTTGTACAATCAATAACCGTGCTCCTATCTCAAACAAGTGCAATGAAAATATCAATGAAATAGTTATCTATTTTATAAAATTAAACGAAAACGAAACAAAAAACATCACCTTTAATCTTAAAGCCGAATACAAAGGAATTTATAATATGCCTCCAAGTTGTGCTTATTTGTATTACACTTCAGAATTGAAAAATTGGTGTAGAGGGGAGAAAATTTTTATTAACTAATTCCACTTTGACAAATTTAATATGACATTTTTGCTATCGGTTAGGTATTACCCAAAATTTTACACATTAATGAATTGCTGTGCTACAAAGAGAACCGTCCCTAGTTTTTTTTCAAGCCCTTTTGAGGCTATCTATTTGTAGCACAGCAACATATTTACAAAACCGCTATTTATTGCCGCCTTTTAGGAGTCTAGCACAGCAAATCAAACACCTTAATATTGTTCAGGACTTTGTCCTTTAGATTTTAATAACTTAGGCTCGATATTTTGTAGTCCGTGGGGTTTTGGCGTGATGGATTCCAATATAATTTCAAATTGCCAGTTGTCGCCAAAGTCATAAAGGTATTCCATTCTGCTTCCAATACTTAATGGCAATTCTCCAAGGGTAATTTCATCTGTTCTGGGACTATTTGCATAACTCATATCAGGACAACCATTATATTGTATTTTGCTTCCAAGCCTGTCTTTGAGTGTAACCATATACATGTGGTCGTAATCAAAGCCGAAACAATTTAAAATATAACAACACAGATCATCCAACAAAGCATCAGAACTGATCGATATTGTTCGCTGAGCACTTCCTAATTTTACAAAAAATATGAATATTCCATCAATTTCTGAATTTTCATTTATATCGAAACCATTTTTAACTTCCGGTAACGAATTCATAAAAACAGTTTTAAATAAATCTGTATAATCAAAATCGGGTGAATTATTTGAATTATAAGGAATAAAAGCTATTGCTTTAAGTATAGGAATTAGAGTTTTGCCCCAATCTTTTATAATAATTTCCTTGATTATATTTTTTTGACCTTCCTCCGGCTCAAAAAATATCACTTCTGCAAAGCCAAATTGTGAAAGTAAAATCCAAAAACATTTAGCTTCAAAACTGGAGTAAATATAATCTCTTTGTTTATCATATAGGAGTTTCTGTGCCTTATAAAATTCAATCATTCTTGAACCAGTAGTAAAATCATAAAAACTAGATTTTTCGCCCATGATTTCGAGAGAAAAATGATCGTGGACTAAAGCCAGTAGATTAAAATATTTTTCCCAAATACTAAAGTTCTTCCATTGTTCATGCATTTCTGGGTTTACAATGAGTAAGACTTTATTCCCTTTTAGGGTGATTTCACCTAATCCCGATATTCGAAAAAGGATAAATAAATTAACAACATCAGGATACGATTTTTGTATTGGTTTGGAAAGCGTAACAATATATTTTGAAGAAAGCATCGAATAGATTTTCTTGCAATCAGCAATAGAAATTATATCATTTTTGGATAGTTCAATATTGCTTGTGCGGGCATATTCAATGAAGGTTTCAAAATCATCAATGATTGAGGAGAAAGCAAAATTCTCTTCCAGTATTTTTGGAAATTGAACCTTAAATCTTTTCTTCTCATCCGTTTTTATCAGCTTTTTTCCCATTGTTATTTATTAAAATTTAGGGCAAAACTAAAATAATCTAATAAACAAAATCACTACTGACCGACAAAAATTTCGAATTATTCTGTAAAACATTAAATTTCAACAGGTCGCCCCTACGGGGCTATATATTAGGGTCGGTATTTGCATCTATTAACAGGCTATCCCTACGGGACAACTCCGTTGGAGTATCCTGTTAATAGAACGATGTTTACGAATATATTTAAGCTCCAGTAGGAGCGACCTGTTATTTAAGTCGGTTAATAGTGAAACAAAATAGTAATAATGATAAATTTGTTACGCAAAATTAAAAAATCAGAAACTATCCATGAGTGCAAAAACAACAAGAGATATTTTAGCCCTTTATCTTCTATATCCTTAGTCCAATAAGCAGTATATCATCGGTTTGGGCATGTCCTTCAGTCCAGAGGTTGAGCACTTCTTCATAGATGTGCGATTGTTCATCAAGGCTTTTTGCATGGTGCATCAGGATCATATCCCGGAAGTTTTGGGTCATGAATTTTTTATCAAAGGGTCCACCAATTTGGTCGGTGAAACCATCTGTCATCATATAAATCGTATCGCCTTGGGAGATGTCCCATTCAAATTTTTCAAAAGGCTTTTCGGCAATGAAGGCCGATATGGGATTCTTTGTACCTTTAATTTCGGTGATACCCGCTTGTTGAATGATGAAAATCGAATGATTGGCACCAGAAAATTGAATTGTTCCTTCTTTTTGATCCAGTATAATGAGTGAAATATCGAAGCCATCATTGATGTCGGCTGTAAAAGATTTTTGATTGAGTGATTTTTTTACAAGCACCCGCAATTCATCCAAAATCAGATTTGAACTCATATTTTCAGGTTTTTGGTGAGCAAATACTTCATTGAGAAGAGAAATTCCCAACATGCTAACCAATGCACCTGGAATTCCATGTCCAGTGCAATCGGCCACAGCCAAAACACTCAATTTATGTTCATTCAAACTTATTTGCCGGTACCAGAAAAAATCACCACTTACCACATCTCTGGGTTTGTTTATGATAAAAAAGTCCGAAAAACTCTGAGCCAGATTTTCACTGCGAGGCATGACGGCTTTTTGAATTCTTTTGGCATAATTCATACTTTGCATGATCGAGAAATTGACATCTTCCAACTCTTCTTTTTTGGTCGTAATGATTTGGTTTCTTTCTTCGAGCAAATCATTTTGAACCAAAATTTCATAATTTTTGGTTTCAATCTCTTTTTTCTGCCTTTGGATTTCCTGGGTTCGCAATTGAACCTTCATTTCGAGCATATTTTTATCATTTTCCAATTTCTTTGTTCTTTTTATATACAGAAATCTCAGAATTAGAATTATTAAAATAAACTCGAAGGTATAAAACCAAATCGTTTTCCAAAATGGCGATTTTACAACAATCTCAAGTTTTAATTCCTCTTTTGTCCAAACGCCATCGTTGTTGGTGGCTTTTAGATAGAATTCATATTTTCCCGGATCAAGTTCGGCATATTTCACATAGCGCCGATTAAATTTTACAGTAGTCCATTGTTTTTCCAAACCTTTAAGCATATAGGCATAAACATGCTTTTGTGGATCACTGTACTCTATTCCTGCAAATTCAATTTCTATACTATTTTGATTATGATTCAGATATAACTTCTTTAATGTGTATGCAGGTTCATTTTCTTCTAATTCCTTGCCCGAAATTTTCAATTGAGTAATGAGCAATTTAGGTAAATTTTTATTAATTTTTTCTGGTTTGATCAAAACGATTCCCTGACTTGTGGGGAAGTAGAAAAGCGAATCGGAGATTTGTAAATCATTTGCCTGACGCAAGTTGCATGTAGCATCATAAAGATCCCGAGGTTTATTGTAGCGAACAAAGTTTCTTTGATTTCGCGAATATTTAGAAATGCCATTTGAAGTTCCAAACCATATATCTCCCAATTTATCCTCAAAAGAATAGGGAACAACATTATGACTCAATCCTTGTTCGATAGAATAATATTCAATGCTGGTAAAGTCTTTCTGAATCCGATGTACGCCATTTGAAGAATAAACCCAGTATTCTCCTTTTTTCGTTTGTATAACAAAATTGAATGCTAAACTACCCACAATTGAATATTCTAAAGTATAATACAATGAAATTGAATCGATTTTAAAACTATTCTGATCAATTTTATAAAGCATTGTAGGTGTAGATGTTAAGACCTCTCCTTCTTGATTAAAGAAGATATTTCCCAAGAATTTCAGATCAGAATTCTGTTCAAATTTTTTAAGCCATTCAATTTTATTTTTCGAAATATCATAAAGTCGAATTCCTGCCGAATTCCTAAGCCAAATTCGTCCTCGGTCATCGATCACATAACAAATTTTATAGGAAGAAGTGTAAAGCTGCCCTTGGTCGAAAGGAATACCATCGGAACTAATTTTATTGATTTTTTTTTCCTTTTCCAGGCATTCATAAATACCATCATTGGCAAAAACCAATAAATTGTTTTTATAGTAAATCAATTTCAAAAATGTCGTTTTATCTGTACCCGCAGACAAGTTAGTGAATTGCCGTTTTTTTACATCAAACAACAAAACTTGATTTCCTTTCGTAAGAGCCAAATTTTCTTTTGTTTTTATGAAATCGGTAATAATTTTTCTCCCAAAGTACTTATTGCCTTCAGATTTATCGAAATCAGGGATAGATTCTGAAGAACTTTGGCTTGTTGCTGGATCAAACTCGATTAGTGATTGATTCATTGTACAACTAATCCAAAGCTTTCCTTCTTGAGGAAGAAAAATAGAAAATCCATCAACAGGCAAGGTTTGATTGATAAATTTACTTTCCTTTAAAAAGAATAATCCGCTGGACATTCCCAACAGCCTTGAATTACCCGGAGGATGAATGGCACTGCCCGAATACGTATTTACAACTCGTGCATCGGAATGAAAAATTTGACCTAATTGACAATTCGAAACATCATATATCCTCAATCCTTTTCTTGATCCTAAAATAAACTGATTTTTTCCAATATCTGTAACAGAAAAATAGACCAAACTATCCTTAAAAAAATTGGAATTAAATAGATAATCAGTGCTTCTGTCTGTTGACGCATCAAACCTTACAGCTCCAGATTTTCCATTGCTGTAATTGAAATAGGGAAGCAAAAAATTGGTCTTATTGAGTGCTGAAATTCGAAAGAAAACATCCGATTCATCGCCAAAAGAAAGAAATTGAAATTTGTCTTTTTCCAAATTAAAACGAGCGATTTTATTTCCAGCGATAAAAATGAGGTTTCCGTTGTAGTCTTCGGCAATATCAACAAAATTTGATAGAGGAACCGTATCTTTATTGGTTTCTATTTGCAGATTAAGTTGGTTGATTTCATCTTTCTCTTGATCTGTGATGGCAACCATTTTAATTCCTTGAAAAATATTTTGTTTGGGCATCTCAACGATCCAATTTTTCGAAGAATGACTTCCATTTGATTTATACGTTAGTTGATATTTTCCTTTTTCCAATTTTAAAATCGCAGAACTTAAGATATTGTCATGAAATCCGCCGGAATTCAAATAATTTTTCGCATTTAATGACCATAAAATCTGATTATTTTTTGATAATGTTCCAAAATCAACAATGTCAGTTTTATTTTTTTCACCGCTGCAAAAAATAAAAGCATTTTGGCTTTGATGAAGGATAAAGTCCTTCTGCAAATTTTCGAAATCACCTGGATTTGATATTTCACAAATGGCTTGTTTTTTTAATAATTGACCAATTTTTTCGATTGCTCTTTGGTTGTACATTCTTTGTGCTATGTTGAATTCTCTGTATGCACCTGTTTGAGGGTTAAATACTAAAATGGGAGAAGATTGCTTATATTGTGTGATCCAAATTCGATCTTTCATGTCGCGCCAAACTCCTGAAACGAAACCATAAAACATTTTTTTGTAGATTGGTTCATATTCCTTTAGCGAATTTGCTTTCTCATTATAAAAGGTAGCAACTTGTTTTTCACCAATCAACCAGAGTATTCCCTTTTTATCCAAAAAAAGTTTGCGTATGTTATTGAAAGGTATGGCATTTTTGTTCAAATGATTTTTTCTGAAGGCAATAATAGAATAACCATCATAACGAAACAATCCATTTTCACTGGCAATCCAGATGAAGCCAAATTTGTCTGTAACCAAATCGTTCACAGTAGGTAAGCTACTCCCTTCTTCTGTTTTTATTTCTTCTATACGAATATTCTTTTGCGAAAACGCTAAAATAGGAAATAGGAGTACAAAAAATAAATTTAGATATTTCAATGGCAATTTTATTCAGGTTAAGTAATAAATACCGAACTTTGCAAACATTCACTTTTTAAACAAATATAGTTATTTGAACCGAAAAAAAAAATTTCAACAAAAATAGCTTGAAGTTTTTTATTGTTTTATGTGGATTTTATACCTTTAACATGTATAATGAATGAAAAGTTTTACCTAAATTGTTTTATATGCTGGATATTGATTTCATACAATGGTCGAATAAATATTTAATTGGGATAAAAACGATCGATGATCAACATAAAACGTTGCTCGAAATGGCCAATGTCATGTATCGAGCATACCTGAATAACAAACACCATGAAATTCTGGAAAGTTCCCTATCAAAATTGACGGAGTATATTAAGTTTCATTTTAAATATGAAGAAGATCTGTTTGAAAAATACCAGTATCCCAATAAGGACAAACATATTTTAGAACATAGGTTTTTTGAAAATGAAATTTCCAAATTCAGCGAAAAGTACTTTGCAGGTGAAAAAGAATTTCCAATTATAGGGGAAAACAAGCGAAAAGATTTGCCTGAATCGATGAAAAATCCCGAAGATGCGTTGCAAAGTTTGGCTACAGGTAAAACAGGTTCATTCATTTATGCCTTACTTACTTTTGTCAGGAAGTGGATTTTGAATCATATTGGAAAAGTCGATAAAAATTATGTTGAATTTTTATTGTCGAACGGAATTAGGTAATAAATTGATGGATGAGATTTTAAAATAGGTTCAATCATAATACTTGCCCAATGGTTGTATTTATTGGTAAAACCATTATACATTTGTAGTTCACGATTCTTTAAACTTACTTAGGCAACCCGGTTTTTTATAAAGACTACAAAGTATTTCGCGAAGAACCAGTGAAAACAAGAAGAACCGCAAAGCAATTTTTCTCTGCGGTTCTTAATGCTGAATATCTGAATTTAATACAAATATATCAACCCAAAAATTCCTTTATTTATGAATATATTTAAACATCCTATTGAAGCGAATATTAGAGGGGAATGATTTGTCTTTGTCGAGAGATAACCATATAAATACGGCCTTTCCAACCACATGATCCTCAGGAACCATACCCCAAAAACGTGAATCTGCCGAATTATGGCGACTATCACCCATCATAAAGTAATAATCCATTTTGAAGGTATAGGTATCCGTTTCTTTTCCATTGATGAAAATCTTGCCATTTTTCACTTCCAAATCATTGTCCTCGTATATATCAATCGCTCTTTTATACATAGGAAGGTTTTTCGTAGTAAGTTTGATCGAACTTCCTTTTTTGGGAATCCAAAGCGGACCAAAATTATCTTCATTCCATTTTATCGTGGAATCGCGTGGAAAAATATAGGGGGCAAATATTCCCGGAGGTGTTTCAACTTGTGTGATGGACTTCACATTCTTAAAGTCTTTAAATTTGTCCAACATGGTTTTGGTCAAGGGAAGAATGATCTCATTATTGGGAACGCGACCATTGAATTTTTCATCAAAGGCAGCTTTAATATCTTCATCTGAAAGTCCTATTTTCTGTAATTTCAATTTGTTCCAACTACTACCATCGTTTACGATTCTATATCGAAACTGCATATCTTCGATTTTTTGCTGTTGTTTTCCGTTCACGAACAATAGACCATGCATGATGGCAATTGAGTCATTTGGGATTCCAATACAACGTTTGATGTAATTTTCTTTTTTATCGACCGGACGCACCGTAATATGAAACTGATTGAAAAGATATTCTCTGCCGTATTCTCTCACCAGATCATAATAATTTCGTTGTTGATCTTCGAGCACAACCGTATCCCCTTCAGGGAAATTGAAAACGACAATATCATCGTTCTTTATTTTTTCAATCCCCAGCAATCTTTTGTATGGCCATTGAATCCAATCCAAATATGATTTTGTGGTTTTGGTAAATGGCATGGTGTGGTGAGCGAAAGGAAATGCAATGGGCGTATTGGGCAGTTTAGGACCATAATTGAATTTGCTCACAAAAAGATAATCCCCCACGAGCAAGGTCTTTTCCATGGATGAAGTGGGAATCGTAAAAGCCTCAATAAAAAACATCCTTATAAAAGTGGCTGCAATCACAGCAAAAACCAATGCATCTACCCATTCTACAAATGCCGATTTTTTAGTAGAATTTCTTTTCTTCCAAAAAGCCCAATTCACTTTTTGGGTTATATACATATCATAAATGATTCCTAAACCTAAAAGCATCCATAGCGAACCGACCCATAAGGTCAAAAGCAAATAAAAAAATGCAGCAACGCCAAATTTGAAAAATTTGTTTGAAGTAACTTTCCTGATTTTAACTTTAACCTTGGAGGTCATGAATTTCTTTGTAATATAGGCATCAAAAACGATCAAAGCTAAAGGGCTAAGCCAAAGCAGATGAAGGACTAAACATAAAAATATGGTAAGGGCACTAAAAAATATTCCTTTGAAATACTTATTGCCCCAAATAGATTTTTCAGGTGATTTTTGAACTTCCTGTGTCATTGAATTATATTAAAAGTAAATAATTGATTAAAAAAATATGATAATGTATATATCTTTGATTTTAAAACGTTTAATCCAAAAATTTGAGTAAATCTTTCATTGTATAAATACCATGTTTACCATTCATAAACTCAGCCGCTACAACCGCTCCCATTGCAAAGCCTTTTCTGCCTTTTGCTTCATGTTTTATTTGAATAATATCAATATCCGATTCATAAGAAACAATGTGTGTTCCTGGAACATTTTCTCTCCGAATAGAGCGAATGGGAATTTGATTTTCGGCATCTGCTTTTTCCTTCACCCATTCCGTTTTGTTGCCAAAATTCCCTATGATGCCTTCTGCCAGTGTAATAGCTGTACCGCTGGGTGCGTCAAGTTTCGTAATATGATGAATTTCTTCTAATTCAAGTTTGTAATCCTGGGTTCTATTCATGAGTCTGGCAAGCCCTTGATTGAGTTGGAAGAAAATATTTACACCAATGCTATAATTGGATGCATAAAATAATCCCCGCTTATTTTTAAGACATTCAGCTTTAACATCTTCAAATTTTGATTGCCAACCTGTAGTTCCAACTACAATCGGAATATCGGCATCAAAACATTTAATAATATTTGAATAGGCGCTTTCGGGTCTTGTGAACTCAATGGCCACATCTACTTTTTTCAGATTGGCTGCATTCAAATCTGATTTATTGTTTTCGTCAACAATAAGTTTTACTTCATGTCCTCTTTCACGGGCTATGACTTCAATTTCTCTGCCCATTTTTCCATAACCAATCAAAGCAATATTCATGTTTATTCCATTTTTGAGGTTTCACCACATAAAAAAACTAAGGGCAAAGCTAAAGAAAAAATTTATTAGGCAAAGAATTATCCTTATTAAAAGATCTTAATAAAAATTCGAGAAGTATTAAAAAACTCAAATTTCCACGTCGCAAATAAAAACTTGAAAGTATTGCGTATGGCTTGAAAAGCATAAAAAATTTAGGATGTTTCTTTGGAAGAAAACCTTTTCTTCACCAAATCTAAAAGGTAAAAATTCATAATGCCAAATTCTAACATCAAGGCATCGATTTTTCCCAAATATTTTTCCCATTGGGTTTCTCTTTGTTTTATTGCTGTGATCATCAAATTTTTTCCTGTGTGTTCGGGCGAAATAAACTCTATAACATTGGCTTCATAACCAAATCCTTCCAGCACCAAAGATCGCAAGGTGTCAGTAAGTGTTTCGGCCATACGTTCTTTTAAGATTCCATGCTTCAGAATGGGAAGGAGTTTATCGGGATTTTGCATGTTTTTCCTAACTTGCTTATGGCAACAAGGAGCGGTGATTATGACTTTTGCATCGGCAAAAATTCCTTTAAAAATTGCATCATCGGTGGCCGTGTCGCAAGCATGCAAAGCAATCAGAATATCGAGGTTTTTACAATCATAATCCATGATCGTACTTTTCACAAACTGCAATCCATCCATACCTGAATTATCAGATAATTGGTTACAAAAATCGATTAGGTCTTGCCTACTTTCTACCCCCGTCATGCTTGGAGCAAAGCCGGATTGTTTCAGGTAATCAAACAGAGCAAAAGTTAAATAGCCCTTACCGCATCCCATATCCGAAATTTTCAAACTCGATGGCAATGACAAAGGTTTTATCAAATGAGCAAAGATTTCAATATATCGATTGATCTGCTTCCACTTTGCATTTTTATCTTTGATAATTTCACCTGTTAAAGAACTGATTCCCAATCCATTCAAATACTTGTTGTTCACAGGATTTATCAATCGAACTTTTTCTTTATCATGCGATTTAGAAATCGAAACATCAGATTTTTCATTGATTTCAGAAATTTTCAAAGAATCATTAGAAGATGCATACAGGTAATGATTTTGGGAGGTAAATGCATCGGCATTTTCAAACTGATTTCCCAGCAAATTTTCGATCTGAACCCAAGCTTCCTGGAGAAAGAAATTTTTCACCTCATCCCTTCTTTCATATCGAAAAGTGAAAGATAACATTCTTTGTTTTCGGATGATGATTTCTCTGATATAAACATTTTTCAGATCGTCCAAACTGTTTTTCCTTTTACTTAGTGTAATTTTAAGAAATTCATTGATTTCAAATGATTCACTAATAATGTTTTTAAATTTTTCAAATTGCTTTTTCATCTGTTACAAATCCCTGCTTTTTTATCGATACAAATGTATGTTATTGGTTTTATGTTCTATTGAATATTGAAGTAAAAAGTGATTCTGATTTCATTTTACAATATTCGAAAAAGATATCATGCTTCCCGAAATATTTATATTTTTACAGCAAAATTTCAGAGGCATAAATCAAATTTTTTCGAAAATTACCGAAACGCCAAATATGCAGCAAAGAAAGATATTCCTTGTAATAATTTTCATTTTTATTTCTTTTTTTTCGTTCTCCCAACGAACATTAAGATTTCAGAATATTTCATTGGAAAGTGGTTTATCTCAAACCACCGTTCAATCCATATTACAGGATTCCAGAGGCTTTATTTGGATGGGAACACTCGATGGATTAAACTTTTATGATGGCTACAATATTACAATCATCCGAAATGACCCCAGCAATCCCAATTCCATTCCAGACAATTCTATCAATGGTTTATTCGAGGACAAAGCAGGCAACCTGTGGGTGGCCATTTACAAAAAAGGTTTAGCTCGCTATAATGCAGTAAACAAATCATTTGTTTCATACATGAATAATAAAATCAATCCAAACTCAATGGTTGACAATAATATAACCTGCATCACGCAAGATCATACAGGTGCATTATGGGTAGGGTCTGATAAGGGTATAAGTTCAGCGAATGTAATCGAAGAGGATGATGGAAATGTCAAACTTATTTTCAATAATTTGAATAACGATCCTGTGTTTCTTCAAGACAAAGGTGGCGAAATTGTTACAAAAATAATTTACGACAAAAGGAAGCTTTTGTGGATCGGAACAGAGCAAGGTCTTATTGTGTATGACATGAACCAAAAAAAATTCTATAAATTTAGAAATGATCCTGAAATTCCTCACACCATAAGCTCCAATAAAATTACTGCCCTTTTTCTCGACCAACAAGGAAATGTTTGGGTAGGAACAGACAAGGGTTTGAATAAAATCCTCATCAAAGATATTAAGCTAAATAGTAATAATCGGTTGATTTTTAAACACTATTATAATGAACCTGGGAACGAAAATTCGATTTCGAGCAATAAGATCAATTCCATATCACAAGATAGGGAAGGAAATATATGGATAGGCACAGACAATGGACTGAATATTTATGAGTTACAATCAAATAATTTCTTTTCATACAAAAATAATTATTTGGATAAATACAGCTTGAAAGTCAATAAAGTGATTTGCGTTTATCATGATAGAGAAAATACCATGTGGGTAGGTACTTCATTGGGTGGAGTTGACAAATGGCATAAATATTCAAAGGAATTCAATCTTTATCAGAACAATCCCTTTATCAGTTATAGTATTAGTTCAAATTTAATACGCTCTTTTCATGAAGACCTTGATGGTGATATTTGGGTAGGAACCGTGGACGGTGGTATTAATCGTTGGAGCAAAATAGATAACACATTCAAATATTTTAAAGCAGATCCAAAAGATATTAACTCATTAAGCAATAATCATATACGTTCTATTTTGGAGGATAGCCGCCGCAATTTTTGGGTAGGAACAGAAGGCGGCGGATTGAACATGATGAATAAAAATACGGGAAAATGCATTTCATTCAAAAACAATGAAAATGATCCCAAAAGCATACCCAACAATCGTATCTGGTATCTTTACGAAGATACCAAAGACAATGTGTGGGTAGGAACCTTTGGCGGTGGTCTCTGCCGGTTCAAAAACAATAGTGTTTCTGATGGAAAAATTAACTTCGAAGTTATCAATAAAGAAAAAAATGGTCTTTCCGATAATTTTATTTCAAACATTACAGAAGATATTACAGGAAAGCTTTGGATTGCAACCTATTATGGTGGATTAAATCAATGGATAGAAAGCGAAAAACGATGCAAAGCCTATAGCTTTTCGTACAAAACTGAAGAATACGACCGGGTATATTCCATACTGGTTGCAAAAGATGGAACACTTTGGCTTGGCGCAAGGGGAAGCTTGCGGCAATTTGATCCTGTAAAAGAAAAATACCTCCGATATTTTGATATGTCTTGCGGTATTCCCAATCAGGTTATCATGGGTGTTTTAGAAGACTTGGAAGAAAACCTATGGTTTTCATCTAACAGCGGTATTTCAAAATTCAATGTAAAAGAAGGCAAGGTATCTTACACTTTTACACATCGGGATGGTTTACAGGGAAGTGAATTTATGATCGGCGCTTTTTACAAAACCTCACAAAGTGAAATGTTGTTTGGTGGGGTAAATGGATTTAATAGTTTTTATGCCGGAAGAATCAGGGAAAATGTGATGAAACCACCCGTGGTGATTACAAATTTTTTGGTCAATAATCAGGAAATGCTTTTGGATAGCGCTATCACCGACAAAAAGGAAGTTCATCTTTCATATTTGGACAAAACATTTACCATCGAATTTGCTGTACTCGATTATCTTTATTCCGGCAATATTCAGTACGCTTACAAAATGGAGGGCTTTGATAAGGATTGGAATTTGGTCAAAAATCGGCGCTTTGCCAACTTTACCAATCTTCCGCACGGAACATACACATTTAAAGTGAAAGGTAGTAACAGCGATGGAATATGGAATCAAGAAGGTGCTACATTGAAAATTATCATTCATCCACCATTCTACAAAACCACTTGGTTTATCGCTTTGATGATTATTCTTGTTGTAGCTATGGTTATTGGTGCCATCAAATTAAGGGATCTTTTCCGTGACAAAGGAAAACTACAGGTTTTGGTAGAACAAAGAACACAACAACTTCAGCAGAGAAATAATGAAATTCTTGAAAAAAATGAAGAATTAAAACAACAACAAGAAGAAATTACCACTTCCATGGAAGAAGTTGAACGTCATAGAGATCTCTTAGAAGAAGCGCACACTTCAATAACATCGAGCATCAAATATGCACAAAGAATTCAACGGGCAATACTCACTCCACCTGAAGTTCTCGATTCATTTTTGCAGGATTATTTTATATTTTACATGCCCAGAGATATTGTAAGTGGCGATTATTATTGGTTTTCGCATGTAAAAAATCAGATTATTGCTGTTGCCGCAGACTGCACAGGACATGGTGTTCCAGGCGCATTTTTAAGTATGCTGGGCGTTTCATTCCTAAACGAAATTGCCAATAAAATGGAGGAACTCAATGCCGCTGAAATTCTCAATCAGTTGCGAGCCAACATTGTCAAAGCATTGCACCAAACCGGAAAATCGGGTGAGAATAAAGATGGAATGGACATTTCATTGATTGTGATAAATCCTGAAGAGCATAAATTACAATTTGCCGGTGCGCACAATTCTCTTTATATGGTGATCAAAGACGAAATGCATGTAGTAAAAGCAGACCCCATGCCAGTAGGAATTTATGAACGAGATCAGGAATTTACTAACCATGTAATTAGCTACAAACCAGGTTATGTAGCCTATTTAGCTTCCGATGGATTTCCAGATCAGTTTGGTGGACCCGAGGGTAAAAAATTCATGTATCGTCAATTCCGTGAATTATTGGTCAAGATCCATAAAAAACCCATGAAAGAACAAAAAAATATTCTGCACGAAACCTTTGAAAACTGGCAAGGCAACGAAATGCAAATAGATGATGTTCTTGTAATTGGAATTAGGTTATGAAAAAGAAATAATTCCTAATACTCAAAATTATCCTTGATGGCACATTTGATCATAAGGGAGTACTCCGATGTTTTTTCAGCAAATTTTTTTATCAAATTGATAGCAACTATTAAAAAACCGATATCAACGCGCTGATTTCATTTTAGGCAGATGAACAATAAATATTAACTTTGTGGCTTAACAATAAAAAATATTAAATAAGCGAAGACCAAAAAAAAGTTTTAGAACAGCAACTCTGGAACATTTCCAATACACTGAGAGGTAAAATGAACGCTGATCAATTCCGCGATTATATTTTGGGGTTCATTTTCTATAAATACCTGAGCGAAAAAATGGAGATTTATGCCAATTCCATTTTGAAACACACCAAAAAAATGGATTGAAACCACCAATGCTATTGGTATTACTTCAAAAATTTATTAGTTTGTGATTAGTTATTTATATGGCAAAGAATAAAATTATAAATGTGCAGGGAACTGCAATTGTTGTTATTTCAGAGGAATATGAATCTTCACATAAAAGAAGTTTGTCCGGTTTGATCGAGGCATATCTAAAAACATTAATTGTGAAAGATAAAACCCAGACGGATAATGATATAGAAATTTCTCCATTTGTTAAAAGTTTAAGAACAGGAGTTAAAATTCCTGCAGATTATGATAACAAGGAAGTTTACATTAACTATTTAGCAGAGAAATACAGACTTTGAGGATGCATTAATTGTACCTTGGGAATCGACTGTAATTTATTTATTACCAGAAATTGAAAAGATTTTAAAAAATCAGAATTACCCGCACTGCCTCCTAATGAGTATTTATCAAATCTGAAAAATAAATAAATTTGCGCCTAATCGAGTAAACTACCCAGACGCGCAATATTCATAATTTTCTGAACAAACGCCGACTTTTAATCCAACTTTATTGACTCAGCAAATATCCAATGCACATAGCATATCGAAATGTGCTTGCTTACCAGAAAATACAAGCATACAAGATACTTTTTCGTCAGTACAGATTTTTGCTATTTGACTTCCTTCAGTGCCTGGGGCACTCCAAACCACACACAAGGTAACAGAGCGAAAGTTGAAGGAATGCTTCGGCTTTACCCCTGTTCATAAGGGACTTGCACCCTCTGGAAAATAAACGCTTAAACTCACTTGCATTCATCAAAATTTATTTGTATTTTTGTCTTTTTCTGATAACTTGCAATAGCGTTAGCAACAAGCCTAAAAAAAATAAAATTTCTTCAAACAGCTGAAAATAGAATATCGGATAAAATGAAAACTATTAAAAACAAGAATATAAAAACAACAAAAACTCCGGCAACAAACAAAATTAACAATTACGATTTCCCAATTGTTGGTATTGGAGCATCCGCAGGTGGACTTGAAGCATTAGAACAGTTCTTTCAGAATGTACCGAGAAACAACGGAATGGCATTCGTGGTTATTCAGCATCTCGACCCTGATTATGTGGGAATGTTGCCCGAAATTCTTCAGCGCTCAACCACTATGAAAGTTTTGCAAGCAACCGACCGGTTAACAATAAAACCAAATCATGTATATATAATTCCACCAAACAAAAGTATGTCTGTTTTAAAGGGTGCATTGTATTTATTTGAACCAATTGAAATTCGTGGATTACGACTTCCGATAGATTATTTCTTTCGTTCGTTGGCCGACGACAGACTTGAAAAAAGTATTGGTATAATTCTTTCAGGTATGGGCTCTGATGGTAGCCTGGGTTTGAAAGCAATTAAAGAAAATAATGGAATTGTACTTGTTCAGGATGCTGCCAGTTCAAAGTTCGATGGAATGCCAAGAAGTGCTGTAAATGCTGTGAATGCTGACATTGTTGCTCCAGCAAGCGAATTGCCCACAAAACTTATTACATTGCTTAAGCACACACCAGTTGCTGCTGTTGCCCTCGAAAATGAAATTAATATAAAAAGCAACCTCGACAAAATAATTATTTTGCTTCGTACACAAACCGGGCATGATTTTTCTTTATATAAACGAAATACCATGTTCCGCCGTATCGAAAGGCATAGCCGTCAATTTAGTAGGCACAATATTGATTTATAATAGAATACGAATGTTTGAGCAATAAGGGGGCTTTGCCCCCTTGGGCAAAAGCAGTCCTCATACCTAATTTTTTTTTG
>Ga0316608_1000033_pt1 | contig 77817 bp, 52 predicted proteins | sample MIS2016152B_MG_FD_207673 | JGI IMG/M metagenome (GOLD analysis project Ga0316608, IMG submission 207673) | Microbial mat bacterial communities from Middle Island sinkhole, Lake Huron, Michigan, United States - MIS.2016.152B | ecosystem: Environmental > Aquatic > Freshwater > Lake > Sediment... | reverse complement strand
TCTTATCAGTGGTTTAATTGCTTATCAATTTTTGCCAAAGAAACCTTCAATTCAATGCGATGTTATTGATAGAAATAAACTCGTTCCTGTTTGTTAATTTTTCTTATATCGAACTCACGTTAATTAATAAATTATTTTTTTAATCACCAGTATATCAATATATTAAAAATACACTTTTATAATATATTCATTTTCATTAGTTTAACAATTGATATTGTAGGTCGTTTTTTGCCAACTTGGGTTAAGTGAAAATCCCGAAGGGATGTTTTTGTTGTAGCAAAATAATAATATTCAATTATTGTTGAAGTGGTTTCATCGAAGCACCAACTTAAATAAAGAAAAAAGATGTTTCGTCCAAATTGAAATGCCTCTTACTTTAAAACGTAATTTCATTTAACAAAGGGTGCATACAAATCTATGCACCCTGAGCTATAAAGAGATGTATAAGAAAGTGTTTATTTCGCCACTATCATACAATTAAATAAATTTCCATTCTTTCCACCTATAACTAACTGATTATCATTTACAAATAGCACTTTCGAAATGGCAGTGTCCACTTGCCCTGTGGCAAATAACGAAAAATCATTTGTATCATAGATTTCAAATTTTCCATAGCGACCTACTGCTAAATACCGATCGTTTGGCGAAATTGCCAGTACCTCGGGACTTTCCTCATGGTGTATTTCCCTGACAACTTTCCAGGTTTGAACATCAAAAATTCTAAGCACTTTATCGGCACATCCTGCATAGAGGTGTGTTTCACTATGGTTTTTAATAAATTGATATATTCCGTGTGTATCATCGATTGGTGCATCAAAGGTCTTTTCAACTTTTAGCGATTTTGAGTTGAATATTGTTATTTCTTTTTCCAGAAATCCTGAAGCCACTAATTTATTGAGCCGCTTTAAATATACTAAATTATGAACACTGTCTTTTAATTTCGGGCTTTCCCGGTCAAAATCAGCATTTACTTTAAAACCAAAAGAAAAAATGGTTTCTTCACCCTCCGTTATAATAATATTTTTACATCGCCCCTGTGTTTTTATGATATTGGCGGAACCATCCGATAGATTAATTTGTACCACATTATCGTCTGCACCCACCAGAAGAGTTTTCTGGTCGGCACTTAATGCAAGCGATTCTATGAGTGATACATCTTTTTGATAAAAAATAGTATTACTTTTATCTAAATCTTTCCATGCCACCACTTTACCTTTGTTTTCGGCACTATATAGGGTATTGTTAAGTGAATTCCATACCAATCCGTTTATTTCGGAATTGTGGTTGCTGCTGCTACTGGGTTTGAATTTTAATTTGGTATCGAACGATAATATTTCATTGTTATTTCCGCCCGTATAAATTTCTTCTGATAGCGGATGTAAATCTAATCCAAATATACTAATTCCGTTGGTTTCATCAAGTGCTTTTCGTTTTTTCTTTTCTAAATCCCAAATACTTACGCCCATTTGTTTACCTTCCCATGAAGCGGCATAAAGTTTTTTGCGATCTTTGGTAATACGAATCCGACACACGCCTTCTTGTTTAAATTTCTCTATTTCTTCAAGGTTTTCGTTCAGTATTCTAACGGCATAACCTCCATCGGTGGCAATAAATAATTTTCCATCCTTTTCAAAAGCCTGAACCTCAGCAACGGATGCTAATTTTATTATTGTTCGTTTGGCTGTGGGCTTAGAAAGATCTACTTTTTCAATTGAATTGTCGGTGGCAATAACCAACGTATTATTATCGGGAAACCATTCAACGGAGTTGACATCAGCTTTGCAGTTAAAACAGGCAATTTCGTCCCAAGTTCCAACATTCCACACCCGCATAGTTCGGTCACATGAGGCGGAAGCCAACATTTTTCCATTTGGCGAAAACTTAACCTTGCGAACTCCATTCGGAACCCCGCTGTGCCCTTCGCATTGTCCTATTTTTGAACCCGTTTGAGAATCGTAAATATATAGGAATCCACCGTGAAAACCAACAGCAACCATAGATCCATCGGGCGAAAAATGTGCATCGTATCCCCAACCTCCCAGATTCAAAACAAAACGTTCCAAACCTGTTTCATCGAAAATAACTGTTTTTCCGCCGCCCGCCACGGCTACTATTGAGCCATTGGGATGAAAAGAAATGCCATGAACCTGAAAACCCAAACTCCATTTGGAAACGCCTAAGGATGTTGGGGTTAGTTTTTGAGCGCTTTTAACCAGTTCAGACTCTATTTTTCTAACCTTTGGCGGGTTCTTTTTTAATTTTGCCAAATATTCTGAATGATCATAGTTATTGTATTTGAACAAGTCGTTTTCTCTGTAAACGCAACTGGGATGTCCCATTATGGCGTACAAATAATCATCTATGGCAGTATTTTTCATTTCACCCAAGGCGTAAATTGAATAATCAATCGACTTTGGTGAATCGCTTTTGTAAGTTTGTGTGTAATAATTAAATCGATGTAATGAGGTTGCCGTTTTCAAAATTAACTCTTCAATTCCTTGGGCATCATTTTCTTCGGCCAATTTGCGTAAAATATTATACTTAAATACAACGTATTCGCTTTCCAATTTCTTTTCAAGTCCTTTTCTGCCTTCCTTCTCGTAGATATAAATCGTATTGGCCATGTCCATATACTGAACCTCAAATATTTCGCCCCATTTTTTAAGCGCATCTGTAACCAATTCCCGAATTGCAGGACTGTGGCTGTCTAAAAAAGGAATGATGAGTGGTCGAATTTCTTCTTTTGTTCCCCACTGGGTTAAAATATAAAGCGCCATAAAGTGAAGCCGCTCTGCATCTGCCTTTTTGTGGCATAAAACCTCCAGTGCAAATTTTGCTGCTTCCAAATCAGCTTTTTTTCCTGCTTTGCTCTGAGCATAAGCCAATTGAACTTTTGGAAATACTGTTTTTTCGGCTTGGCCGGTTATGTCTTTGTTTTTTGCTTCCAGTTCCGATAACATTTGCTTATCTCCCATTTCAATCAAACAATTTGTTGACAAAACTTTAAGCTCTGTATTAAGCCATTCTCTTATAAAGGGAAGTGTAGATTTGTCGTTAATTTCTGCAAATGTTTTAAGAAGTAAAGGAGCAACGGTTTCATACACATACATACGTGCACGTGCTGCCGAATCCGAAGCTTTGCTTTTCATCATCTTTTGAAGACTTTCAATATGCTCCATTAGCAATGGAATGCACTTCTTGCTTTTCATTTTACCCAATATCGGACAAATATTTTTCAATTCATTCAAAACATCACTATTTTGAATAATATCATCGCGTTTGATTGGTTCTGGCAAATAGGTCAAAATAATATCTTCAAGCTCAGGAACTGCAACATTTTGTAAAATAGAAATGTATTGATAAGGAATCTCCTTGGGTTTCTTTAATAATTGGGTTTTTATAAACTCAGTCAATCTTGGCGATTGAACACCATACCCGGAAACAAATAATAAAGGAGCGATTTTAGTATCTGCTGCACGAAAAACATCGAATATTTCGTTGTTTTCGAAGTCGTAATAACAGTTTCCGCGACTTGCACCCTGATTTACAATAAAATTGTATCGCACAAAATCAGACTCCATCTCTTTCTCATTTTCTTTAAGATGTGAATAGATTGCGGTTACAATTTCTTTGTTATCGATATAATTCCAGGCCAAGGCTGGTAAATCTTCAATTTTTGTCGATTTTATTAGTTCTTCGGCTTGTTTTTGGCTTTGTTTTACCTCTTTCTTTTTTGTTTTTTCAGCTTCTTTTTGTTTTTTCTTTCTAATTTCAGCATGGTCAGGGTCTAAATCGAGATCAAGAAATTCCTGGCGCAGTTGATGAATATCTTCAATTTTTCCAATTTCTTTTCTTCCATTTTCAAATTCCTGTATTAATTTAATGGTATCTTGTATAATAGGAGACGGATGTGTTTTAAATTGATTCATTAATTTATCTAAGCAGGTTTTTTTGTTCAGGAAGAAGAAATACCACAACCAATACATGGCCGAGGCTGGTGAATTATTCGTGAAACAACTAATAAATTCATCAGGATCTTCAATTTTCTGATCCATTATATTGAAAAGTTGAGGAATTTGATCCATTTTCGTAACGCCATCTTGACGAAGCAGGTAAATAACCCACAACCCCCTATTCATAAAGAATTTGGCATCCTCAATGGATTGATATTCTGGCGAAACATCCGACTGATCAACCAAATCGTCAAAATGCCAAGACAGATTCAGTTTGTCTTCTAAATCTTCCATTTCCGATTCCAGTTTTTGTTTATCGATGGAATCAATGTTTTCTAATAACAAGACTGCTTTTATAAATGATTCCAACGAATCAGCCATTACAAATTCAAAATCGTAGGTTTCATGGTTGAAAAACACAATTTCTACATCACCTTTTTTGTGCGTTTCTGTATCTTTCGAAAAAATATTGGCAAAATAAGCATCGCCATTCCCCAATGATCCAATGTATATGGAATTTGAAAAAACCTCGAGTATTTGTGTTCCCAAATAATTTTGCTGATTGGCCAGAATAATAGCTTCCATTCTGTTCTTGCCATTTTCAGCATGCAAATCTATAATTTCTGAAGGTTCAAAAGTCCACTCACGCTGTGATATTCCTGATGTTGAATTTTCTACCGCTGTTAGAAACTGTTTAAATATTCCAGTTATGGGCAGGTTAAAATTCTTCTCTATTTCCTGGACATATTCTGAAATTTCATTGCCTTGATATTCAAGATAATCGCTTAAGAAATTAGTTATAATTCGATCTTCGATCAAAGCAATTTCGGAATTTTCTTCTTTGTAACCTTTTTTGAGTTTTTCGTTCAGCAACTTTTGAGCTTCTTTTAAGCACTCCTGTTCTGTTTCAAAACTCTTGGTTTGTTCTTGTCCCTTACTTCCGCTTTTGCCAAAAGTAACTTTAAAACTATTTCCGAAAACCTCAATATTCCAGAACTTGCTTGATTTTTCGTCCTTATAAATTAACAGATTTCTCATATAAAAATATTTTAACATTTTAATTCACCCCTGAAGATTAAATTTTTAGAAAAGTGGATACTCTCTATAAAGTTTTACCTCAAAGTTGTATTTTTGATTTGCATAATAATATAACCTTAAATCCGCAAATGTTTTTTGTTTGTCCTCGAATTATTTGAATTACACAAATTTTTGTTCATTTAAAAAGGTGAAGATATATTTAGTGAAAAAAATTAAATAATATAGACCAAATGGTTTTACAAACACCTAATTATATGGAAATAGCAAAATTATTCATTGTTCATTGTTCATTATTCATTACTTATACAAACTATTGTTTATTAAACGAATTGAAAAAATATTTCTTTTTCTACGGAATCCTTAATTGCCTTTAAACTTGGTATGCAGTTTCAGTTTTGCAAAAGGTCTCATCAATGGACTTTTGAAACGAAAACGCATCTGATTCGTTTTGCCTAATTTTTCAAGCAAAAGACCATTTTCTTCTTTGCAAAATAATAACAACTGTGAATGGATCAGATCTATTTTGATTTGGTTTTTGTCTTCATCACGCAGTTTAGCAAAAACATCTGTAGCCGAAAAAGTATTTTCTTCATCCAAAATACTGGTTGTGCATGCCAGCAAAATTCTTTCGAAGTGGGGCAAGTCTTTTGTATGATCCAATGCTTTTTTATAAGAAATAGAAAGGCTTTGTGAAGAGTTTTCAATACTTTCTATTACTCCTTTGTTCAAATGAGACATGCTGACTCTTTTTGCTTCATCCAAGATGGCATGTCGGGCCGAAAATTTTCCAAGCAAATGAATATAATGTGGAAAGCCCGATGAACATTCAATGATTTTCTGAACTACCGATTCATCAATTCGGAGTTCAAGAATTTGCATGTTTCTGTACAGCAAATCCTCGGATTCTTTTTCCGACATTCCTGCCAGATAAATTTGCCTTATGCAACGTTCCACCGAAGGATGTTCTCCAATCAACTGGGCAATATTTTGCGCTATTCCCACAATCATTATGGTGATATTGGGAATGTTATCGGACAATACTTTAATGGTATCGGCCATTTTTATTTTGGTGTTTTTGTCACGAATAGAATCGAATTCGTCAAAAATGAATAGAATCGGATTGTATAGCTCCCTGAAAATGGTTTCGATATGGGAAGCATCAATATCTGCATCTTGTGGCCAAGGCATATCGATGATCCGACTGATACTTTGATTACCGAATCCAATTTGCTTTTCTTCCACCACAAAATTTGTTCTTGTGATGGCTTTTTTCCAGATAGAATAGAAATTGTCGGTACGAGTACAAGTCACTTTTGTGCAATTCAGATTAACGAAAACTTCCGAAATGATATTGGAAAGGGAAGTTTTACCTACACCTCGGTTTCCGTAAAGAATGATATGCTGACCGCGCTCTTCAATGGCTTGCCTTATTTTTTGTAACTGCTCTGTACGGCCAATAAAATGGTCAGCACTCTCTATCGGTGCTGCTGGACTAAATATATCGTTGAGCAAAATTAGTTTTTCTTCTATATCCATGTTCGTAATGTAATTATTAAAATTTCCTTATGTTCGAATTAAAATATTGAAAATAATTGATTTAATCTAAGAATAAATGGATTTTATTTCTTTCCCTGCTTATTTGTAGATATTTTTCAAAAATAAAATAAAACGACCACGAATGTACATAAGAAACCTATTTTTGTATATTTGTGGCTGAAAAAATTTGCGTGATTCATGAATATACAAAGACTTTTCAAAACCAAACCGTTGCAACTTCTTCAAGAAGAATCTCTTAAGGATAATGGTTTGAAAAAAGCCCTGAGTGGTTTCAATCTGATTACTTTGGGTATTGGAGCTATTATTGGTAGCGGTATCTTTGTATTGACGGGAAGTGCGGCTGCTGCTCATGCAGGACCCGCCATTGTTCTTTCATTTGTACTTTCAGCGGTTGGCTGTGTATTTGCAGGTTTATGTTATGCCGAATTTGCTTCCATGATTCCTATTTCAGGAAGTGCTTACACTTATGCCTATACAACTATGGGTGAGTTCATTGCATGGATCATTGGTTGGGATTTGATTCTCGAATACCTCTTTGCGGCTTCCACTGTTTCTGTTGGTTGGTCTGGTTATATGACAAGCTTTTTGAAGGATTTTGGAATAAATTTGCCGCATTATTTAACCTCGGCGCCCTGGGAGTTTACCAGTGGAATGGGGTGGTCTAGTACTGGTGCTCTTATAAACCTTCCTGCTGTATTTATAATTGTTTTGTTAACATCCCTCTTGGTGATTGGCATCAAGGAATCTGTGATAGTCAATAATATCATTGTGGTGACAAAAATTATTGTGGTTTTGCTATTCATTATATTTGGAGTTCAATTTATCAATACAGAAAACTGGCATCCATTCATTCCAGCCAATACAGGAAAATTTGGTGAATTTGGCATCAGCGGAATTTTTACCGGAGCAGGCGTCATCTTTTTTGCCTATATTGGTTTTGATGCTGTTTCTACCGCTGCGCAGGAAGCAAAAAACCCCCAAAGAGATATGCCAAGGGGGATTCTGGGTTCGCTTGCAGTATGCACAATATTGTATATTTTGGTTTCGCTTGTACTCACAGGAATAGTTTCTTATAAAGACCTTGGCGTTCCTGCTCCTATTGCTTATGCTATAGATCAAACCGGACAGGCATTAGCTTGGTTAAAACCTTTAATAAAAATTGGCGCCATTGCTGGATTAAGTTCCGTTATTCTTGTGATGCTTATGGGGCAGCCCCGCATCTTTTTTGCCATGTCTAAAGATGGATTGTTACCTAAGAGTTTTTCGAAGGTTCATCCACGTTTTAGGACTCCCTATATCACTACCATTATTACGGGATTGGTTGCTGTTACGTTGGCCGGTTTGCTACCCATCAATATATTAAGCGAGTTGGTTTCCATCGGTACTTTGCTCGCATTTGTGATTGTATGCGCAGGTGTTTTGGTGATGAGAAAAACAAAACCAAATATTCACCGACCATTTAAGACACCGCTTGTTCCTTTTGTACCTATTGCAGGAATTGTAATTTGCATGTCACAAATGATTGCATTGCCTTTTGATACATGGATGAGATTAATTCTTTGGATGGTTATTGGTGTAGTCATTTATTTTGCCTACGGTATTCACCATAGTAATATTAAGCCAAAGAAAAGACAAATGGGGGAATTTTAGGAATTGGGTTATTTTAAAATATGCCAATTAAATGAACGTGTTGAAAATAAAATAGATGTAAACGGGTATGTTAACTTAGGTTATTTCTATAGAGCGAATTCTTGTCACATGTTTTGGCCACGTAGCTGTCATCTTTATTGAAAAAAATGAATTTAACCCTCTCACCTCAATTTGTACCGCAAGCCCAAGTTGGCGGGGGAAAAGGATATAAATATCCATGATAGCACTTTAGGCAAAAAAATCCAAAATTCAGAGAAAAGAATTTTTCCTGCAAAAAAATGTATTACTTTTAACCAATAAAAAGAAAAAACCAGATATTAACTTATTTTTGTAAGCATGAAGGATTTAGATATTATCCATAAGATTGAAAAAAAACTCAATCTGAAACTACCCGTTTTGAAAGATACTGAATGGAGTCAATCAGGTTATCAGATTGATGAGGACAATAATGTATATGGAATCATACTCACAAACTTAGGATTAACAAATATACCCGATGAAGTATTTCAATTTCAGAATTTGGAGTTTCTTTGTTTATCCAATAATAAGATCAGTAAATTTAATTTTCCCTCTGGAAGTTTGCAAAACCTTTATATTCTGTATCTCAATGGAAATCCTCTTGAAACTTTTCCCGTTTCGGTAGTAGGTTTACCTTTACTCGAAGACCTCGATGTAAGTGAATGCCTTTTAAAAGAAATTCCTGATGAAATTGGCAAATTGACCGAGCTTAGGAATTTGTATGCAATGATGAATCAAATAGAAAAAATTTCGCCAGAAATTGGAAAATTAAAGAAATTGACAGAATTGGATTTGGCCGACAATAATATCACAGAAATACCTAATGAAATTGGCGAAATCGAAAATTTGGAAGTTCTCTATCTGAACGATAATAACCTAAAGCTAATCCCTGACTCTATTTGTCGCTTGGACAAAGTAACGGAGTTTGATCTTTACTCTAATGAATTGGAAAAACTACCTGAAAATATTGGCGATATGCATTCACTGATTTATTTCGAACTTAGTGATAACAAGCTGATTAGTTTGCCAAATTCTTTAACAAAACTTTCACTTTTGGAAGACTTGGATGTGGGCTATAATGAACTACAAGAACTACCCATTGACTTAGGAAAAATGGCTCAAATAAAAAAGTTAAGCTTTGTTCATAATAGTATCAAAGAACTGCCTAAAAGTTTGGCATTGCTCAATTTAGATTTTTTGGAAGAATGGGATGATGTGGACGGAATATTCTATGGCAAAAATCTATTTGATAACCAATATTTATCGATGCTTCAACAAGGAAAAAAGGCTTTTAAAAAATATTGTGAAGAACAATAAGTGAATTAACATATCGGTTGCTTTGATTTTAGGTTTGAATGTTAGCCGTTATTAAAATCTCAAATCCGATTTCGCAAAAAATATTGGATAATCAAATAGAAACAACTAAATTTGCAAATTAATGATAGGATAAAAGTAAGAATTAACAAAAGGAATTCAAAATATGAAGCCATTAATAAAATACAGGGGAGGAAAATCAAAGGAAATACCTCATTTATTTAAACATATCCCTAAATTTAATGGTAAATATATAGAGCCATTTTTTGGAGGTGGCGCAATGTTCTTTTATTTAGAGCCTAAAAGAGCCATAATAAATGATATTAATTCAAAATTAATGGCTTTTTATTTAGGCGTAAAATCAAACTTTGAGTCGTTAAAAAAAGAACTTGCAGAAATTGAAAAACAATATATACTTAATCGCCGAAAATTTGAGGAGTTAAAAAGTAAAACACCTGATTTGCGTGTTGATGATGAAAACGAAGCTCTTTACTATCAACTTAGAGATATGTTTAATGATTTGACTGATAAAACATATTCAGACGCATTACTATATTTCTATATAAACAAAACAGCTTATTCAGGTATGATTCGATACAATGCAAAAGGAGAATTTAATGTTCCTTATGGACGTTATGAAAATTTGAATACTTCATTGGTAACAAAAGCACACAGTAATTTACTATCGAATACTGAAATTTACAATTTTGATTATACTAAAATTTTTGAAATGGCAGCGGAAGATGATTTTATGTTTTTAGACCCGCCTTATGATTGTGTTTTTTCTGATTATGGAAATGTGGAATACAAAGAGGGATTTAATGAAAAGAATCATATTGAATTGGCTAATAGCTTCAAACAATTAAAATGTAAAGCTTTAATGGTAATCGGCAGAACACCGCTTACCGAAAAATTGTACGGTGAAATGATAGTAGATGAATATGGTAAATCGTATGCAGTTAATATAAGAAATAGATTTAAATCTACGGCAACTCATATTTTAATATCAAACTACGGCAATTTTGCAAAAAAGAACTTTCCTAAATTAGAATTTAAACTTGAATTGGCATTATAATACGATATGGCAAGAATAAATAGTAAAGTAATTTTTGTTACAACTTCTCCACGGACTCCTGCAAAAATGATTCCTGAGATAGAATTATTAAACAGTCATTTTTCAGGTCAAAAATGGAATAATGAAACTCAATGTGCTTTTATGGAACTATTGAAAGAGAAAAATTTTTTCAATGGAGAGGGTGCAAACGACCCTGCATTTAGCGCAAGAGATAGAATAAACCGTGCCCCAAAATCTCTTGGTTTTGTTGTTTTGTCCCCTGCAATCCAATTAACGCCAGCAGGTATTGAATTAGTTACATCAAAAAGAAAAGAAGATATTTTTTTAAGGCAGTTGCTTAAATTTCAAATTCCATCACCATATCACACACCTACAAGTAATTCAGCAGATTTTTGGATAAAGCCATATCTTGAATTATTTCGCTTAATTCGTCATTTTGGCTCTTTAAAATTTGACGAGCTAATGATATTTGGTTTGCAATTAACAGATTATAGACATTTTAATACTATTGTTTCTAAAATTGACCAATTTAGAGTTGCAAAAGCACAAAACGAGGGAAATTATAAAAAATTTCGCGCTGAATATTTGGAAACTGAACTACAACAAATTTATAACGAGGATATAAGTGCAGGTAAAACAAAAACGAGACAAACCAATGACGCATCAATATCAAAATTTTTGCATACAAAGGCAAGTAATATGCGTGACTATTCTGACGCTTGTTTCAGATATTTGAGAGCAACAGGAATTGTAAATATCTCACATATTGGGAAGTCGCTTTCAATTGTTCCCGAAAAAATTCAGGAAGTTGATTATTTTCTTGAACATACTGAGCGAGAACCTTGCTTTGTAGATAATGAAAATCAATACATTTCCTATCTTGGAAATAAAAAAATACCGACGCTTTTAACTGATAACAGAATTTTACTTGAACAGAAAATAAAATTGGAATTTCCTGAAATTATTGTCGAGAAAGCACTTACATTGCATGAACTGAAAAACATACTTGCAGTTGAGTTGGAAAACAGAAAGGAAAAAATTATAAAAGAACAAGTTACTGCGATTAAAGACAATAGATTATTTGACGAAATTAATACAACTTATGGTCAAATAATAGATAATTCACTCTATGATTCCCCTTTAATGTTAGAATGGAATACATGGCGTGCCATGACAATGTTAGACGGAGGAAACGTAAAAGCCAATTTAAAATTTGACGATTTTGGAAATCCAATGTCCACAGCACAAGGCAATATGGCGGATATTATTTGTGATTATGGTGATTTTGGTTTAACCGTTGAGGTTACTATGCAAAGCGGACAACGACAATACGAAACTGAGGGAGAACCTGTTACAAGACACCTTGCCAAAGTAAAAAAAGAAACAAATAAGCAAGCCTATTGTTTATTTATTGCCCCTAAAATAAATGAAGCGTGTATTGCACATTTTTATGCTTTGCACAAAATGAATATTAGCTATTATGGTGGTTTTTCGTCAATTGTACCTTTGCCATTGAATGTATTTATAAAAATGGTTGAAGAGTCATGTAAAGCGGATTATATTCCAGAGCCAAAACATATCCAACGTTTCTTTGAAAGTTCAAACAAATTGGCAAACGCGACAAATAACGAAGTTGATTGGTATAACGGAATTACACAAATGGCACTTAATTGGTTGGCTGCATGATAATAAAATAAAAGAAAACAGCTAAGATACAACATAGCGGTCATTGCTTTTTTTGTGGGCAGATGTGCAAACTTGAAACTTTGTGCAAGAAACGGGCTTTTATTGGTAATCGAACATTTTACCGTTGAACCCCACAAAAAAAGGCAACGCCGCATGTTGTTTTTCGGCAATTTCAGAACTCCTGAAACAGCGCAAACTATTCCTTTTAAAACATAGGCACATGGAATATTATCTATGTGCCTAATATAAGAACTACTAAAGCTGTGTTTACAGATCAGGTATTTATCAAAACCTTTTAGCAAAAATAACTGAGGCATCTTGTTTTTCGCAATAACCTTAATTCAAATTGAAAAGTATATTTCTTCTAACTTTTTCTTGATAAAAAAGTTACAAAAAATCAAGAATACAAGAACGGTCTGGGTTTTTCAGAATTGAGTGCCTTGATTTTAAGTTTATAAGTATATTATGAAAAAATGCAATATAATGTTTGCGCTGTTTCAGTAGTTCTGAAATTAAAAGTTATACATCAAAGTAAGCAAAGTTCTGAAATTAAATACCTCATAAGTATCTGAAACCTTCCCCTTATTGTTAACATCGAATTTTCCGTAAGCTGCGGCGGTATATTCAAAATCCATTCCGATCGAAAATTTATCTACAGTGTAAACAAACATAGGACAAATCCTATAAGCATAAGCAATATCAAAACCACCCTTTTCATCCACACCGCGTGAATAATAGGCAGCAATTTTATAATCATTGTTTGCAGGAAAGCGACTGGTCAAATATTTGTAGTCTGCTAGGTTAACAATGTTTTTGCCCGCACCTAAATTTTTTGAAAATCCCGCAAAAAAGCCAATTTTAAATTTCTTTCCATATAACACATTGATCCATGCATTTGCATAATTGATAGGCGTATATTCTTCAGCTCCGGTAACAGAGTCGATGTTGCTCACAGCGTAACCGCCAAACATGAAATGCTCTGTACCATTTTGTTGATACATAGCTCTAAGTCTAATATCGAGTTTGTCGCTTGAATATTTATAAAAAGACATGAATATGAAGCTTTTAACTCTCTGGTCTGTAGAATATGTTTTGGTTATATCGGTAAGTGATCTGGTGAAAAGTCGGGGTCTAAGTTCTTTATAATCAACAGCAAATCCAAAAAAAGAATTCTTGGTGATAAAATCTGTTCTCAGGTTGAGATTTGGAAGTACAGAATGACGTAAATAATCCGCTTTAAAAAATTTGCTATCCCCATCGTTGGGTCCAAAATCAGCGCTTGTACTTTGTGATATAGCTGAAAAATGGATATTGAACCAAACCCAAGGTTTGTATGTAAAAGTAGCCATCGGATTTCGGATAAATACACCAAATGGAGCACCCGTGTTGAAGGAATTGACAGTCGGGTAAGCTTGGGTCACAAAAAGGGGGTGCCAAGTTCTGCCCAACAAAATTGAAAACTTTTTCCAATCTGCCTGTGTGTAGGCTTGACGTAGCCTTAAACCCGTAAAATCTGAAGAACCTGTGAAATCTACTTCTATATAACCTTTCAGATTTGCATTGGCAATTTTTAGTCCTGTAACATTCAGTTTTAACCTCGATGACATATTGACCATGGTAATTTCATCATTCTGGTTCAAATCTTTTCCATTGGAATCCAATAATTTATTTTTGGGATATGCGTTAAAAAGTCCTTCCACAATGTATTCGTACTGACGAGTATCATAGAAAACATCATTTTTTATAAAACCGGACAATTTTGCCTCAACTTTATTGACTTCCTTATTTTCATCCTGACCATAGCTTTTAAAAACAAGCAGAATAAAAAGAAATAGAGTAATTTGGAAAATATTTTTCATGTTTGATGGATTAAAATTAAAAAGCGCAAAACTAAAAGTATTTTGATTATTTCAAGGTTAACAAATAGTTGCAATATCATTAGATTTAAAACTTTTTTCATAGGATATTTTATATATATATTTATATTTCAAATCTTTAATTTAATTATTACCTTCTCCAAATAAAAAATAATTTTGTATTTCTTTCAGAAAAAAATATCTTTGTGTAATATACAAGGAGAAATACATTAAATCTAACCTATTTATCTTCAATAGATAAATTATTGAAACACAAAAATAATTCACCTATTATATTCATAAAATGAAGAAAATGAAGATATTTCTAACTCTACTGATTGCTCTGTTCCTATTTCAATCTTCGAAAGGCCAGGATAGCAATCCGATTGATATCAAAGTGCTTGAAGATAGTTTGAAACTTGTAAAAGGGTCACAAAAAGCATTATTATTAAATAAACTTTGTGATACATTAAGTTTAATCAATCCTAAATTGACTTTAAAATATGCTAAAGAAGGTCTAGAAATAGCAAAAAAAGGGGGGGTGAAAAATCAAGTCAAAGCATCTTTGTACCGATCTTTGGGAACCGCCTATTACTATCTGAAAGATTATTTTCAAGCGGTAAAATATTACAAGGAGGAAATGCTTGTCCTCGAAAATATGAAGAAATATAAAAGTGCCATGCAAGCATCGATCAATATGGCCAATATCGCTTACAATAAACAGTATGATGTTAAAAACGCAATAGTCTATTATGAAAAAACAATAAAGTTGGCAAAGTTGGCTGCTGATGCAGAAACTCAGCAGAATTGCCGGCTTACGCTTACCCGAATTTATAGCGGTAAAAAAGATTATAAGAAAGCATTGGAAAATTACCAGGCTTATGTGGTATTGCGGGATTTAGATATGACTTCGACCCATCAAAAAACCATGGTTTTGGTTCGTGATAAATACGATCAGGAGGTTCAGAAAAAAACCGTTGAGATCAAGGAAGCCAAAGTAAGAGAAGAAATACTTGTGAAAGACACAGTTAAAAAGAGTGAAAAAATTGTAAAATTAGATAAAGAAAAGAAAAAGACTGAAGAAGAATTATTTATGAGCAAAATCATTTTGTTTTTAAGTTTGGGATTTCTTTTGGTTGTTGCCGCTTTTTCGCTTTTGCTTAATAAACAATTCAGAGCCAAAAAAAGAGCATATAATGAGCTTGAAGTAAAAAATATTAAGATTTCGATGCAAAAAAAGGAACTCGAAGAACAAAGGGATGAGATACTTTTGCAAAAAAATAAAATAACGAAGCAAAATGACGAAATAACAGCCAGCATTCGATATGCGAGTAGAATTCAGAATGCTATTCTTCCACCTTTGGAACAACTAAGTGGTGCCCTACCCGATCATTTTATCTTTTTCAAACCGCGTGAATTGGTAAGTGGTGATTTTTATTGGATGAGCAAAAAAGGAGACTACATTGCCATTGTTGCCGCTGACTGCACAGGGCATGGTGTACCTGGGGCCATGATGAGTATGTTGGGAGTTTCATACCTGAATGAAATCAGCAATAAAATATTCCCGACCGAAAATAGTGATCAGGTATTGAATCTATTGCGTGAGAATATCAAGATTATGCTTCACCAAAAAGATGGTAGAAATTCCGAAACCAAAGATGGTATGGACATTTCACTTTGTATTTTAAATCAGAAAACAAAAAAACTCTATTTTTCAGGTGCGCATAACTCTGCTTACCTTATCAGAAAAGATGCTACAGGTCAATATCAATCGATGGAATTGAAAGCAGATAAAATGCCGATTGGTGTTTATGCGAAAAAAGAAGAACCCTTCACCAAGCAAGTTGTAGATCTGATGTCAGGGGACAGCATTTATCTGTATTCTGATGGTTATATGGATCAATTTGGTGGCGATAATGACAGAAAATACACAAAAAAGAAGTTTCTGGAAAACATACTCACTTTGCAGAATACAAAAATGGCAGACCAGAAAACAATCATTGAAAATAATTTTGAAAGCTGGCGATCTGAACCGGGACGAAATGGCGCACCATATCAGCAAATGGATGATGTACTCATCATTGGATTCAAGGTAAGCTAAAATATTTGGAATGAATTCGATTTTATTTGCCACAAAGGCTCAAAGGCGCAAAGAAACTATTCTTAGTGACTTAGATACTTTGTGGCAAATAAATTCAAATCAAATAATGCAGCCCCAAATGCTAATTTTTACTGCTGTTTCAAACATTTTATTTTCAAAATAAATCCTCCGGAAGCCAGTCCATTTGCACCTACCACCCCAATATAAAGTTTATACCTGCCATTCATAGAAACCAAATTACCTACAGTACGAGTATGATCCTGAGTTTTTCCGGCTTTTTTGTAATCCCATTTATGCTCAGCTTCACAACTCATACAAGAGCTTAAATTTGGGACTACAGCATCTTTTCCTTCACCGACCTGATAAGCATATATGCTAAAATTAGCATTTTTATCATCAGGTACTACAGTAACCTCTATTTCAGTATATTCAGGTTGGGTTGCTACAAAAAGTACATGATTTCCTGTGAATTTTGGTTTCTGAGTTTCAGGAAAACAAGCCACAGAACTACGCCAAGCCCAGGATAAGTCATTGATTTTTACGCCATCTTCTAATTTACCTTTCAGGTTCACTTCTTTACCCGCTTCGAGGGTGTAGGTATAAAGCTTTACCTTTTCCTGAGCATCATCATTTTGAATTCTTGACACAAGATCCACATTCAAAGTAAAAGTGCCACTCACAACACCTTCGGCTCCCGAAACGCCAATAAAAATATTGTAAGTTCCCGTTGTCGAATTAAATTGGATACTTCGAGTATGATCCTGAACTTTTCCTGCTTTTGCATAGTCCCATTTATGATCAGCTTCGCAGGATACACAAGTAGCTAAATTTGGAACTACAGAATAATTAGAGATACCAATTTGGTAGCCATAGATCGAAAAATTTGAATTTTTATCGTCGGGAACCACCGTAATTTTAACCTCAGAGTAAGGTGGGATTACCATGGCATAAAAAACATGATTTCCTCTAAACTTTTTGTTTTGCGTTGCAGGAAAACAAGCATTTGAACTTGTCGATGCCCAACTTAAATCGTCCATAACTTCCCCTTGCGACAAATCTCCTTTGAAGCTCGAAACTTTATTCGAAGGACAATCTATCATCTTGACTTGTGAAGGCCATTGAGCGTATGCTTGCACAAGCAAAAACATAATTGAAATACAGAGTGTAAATTTTTTCATTTCCAATTGATTTTAAATTCATAGACTTTTGAAATTTTATTCTCAATGTATTAAACTCAATATAATCGAAAATATTTTTATAAAATAAATTCTGCCGCTTTAATTAAAAATCCTTATGATTCAATCGTTTAGATTCATTTTATTTCATAGGTCAAAATATAAAAATCCATAAAAGATTTCAATCCTTCGCACCCATATCTACCCAAATGCATTGGTAGGGTTTTAACTTAATCAGATAATATTCCATATCAAGTGGCATATTTGTAATCAGATTGATATTTTTTTTATTTGAAGAAAGCCCTAATATTCCAGTATCTATTTTTTGATTTTGTGAAGTAATATTGGATACACAAAGTATTTTTTGTTGATCGGATTGGCGAACAAGGATGAAATATTTCTCGCCGCAATTTACAATATTTTGCTTTGAACTGGGATGAAATGCCGGCTGAAGTTTTCTTATCTTGCAAATCCTCAGTAATTCATGGAAAATACCACTTCGTATGTTATCAACAGCCCCCAATAACTCGTCCAGATATTCCATTGTATATTTCTGGCGATTGAGGGTTCTGGCTCTTTGCGTTTGTTCAAAGCCCGAATACCAAGAAGGAGATGCCAATAAAGAATGAAAATAAAAAGCAGGAATTCCTCTCATTTCCAACATGATAATTTGAGAACAAATAAAGCGTTCTGTCCAGTTTGAATCACTTTGATAGATGTCCTTTAATACATCAAAAAAGGTGATATTCAATTCATAAGGAGTTTTAGAACCATCGGGCAAATTTCTATAACTAACCATTGCTCCGTTACATTTGGCTTGTTCCACAACCCGGTCAAATTCCACTTTGGGGAGTATTCCTTCCAGGGGTCTTACACCAATTCCATCATGTGAAGAAGTAAAATTGAAAAAGGTGCAATTTGGCGGCAAATCCGGCAAGGTTGCAGCCCAGCGATTCAAATACAACGATGTACCAGCATATAAGCAATGAATCAATAAAGGCGGTAAGGAAAATTGATAAACCATGTCCGCTTCATCATTATTGCCAAAGTAACTTAGATTTTCCTGATTGGGAACATTGGTTTCTGTCAGAATTATGGCATCAGGATTGGATTGCTCTGCAATCAAGCGAAGCATTTTCACAATTTTATGTGTATTTGCGTGATGAAGGCACGAAGTTCCCGCCTCCTTCCACAGAAAGGCTATAGCATCGAGTCGAATAACTTGAGAGCCATTCATTAAATAGTAGATCAAAGCTTTGACCATTTGATTAAAAACAGCTAGACTTTTGAAATTCAGATCTATTTGATCATCACTGAAAGTTGTCCAAACATATTTTATTTTCTGTTTTGTTTGGAATGCGGCGAGCAAAGGACTTGTTCGTGGTCGTACAACCATCCTTAAATCCGTATCGGGATTTTCTTCGATAAAGAAATCGGAATAATGTGGTGTTTCTTTTAAAAATTCCTGAAACCAATTACTTTGCGAAGAAGCATGATTGATGACCAAATCACACATCAATTTGTAATCGTTTCCTATCTTTTTGATGTCTTCCCAAGTTCCTAAATTTTCATCTACTTTGAAAAAATCTATAACAGAAAAACCATCATCAGAGGAATAAGGGAAAAAAGGCAGGATGTGAACACCATTGATGAATCCTTTTAAATATTTTTCCAAAAAACTATGCAAACTCTCCAATGGATTTTGACCTTCCTTTGTTATGCTATCGCCATAAGTGATCAGGAAAATATCTTTTTCACTCCATTTGTAATTTTTTCTTTCTGTATCATGGTCAAATATCTGTGAATAAATTTCAATATCCTTTTCTGTAACCACATCGGCGTACAGATCCATGAGTAATTGATGGAATTTTTTGAAAGAAGATTTCATGGTAGTTTGATTTTATGAATAGCTGTAGTTTAATGTCAATGGAATTATAAATAACTGTAAATAATATGGATACAACATATTCTGTTTTTTTATAATCTGTCATTTTGCCTTCTCAACGATCGTAATTTCTTCCTTTGTTAATCCATATAATGCATAAACCATTTTATTTATTTCATTATCAATATTTTCTATTTTACGTTGTAGTTGATGAATTTTTTCAACGGTTGTGTTAAAATACTCCCTCCATTGGTTATTTTCATTGCCAAGCTTAAATTGAATTTTTTGTTTTTTTATTTCTGTTTTAAACTCTTCAAAAGTTAATTCATTAAATAATTCTAATTTGTTATTAATATTTTCCAAATGCTTTTCTTCTTTTAGGGTATTTAATAAATTGCTTTGTTCCAATAGCAACTGATTATTGAAGTTTAGCATTAATTCAACTTTTTCTATAAAAGGTTTTTGTTCTAAAAGCGTAATTTCTTTAAATGGAAATTGGCGTAAGTCATTTAAAATAATCTTTGGGAACATTTTTCTAACAGATTTTGCAGTATTTTTCAGGAAATAATATGACATTAACCTGCTATTGAGAATGGCTAAAATATATAACAAATTAATATCTTTTTTTAAAGGTAAAATTCCGATATTACTCATGTTATAAAGGTAAGTATCCGATGTATAAGTCGCAAAAATACAATTAGGATATTTACTTGTAATTTCTCTAATTATTATTTTTTCTCCATTAAACAAATCGAAAGTTCTCGGTGCAGCAAGATGTTTTCCATATCTTAAATACAAGCCCGACCAAGAAATGAAATACCTGCCCACATTTTTACCATTTAAGTATTTATATGTATCTTCATCATATTTAAATAAATAATCGTAAGGACGATTTTTTACATCGTCTTCGGACTGTAATGGATTTCCCTTTCCTGTTTCATAAGCCTTTAGACCTGCCTTTATCTGCACAATATTATCAAGTATAACAGAGTTTTGTTTCAACTTTTCTGTCAAATCTGAACTTTCGGAATTTAAGAAAACCTTAAATTCGAAATTTTCGTTTTTTAAAAAGGTATTTTGGTCTGTAAAATGTAGAATATTGAAATCTGTGCCTTGGTTTTGAAATATTTTTATTTGATTATTTGATGTTTGCTTTTTTTCAGAAAGAATAATTATTGTTTCAACGTTTGCGGTTTCAAATGAATGACCAGAAAGATTGATAATTTCATCAATAGCACAAGTTTGAAGCAAATATTTACGCAATTTGCTAGCGGAATTTACCATTAACCAAGCATTTGGAACAATAAGCCCAAAATATCCGTTTGTTTTCATGAGATCAACTGATTTTTCAATAAAAAGCAAATAGGTATTTACTTGATATTCAGCCGATTTGAAATTTGAATTATAAAAATCTTTTTCTTGTTGATTGATTTTTTCACGTGCGAAAACATAAGGCGGATTTCCTATTATGACATCAAAACCTCCATTTTTCATTATTTCAGAAAATTCAGTATTCCAATTAAATGCTTTATCGCCAGCTATTTCAGAATTATCAATAAGCGAATTTCCACATTTTATATTATTATTCAAGTCAGATAATTTGCGGTCTTTGCGAGCTGTTCGAAGCCAAAGCGAAAGCTTGGCAATTTCAACGCTTTCTTCGTTAATGTCAACGCCAAAAATATTATTTTCCAAAATACTTTTATCCGTATCAAACATTCTAATTTTATCACCTGTCAAATGGCTGATTAAGTCATCAATTTGTTTGTGTTCATTGATTAAAAAATCTAAAGCTGAATTTAAAAAAGCGCCACTACCGCAGGCAGGGTCAAGTATTTTTAGAGTAAGCAACCAATTTTTGTATTCCTGCAATTTGGCAAATAACACTTTCCCTTCTTTAGTAAGTTTTCCTTTTTTACTGTATTTCTCTGTTATTTCTATATCGGATATTTCTAATTCTTCTTGTTTCTTTTTAGAAACTTTGCCTATTGTGTTTTCAACTATATAATTTGTTATGTATTTGGGTGTATAAAAAATACCGTCTTTTTTTCGTTTTGACGTTTTTATACTTTCAGGGTTTTCGTTTCCTTGAAGGTTTCTTTGTATTTCTTCTATTTCGCTTAGTGAATGCTCAAAAATATGACCTAATATATTTACATCCAAATCGGTATTAAAATCATAAACAGAAATTTTCAGGCAATCGTTTTGTAAAACATCATCATCTATTTTTAAATGGGGATTATCAATAATTTCATCTTTCTGGAACAATCCTCCATTAAATGAAGGATAAACAGTGCTTTGAAAAGTGTAACCTGCGTTAAGATATTGAAATGCTATTTGAAAACGACTAAATAGTGAAAAATATTCATCGTTTTGTAATAAATTTTTCCATTTCTGAATTGTATTCGAAATCATGTTAGGAGCAACCAATCCTGTATCTTCTGCAAACCATATAAAAATAAAACGGTCTAATAATTTCTGTGTTTTTTTGAATAAAGTAAGTTTATCGTATTGTGGATTATTTTTGATTAAATTGTTAAAAATTTTGTCTCTGAATTGCTTGTAATCTTTGTAGAATTTTTCTGAAATGCTTTCTTCGTGAAATTTAGTTTCATCTTTCATTTTCAACGGAATATCGTTAAAAATGCTTTCTTGCGAAAGAATTAAATAAAACAATTTAAAATCATTATCTTTCAACTCAAACAAATCAAATTCTTCAAATTCTGTCGAATTGTCAATGTATAATCGCAAATAATGAAAGTTGGATGTGATTACATACCTGCAATCAGGTTGATTATGTTTATAATTAAATGCTTGGTTTTTAATATTTTCAAGATTGAACGTTTTTGAAGATTTTAATTCAATTACGCCAATTGCCGAATTACTGCGGATAATTGCACCGTCAGCCTTTTTACTATCCGTTTGGTTTTTGTATTCAGTTGTTAAGTTGAAATTTCTATCGGGTCGAATTGTGTAACCTAAAACCTGAACAAAAATTTCACGTAAAAATCCTTCTTGGTAATTTTCTTCCTTTAAATGAAGAATATCAAACAAACGAAGTTTGTCGCCAAAGAACTTTTGATATTGTTCATAAGCTTTATTTACCTTGTCATTGTCAAGGTTTTTTAAGTATTTGTTTATTATTGATTTTTGGAATATAGCCATAAAATTAATTCTCTATTTTATGGCTCAAATATAATTATTTATTTTTAAGAATTTAGAAATCACATATATTTAGTTTTATATCAATTTGTTGTATAATGAGAAAAAACTTTTTCCTATTCTTTTTCATCCTCTATCACCTTATCCTGTATCACTTTGGCCTCTTTTTTCAGATTTTCGCATGACAGAACCCAAATTTTGGTATATTGGTATGGCAGGAATACATTCAAAGTACGCCCGTTTATGTAATCGGGACCTTCCACTACGCTACTTGGGCGGAAATCAATTCTCGTTTCAGGTTTTGTGATGTTTCTTGTTCTCAGTTCATTCAATAAGCGATCTTTGGCTTCGGTGTATCGTTTTTCGGCGAGCGCATGATTGTCGCGGAAAAGACCGGTTGGAACGCGAGAAGCACTGGTTCTTACGTAAACTTTTACATCGCCGTATTTTTGTACATAATGATAAACCGTATCCGCCAAATTCTTGAAGCTTTTTTCTTCTTTGACAATATCAAATTGGTTGTAGCCGTGGTACTTTTCGTACAAAGGTTTTCTCTTCACAAATTTAGCTCTTCTGCCCGCCGAATCATAAATCATTACAACATATAAACTTCCTTCACAATAAGTTCCATCACAACCTCCTTTCATTTCTGTTATAACCTGAACTTTTCCGGGATCATCAGGATCAACGGGATCAACAGAAGGATTTACAGGGTCTTTCGTGGGATCTTTTTCTTCATCATCCACAATAGTATTTCCTTCCATCATTCTTAAGAACAAATCCTGGTTAATTGTGATGTTTCTGGTTTTCTTATTGGTGATTGTTTTTTCATATTCAATGGTATCTCGTCCAGATTTATCGACTTGAACATAATTGTTTTTTTGTGCCGAAATGGCATAATTTGTTACAGCACCTCGCTCAATAAGCTGTTCTATTTCCACCCTGTATTTTCCAGAATTTGCATCCGAAAGTGTACCAATGCTTCCTGCACCAAATCGGTCTGCATCGCTCATTCCCTGAATTTTTACGCGGGCGTCCAACGAAAAACGCTTGTCGATATCCATAACCCTGCCTTTGAAAACAATGGTCACCAATTCTGTCATTTGTATGTTAAATACATCTGCTTGTTTACCACAATTTAAAGGGAATTCATCGGATGAAAAATAGGCCATTCGATCGGCATCTGCAATAGAGAAATTTGCATCCATGCCGGGTGTATTGATTTTAGATCCCATGTTTTGAGGAAATGACCATTTCAACCATGTATCATCCAAACGTTTACATTGATAAATATCCTGATCGCCATATCCGCAATGCCCGGCACTGGCAAAGTACAATGTTTTATTATCGGCATCAATAAACGGCGAGCTTTCCTCCGACAAGGTATTGATGTTTTCTCCCATCCAAATCGGTTTACTCCAAATAGAATCTTTGGGATTCTTTTTGAAGCTGATAAATAAATCCCGCTGACCCAAAGATTGACGATTTTCAATAGCAAGGATCATCACATTTTCCTGCTGATTGATATGATAATTGATATACTTGGAATCGTTTATAAGTGAATCTACCAAAATCGTTTTGGGTACACTCCAGCCTAAACTGCCAATTTTCAATTCTTTCTTTTCATTCAAACAAATAGTGTCTATAAAAAACTGCAACTCATTTTCATAAATATCTGGATAATCTACTAAAAATGAATTACTAACTTTACCTGCAACTAAAGGCCCAGCCCACTCTTTTTCATCTATTTTATAGGCAATATAAAATTGTAAGGAATCACCTTTCTTTTGAAAAAGAACTACTTGGGAATCTGGTTTCAGAAAATAATTTTCGCAGTATTTTGTGATAGCTGTATCCAAACTTTTGGTGAAAGAAGTATCGGGTTGATTCCAAAATATTGTATCTAATTCACAATAAGAAAGACCGTCTGTTTTATTGATAAAAACAGAATCGCAATCGCAATTTTTGTCCACAGTTGTGTAGGAATTTGTCAGGTACATGCGATTGGCATTGGGCGAAAATCCCATGATCGCATTGGGGACGATATTATTTTGGGGTTTTGTAAAATGCCTTGCATATTGCCATTGATCCTCATATCTTGGACGATTATTTTTTGTTGGGCACTCATCCTCGATCAAAGAATATTTTAAATCCGTATAATAAATATCTTGGGTAAAAGGATGAAAATTTTCCGGATCATTCGTTCTGCTGAAGTATAACATTTTTCCATCCGGCGACACCACTGGTGCAATATCATTGTAAGGAGAATTGACTTTTTCTCCTAAATTCACAGACTTCCTTTCATTGATGATATATTGATCTACCGTCATGACTTCGGGGCGTTGGATCGGTATGGTATCAGCTGAAATTCCTACGGCGTCAATTTGGTTCCAACCATCAACAGCCAATGGATTTATGATAATTCTCACTTCATAAACCAAAGTAGGTTTTTTGATTTGAATACGGCGGATATTGTAACTCTTTTTTGATTGAAAACGAGGATCTGCTTTGATCAAACTAAATTTCCTTTTAATCCTACCCAATGTATCTTTCAATGCATTGATTTCCTTGGCAGTGTTTATGCTATCCAGATAAATAATATCGGCATTTTCATTTTTATATCGGATGTTCGGATAACCACTGCGGGCAATAACCGAAGTATCAATAAATACAGTTTCCCAGCCTGTTTTTGTTCTTATGCTAATTTTTGAAATCGAACCCGGATTAAAGCTTTCGAAAACTGCAATTTGTCGGGTTTCGAAGGTATCTTTAAAACTAACATCGACAAAAGCCGTTTCTACAGCTTCTTTGTTCAAAGCATTTGGAGCAACTGCCCAGGCATAAATGCTTTTTCTTCCAAGCGAATCGACATTGGGAACTCCAAGTATTTCATGAGCAGAACTGCGGTCTTTGCTGTACTGCGATGAAAACTTCTGGACTTTGGAAGCCCATTCAATTTTTGTTTGAGAAAAAATCGAAGAGGATAAAAATAGACTTAGAAAAATTGTGTAGAGAATCTTTTTCATCATAAAGTCAAATAATTTTTTTCAATCAGAATTTTAAAAACAACCCATGTTAAGGTTGATAAAACCAAAAATCTCTGCTGTTGTAACCTACGCCAACATAGCCAATTCTTCCAAAAGAAAAACAAGCGGAGTTTGTTCTGGCCGAACCTGCAAAATCCTTTCTTTTAGCCCAAGAATTGGACTTGGGGGCAAACTCCCAAAAATCGTTCATCAAAACACCATTTTTCCAGCCTAATCCTACATAAGCTAAGGTATCTGTTGCGTATGCTATGGCTCCTTCGCGGCTTCCACCCAAAAAATTTGGGCCTCTTGACCAAGCTTGTGTCTTAGGATTATATAACCAAAAATCATCGTAATTTTTTCCACCTGTGCCAAAACCTGTCCCAACGTAAGCTGTATTTTGCAAATAAAAAGCAACGCCATTTTGTCGGCCTTCACCCTGAAAATCAGGTTGTCTGCTCCATTCATTGCTCAAAGGATTATATAACCAAAAATCTTTGGCAAATACTTCGGTTCCATTTTCAAGAACCGACCTTCCACCAAGTACATATCCATATTGTCCATCAGAAAAAGCCATGCCGCCCATTCTGCCTAAACCGGGAAAAGTTGCAACTTTTGTCCACTGATCCAGCATACCGTCATATTTGTAAAAATCGTTGTAAAAGGTATCTCTTGCTTTGTGTTTAATGTAATCGCCCCCCAGACCTACATAAGCATAATTGCCAATCGTAAATGAAACAGCTTCTTTCCTGCCAGCGCCCGGAAAATAGGCTACGGTATCCCAAGCGGGAATTGTGTCTAAATCCCAACTATCAAAACGCCAGAAATCATTTAATCCACCTTCATTCCATCCCAAACCTACATAACCATAATTATTCAAGCTGAAAGCTACCGGGTTGGAGCGATTTCTACCCGGAAATGGTTCTTCCAGATACCATTCATCACTAATAGATATGAGATCTTTAATTTTATCGCAACCACCAAAAAACAAGGAAATTGCAATAGCCAAACCTGCAAGAACACTATTAAAAAATACTCGGGAATCCATAATTATTAACTTACTAATTAATTGTATTACAATAACTTTTAATAAATATTCGGATCATACTGTGGCAGCATGAAAGGATAAAAAAGTGGTGACATGCTTTTTGGGTTATTTCTTGGACTATACCCCGGAGGACATTCACCCCTATAGCGTCTTTGACTTCTTTGCGGATCAAACCATTTACCTGCATATTCCAATTTATCGCTGCAATCTCCTTTCTTTTTTATTCCAAAAAATATCAAAATGGATACTTCGTGGGTAATAAATTTGGTTGGAATTTTTTTTGTGATTCCAGAAAAAGTCCAGTCCAAACTATAGGAAATTTGGGTTGCAAGAAAATTACCCAATTTCAAATCCGTTCCCACCATGAAAGCTAATTGCTGCGCATTTTTAAAATCATAAAACTTGGGGAAAGTTCTGTAGGTAATTCCCCCCATAAAATATTTTCTCCATGCTATTGATCCAATTTCTATAAAGTTGTAAAAACCATGTCTTTCGTATTTCACGTTCGGGTAAAGATACCAGGGAGTTTGTCGGTGAAGTTTGCTTGTATCATTTTTTAAATACAAAGGAACGAGAAATCCACTATGAAAAACATATCGTCTGGGGTAAATATCGCTGACAATTCCGATATGCGAAAAGTCATGTTTAGGGATGTGAAATACAGCCATGCCAAGGTTCATCCAAGCGGGTTGTGTTCTGTGAATTTCGACAGGAAAATGAGTAAAAAAACCTGCACTAAAATCCAATGCATTTACATTCTGAAAATCGCTCCCTGCTTGCGAGGTTTCTGACACCAAACCATCGTTGGGATCAAGCTGATCGCGAAAAATTAATTCTTTGTTGTTCAGGGATCTATTCAAATATGAAACCTGTATCCCTGGTTGAAAAATAAATTTTCGGGCATTGCCAATTTTATAAGACAGGGACGTTCCGATGTTGGATGCTTTAAAATAAATTCCTTCCTGATCCATCTGAGCAGACATACCAAATCCTACTCGTCCCAAAGAAAGATCTGTATGTACCTCACTGGTTTGAACTTTTGACATAGCTGTAACCCATTGCCAACGGTTATCCATTGCTACTCTTGCTACCTCCTTGCTTCCTGCCATTGCAGGATTTTGAAGCATATTATGCGCAAAACCTTGAGTTAAAATAGGATCTTGTGCATTTGATTGATTTATAATTAAAAAGAAATATAATAGCATTAAAAGATGAGTACAAAATTTGTAATTTTTCATCATTCGATTTTTATTTTAATGTAAGATATGATGTTGAAAATGAATCAGAAATATTTTATTATACCAATTTTATCTTAATAATACAAATGTACCCGCAGGTTGCTTCTTTTTAGAACTTTTCAGTTTTTGTCCTTCCCATATTCGTCCACCGGGCGTACCATCATTCAATACAGCATAGACTTTCCAAATGTAGGTGTCCTGAGGGCAGTTTTTTCCTTCAAAAGTTCCATCCCAGCCCCATGCAGGAATGCCGTCTATCAGTTCATTGGATTGCCAAAGCAACTGACCATACAAATTATATATCTCAATTTTATAATCGATCAAATTGAGCGCAACAGGCTTAAAAGTCCTCAATTCATCGTTATGACTGTTGGGAATAAATGCATTGGGAACATATACATCTTGACATAAAGTATTGAGAGAGAAATATATGCTGGTATCCTTTACGCATTGAATTCCATCAGCAATGGCTCTTAATTTTGCTTCATAAATTCCTTCACGGAAATAAAGATGTTTGAAGTTTTCCTGATCCATGATTAAAGAGTCCATACCATCACCAAAACTTATTTCATAATTGCTTACCTTAGGGGTCGTATTATTGATGAATTCGGCCATAACCGGGTAGCAATTTAATGTATCGGCAAGTGCAAGCGAAGCTTTAGGTTTTTGACCTGCTGTAATAACAATAACACCTTCGTTCCGGGCTATGGTGCATATATTGCGGGCTTCGAACTTAAGCTTATAAGTTCGGTTAATTGGGAATCCTGAAATAAGAGAAGTATCGCAGACTCCATCTTTACAATTGACAGATTGTTGCTTAATTAAAATCTCATTACTTCCATCCACTTCATAAAGTCGAAAAAAACCTTCCACTTCGCCACAAACCGCACCTACATTGGGCTTGAACTGAACTGCGTCTTCTGTACAAACTTTCAAAACGCTGTTTTTCATAACGGCCTGTGTATCTCTATAAAAGGGATAAATCTCATGCGCCGGATTTTCATTGAATGATCCTAATTGCGTATATTGATCAACCGTATCATAGGCTGCCACACATTCATTTTTTAGTACCAAGACTGGGACAAACTTTTTCTTTTCTGTATTGCATGAAATTATGTTATACATGTGTACCCGATTGATTATTGGGTTTGCGATTGTAAAACTCCCGGAATCAGCGCTGCCATCACCATAATACAAAACATATTTTGTAGGATCTAAAAATGGCGCTTTGCATGAAATATTGAATTCTTCCCGCACAGGGGTACAGTAATTGGGAAATGCAGGATCTACGCGGGTGATGTTTCCACTTGGATTTGCAAAAACTTGAAAAGGAATCGTACTTGTTTGATTAACAGGACAAACATTATTATTGTCAACATCCTTTAATATGCGTTCGACTTTTACCTCATAACTTCCTTCATAATAAAAACGGGTCGTAGTCATCTTGACGGTATCAGGATCGCCCATTTGCAGTCCACCCTGATAAAATGTGAAAATCGAAACCAAATTGAACCCTGAAATCGAATCAACAGTAAATTTTGTTCCTTTCGCTTCGCAAGGTTTTTCAATGGTTATATTCGGTATCAGAGTGCAAGCAGCAGGCTGTGACCTAAGTATATTGTTTGCCGTAAAAAAGACAAAAACCAAAAAAACGATTGGTAGAATTTTTTTCATCATACTTTTAATTTTTTTTCAAAATTCAGTTAAAAAAAGTTTTTTTCCAAAAATTTATAAGGAAATTTAGAAAATAAATCAAATATTTTTGACCATTGCAGTAAAATAAGCCCGGAAAATACTGTAAACATTGCAATAGTAAAAATTAGAAAATTTTTGTTTACTTATCTCGTATTTAAAATGCTTGGTTTTTTATGATTGGCATGATTTTAGAATTATTGAAAGCAAATTTCAGGTGAAATGTTCGCTCGTTAATGTAATTACAAAAATGTTGGTGAGGTTTTAGAAAAGTATTCATCATGGATTACGAGAATGTTTCTGAAATAATTATTACGGAAAGAACGGAAATAAATCTATCTACGGACTGGTTTTATTTGTCGTTTTGAAATGAAACAGAAATTCGATTCTCTTTTGCTTAAAATTCTAAATTACAAATACATAAATACATGAAATTAATGTTTTTCAATATGATGAAAATTCATTACTTTTGAAATCCTGTTTGCTTCATTAAAACAAATTCTTTATGAAAAAATTATATACGTTTTTTGTATTTCTTTTTCTTAGTCAATTCGTTAAAAGTCAAATACCGACACCTCAAGATTGCCCTGGCGCTGTTACAATATGTCAGGACGTTTATGAAGAGGCAGATCCCTATCCCTACCAGAACAACAATGGTAATTACTTAAACGAAATCCAAAGACCTGTTGGGAAAGATTGCTATACAAAGGAAGATAATGGAGTTTGGTATGTTTTTACAGTACAAACAACGGGCAATCTCCGATTTAATTTACAACCCCACGATTTGGACGATGATTATGACTGGATACTCTTCGATTTAACATCAGGATCCTGTGCCGAATTAAGCGAAAATAGTGAAACTTATATGGTTAGCTCTAATAACTATGGTCATGAAGAAGGTGACCCAGTTTTTGATGGAAACACAGGGGCAAATTCTGCCTTGAGTGGTGGCGCAGCCGACAATTGCAACGGACCCGGAAAAACCAACGGACCCGCTTTCAATGATGATATTCCCGTATCTGCGGGTAGAACATACTACCTTTATTTGTCGAATTTTTCAAATTCACTCAATGGCTACAGACTTGATTTTAGTTCTTCCACTGCCGATATTATTGATGATGTTCCTCCTTATCCTGCCGGAATCACCAATGAGGTTGTCTGCGATCCTGCAAAAATAAAATTAAGATTCAATGAGCGTGTTCGTTGCAGTGATATCAATACCGCAGGATTTACGTTAAGTGGCCCCGATGGCAATTATCCTATATCTAATGCTTATGGTGAATATTGCCAGTATGGTGGTACTTTTGACCGAGATTTTAATATTCAAATAAGTCAAAAACTAAAGCCGGGAAATTATATTTTAAATCTAAGTGCTCTGGCAAAAGATGCTTGCAATAATACAAGTCCCCCAACAAGCATCAACTTCAAAATTGGGCCAGAAATTCAGTCTGTTAATCCCCAATTTAATGGTTGTTATGGTGAGCAAAAAGGCAAAATCGAAGTTACTGCAAGCGACTTGAATAGCCTTACATACTCCATCGATAATGGTGCTAATTTTCAAGAAAGTAATGTGTTCGAAAATCTTCCAGTAGGTACATATAAAATTTTGGTCAAAAATACTGGAAAATGTATTGCTGAATATGAGCCGGTTATCATTACCTCGCCATCGGGATTTGTCCTAGAGAGCAAAGATTTTTCCCAAAGTTTGAAATGCTTTGGTGATCAGAATGGCTATATCAATTTCATCGTTCAAGGAGGTACGGGTGCTTTGCAATATTCGATTGATGGTCAGAATTATTTTCCCTCAGGAAACTTTCAGAATTTAGCTGCAAAAGAATATACGCTTCATGCCAAAGATGAACAGAATTGCAAGTCAGATTTTGGAATTGTTCCAATATCTGAACCGGAAAAACTCGAGTTTGATCTTTTTGATCTTTCCAATATTACAGATTGTTCAGGCGCAAATAACAGTGGATTGACTGTAAGCACAAAAGGCGGAAGTGGAGAAATTCTATATTCTATGGACAATCAAAATTTTAACAACAATGGAACATTTTCTAACCTAACAGAAGGATATTATCAGATTTACATCAAAGATGAAAATGACTGCTCCAATAGCAAAGAGTTTGAAATTTTTGCAGATTATAGATCTTGTCTTATTATTCCGGGTTCGTTTACACCCAACGGCGATGGAATTAACGAAAAGTGGCAAATAGGTTATATTCACTTATTTCCAGATGCCCAAGTCAAAATTTTTGATCGTTGGGGAAAATTGGTAGCAACCTATCAGGCGAATCAGGAAATGTGGAATGGTTATATTCAGGGAAACTTGCCCGCATTGGATTGCTATTATTATGCTCTGATTCTCAATAAAAGGTTTGATCCAATCAAAGGAACCGTTACAGTGATAAAATAAATTGCGTATTTCAGAAAATGCTTAAACATGAAAACCCAAAAACACATTATAACTTCTTTATTGGCTGTATTTATTTTGAGTTTTTTGAATTTGAAAGCTCAAGAGCTGCCTTTTGCCAGCCAGTATGTCCAAATGAAATATTTTGCTAATCCTGCAACAATAGGCACAGATGATTTTTCTACCATCAGTTTATCGGGCAGGCAACAATGGATTGGTTTTAAAAATGCCCCCAGAAACCAAGCCCTTTTTGGGACGAGCATCTTTAAGTATGGAGGCATCGCTTTCGGAGTCTTTAATGATAAAAACGGATCTATAGCCCAAAGGGGAGTTCAGACTGGGTATGCCTACCATGTTCAGTTTGGCAATAAAAAAGCGATTAGCTCCAAAGCGATCAGACTTTCTTTGGGTGTTTTGGTTTCAGCCTCTCAATTGAAAATTGATCCCAGCATGCTCACCACTTACGAACCTAATGACCCTGCTCTTGTCTATGGTTTTGAAGGTGTTTTTATACCCGACGCCCAGTTTGGCGCTTTTTTACATAACCAGCGCAGTTCTTTGGGTTTTGCCATTCATCATCTATTAAAACCTTCCTACAAATTACATGGCGATTACTTTGAACAAAGTGAATATTTGAGACATTATGTTTTCCAAGCCAGCCAACTGTTGGGTGAAATCAAGAACGTGGCCTTTGAGCCTTCGGCGTGTTTTAAAATGAATCAACGCAATGATAAACAACTAGATATAAATTTTAAATCTATACTTAGAACAGACTATTGGGGTGCAATAAGTTTTAGAAAAACCTTCAACATAGGTTATACAAATGCTACTTCTATCATTTTTTATCTGGGGATGAAAATATTGCCGAATTTATATTTTAGTTATGGATATGAATGGGGTTTTGGCGAAATTGGCAGTTATACAAGTGGTTCTCACGATTTCTTACTGCAATATAGATTACCGCTGATGAAAAAGGCAACAAGCAAGAGCGCTGTGCCATGCCCTGCTTACAATTCAGGAAGAGTGAAGAAGGATTTAGAATAGGGAAAAAATCTTTTCGTAGGGTGATGCACAATAGTCGCAAGACTAAGAAGTTAAATCGTTGGTTGTCAAAGACCCACCCCTTGGTCCCCTCCCAAGAGGGGAAAGCAGTTTTGAACATGACTTACAGGATAATAAATATTGTTTCATAAAGAAATGCAAATAATAAAGAATAAAACGCTGATTAGCAAGATCCCCCTCTTGGGAGGGGGTTGGGGGGTGGGTCTTATAAACCATTATTATTCAAGTAATTATGTCATAACCTCTCAGAGTTAAACAAATTATTTCCTAATTATTCCTAATTCCTAATTCCCCAATTCCTAATTATTATAACTATTTCAATAATAACAATTTTTCATACTTCTCCGTTACATTTCCATTCTCAGTTTTGACTCTGATTTTGTAAATGTAAACTCCTTTTCCTATTCGATCACCATAATCGTCTAATCCATCCCAAAATACAGGTTCTGAAAGAAATCCTGCCGAAAAATTATTCCCTTCAATAGTTTTAACTATTTTTCCCGATACGGTATAAATTTGGATTAAAATTTCATGTTCGGTTCTGGGTTGATTATGCTCATAATAAAAATAAGTATTTTGGGTAAAAGGATTGGGATAATTGAACAAGTGCTTGATTAAAAGCTCTGACGACTCGGCCACAACAAATTCTATGTAATCCTCCGAAGAATTATTTGCTACATCCCAAATATTCAATTTCAAATTATGAGGGCCTTCTGTCTGATCTGGCATTCTGTACTCAATTTTTCCTTTTTTATAATTGTCCAATTCGGGTAAATATGCATCATTGAGCACAAAAGAATTTTTTCTGTCATCATCGATCATGGCAAGAATATCATGACCAATACCTGCGCCTAATGTGTTGACGCCCGATGAATCGGTAACATTTGCTATGATGACAGGACTTTCGTTGGTTATTCCACCAAAAACAAAATTTTTATCATTTAAAAATAATTCTATTTCTGGCCCTGTTTGATCTTTTACAGGATTTTTTGATTCACCACCCACCATAATCGTTGAATCAAAAGAAGCAAAATCATTCATCCCGGAATGAAAATAAAAACTGAGCTTGGATTTGGCAATTGAGTAATCAATATCCTTGGGCACAACAAAAGAAAATTTACATTCACCGTTTGTGATGCTTGACTTTCCTTTGTAAATCATACTGTTCTGAATTACAAAAGTTTGTGCAGAATTGTCGGAATCAATTTCCATGGTTTTTTTCGTTTTCTCCTTATCAAAAATTGTTAAATAACCAATACCATTAAAATCGCTTATTTTTTGGTTGTTTTTATCCTGAACCTCCAAGGTCAATTCATATTTACCTAATGCTTGTATTGTATCTCCCGAAGGACTATGGTCATCATTCATCGATTTAAGTGCCATTTTGTTATTTCCTGACGCAAGCGGAATTCTGATCGCTGGGTCGCCCAATAAGGAAAAATTCAACTTATTTGTGCTGGTTCCAATACTATTTTTTGCAGAGCGACAAATATCACCAAGCCTGACTGGATGCCCATCGATATTTTCGAGAAAAACATAATCATACAACGCATTATTCAAAGTATAATTTGGCGCAGAGTAAACAATTCGTGTCGTGGTAAAAAGTGCAATTGCAGCTCCATCTGGATTCAACAAAACCTGTTCTCCAGCGGTACTTAGTGCATAATCATCGAAGCGGCTAAACTCGCAAGTTGCTGTAACAAAAATTGTTAGCTTATTTATATTATCCCAGGAATTTATATCATTCTTTGTGATGATATTTTCATGTCCCAAACCATTGACGCCACCATGACCGGTATAATTCATAATAAGCGTTCCTTTCCTGAGTTTGCTGGTGATACTTTGATTCATATCCGGACAAAGCTCTCCCGTGGCTACACGAATTTGATTAAAGGCAGCCATATAAATTTTATCGACATTTATCCTGCTGTCCAATTGCGAAACTTTGTTGGCAATACTTTCGGAATTATTAAAGTGGTCATTTCTATCACCATCATCGGCCACAAAACAGATATTATTTCTCCAATCACCCAAAGATGCAACATTGTAATATGCTTTAAGTTTGTTCACCATAACATCAGCCTCCTGCAAATTTACCACAGGAAAACGACCTACACCCACTTTCATTTTAGCAGTGGCTCCTATTTCACCATCTTCCAACCAGGAAAAAAAATCATCCGAAACATAAGAACCTGCCGGATTAATCGAATTATCGGATTGGTAAACAGGTATAAAATTTGTATTGTTCTCCTTAGCCTCAATTCCTTTATGATCATAAGAGCCATCGCCAAAAAGAAGTAAATAGTTAGGTTTCTCTGCATCGGTCATTGCTTTGTCATGTAGCATCTTCATGAAATCACGAATTGCAGAGGCATCCAAAGCACCACACGAAAACTCATTGTAAACCTGCTCAGTCGTTATAACTAATACTGAAAGATGATCCACATCTCTATGTATTTGAGCTACTTCTTCTGCCTGAGCTAAAAAGTCGGGATGCGTAACAATTACCAAGTTGGCTGGCGAAAGGCCATGCAAATTTTGGTTGACAACTTCACCAATATCATCAGCATCAGAAATAACAGGCAAAAAAGAAGATCCATTAAAGGCGATAAATTCATGAACACCTGTTCCTCTGTATTTAAAAGTAGCCGTTTCTCCTGAAATATTCAATTGAAGTTCTTTTACATTTACCGGGTCACTTATATCCCAAACTCTTAAAGAATTACTTGCATTCGAAATCACAAATTCTATAACCTGATTGCTCGAATCCACTTGTCTGAAATTCATTTGGTCTCCGGTCATTTTCAATTCTCTTTTCGCATTCACAATGACATAATCCAACCAGGCTTCGGCTGCCTGAGAATTAGACCAATAACGAATATTGATGGTAGGTACAACGTTGGAAACGAAATTAAATTTACTCACATTGATTTCTGCATATTGCTGACCATACACAAAGGGAACACCATTAATTGCTACAGTATCAATAAAACTCCCAGAACTAATTTCAAAGTATCCCTTATCAGGATTACGCGATCGATTGACCAGAGAAGTTTTAATTGTACAATTGCTTGAAGGTATAAAATTGGGAAACAAAAATTTATCTATAGCTATGTCGGGTTCCATATCTAATGGTTCACCTACCCACATATTGCCTGAATTTAGAATATTATCAAGGTCTTTTTCATATTTGCTGTAATCGATAAATGTATTTTGTGAATAGTTCGCAGCCTCAGCAGGTTGTTCGTAAAATGGGATATCGCTGTTCAAGCCATCATTGTTATCTGAACTTAGAAAAAAATATTGATAATTTGAATACAGATGCTTTTTGGGAAGGTACATGCCTTCGTTTTTGTTGTATTGCCACATTTCGGGTTCTTTGGCATAAAACAAGATACCATCATTGGTTTTGCTAATCTTGCATTTAAGCAAATCATCCGGGCGGTTATGGTTATTCACAAAAGGTAACTGACCAAAATTATTTCCATAAACATTCACTTGTGAAGGATCTATCCCCCATGACTCAAGCTGACTGTTGGATATTTTATATACGCCACCTTTATCTGTTTTTATTTTAAACCATTTTCCTGAACTCAATACAGAACTGGTTATGGCTCTCTTTTTGGGTATTTTTTGTGAAACCGTAATTTTTCTGGAAAAATCAGGGGTCAATGTAAAAGAAACCAGTTTTTCATACTGGTTTGTAGCGGGATTTTTTCTGATTGGTACAAATTGAATTTCCAATTTTGCTTTTCCTTTCTGATTGATGATCTTTTGCTGGAATTGAATTTCTGAATTTATATTTTCACCCAGATCTATGCCTTGTAAAATCTCAGCCGGCAGCACTTCAAATTGCAAATCAGCAAAGAGAAAATAATAATTGCCCCCTTCATCGATGTAGAATGATTCTATGTATTTGGGGATGAAGGATTCTTCTTCAAGAATAACTGCTTTGTCAAAGTATAAATACTTAAAACCATCCACATCGGATTCGTTCCCATCGGGTGGAATTAATTTTTCGTGTATCGGCAACTTAGACCAACTGATTTTGCGTATTATTTGAGAAAATAATTGTGTATTTATGACCAAAAATACAACAAGGAGGAAATTTATTTTTTTCATTTGTCTTTTGCTTTTTTGAGTAAGAAACAATTCGGTAAATAAAAATTATTCACCTATAAAGTATATATAAAACGCTGCTAAATTAAAACAATTAAGCAAGTAGTCTTTTTAGAAAACACATTTTGCGCAAAATTATTATTCATGATCTTCTTAGTCAGAGAAACTTTGTAAGATTTAGGTAGTATATTCAAATCAAAATTAAAATTCAAAACATATTCATAATCCAATATTTCTTAAAATCCGTATATTTTGACCTTAATTTTTATGAGATTAAATTCCATTAATCCATGAAAATCGGAGTCAAACAAAAAACACTTTTGGATTTAAGTTATTTCATTTGAAAGATTTGGCATAAATATTGAATTTGTAGAAAATCAAAGGAAAAAATGTATTTTTGTCACTCAAATTTGAAATTACAAATCCCATGTTACGAAAAGTATTCTTTATATTGATTTTCCTGTTTCAGCATTGGATGATTCTTGGGCAAGATGCACAATTTTCACAGTATTACGCAAATCCTTTGTATCTCAACCCTGCTTTGGCTGGTACAAGCGGTGCCCCCAGAGTAACCCTCAATTACAGGAATCAATTTCCGGGTTTACCTGCAAAATTTGTCACCTATAACACTTCCTTCGACAGACCTATAGAGCAATGGCACGGTGGTGTTGGTTTCAATATTATGAAAGATGTTCAGGGTGATGGCACTTTCAGCGTTTTAAATGTCGATGCAGCATACACTTATTTTATTCGAATAACCCATAAGTTTTACATCAATGCAAGCATGCAAGCATCATATTATCAGCGAAAATTGGATTGGGAAAAAGTTATCATGAGCGATATGATTGATGATTTTTCGGGAACATTGAACACCTCGGCAGAAATACAGCCTCGATTGAACAAAAATTTTCTGGATTTTTCTACGGGCTTACTGGCCTATGGAAAAAACTATTATGGAGGAATCAGCTTCAAACATATCAATCACAGATCCGGGGTCAATGAACAAAGAAATACCGATTTTTTACCCGTCAAAACAACAATACATGGTGGAGTCAAAATACCCCTTCTCAGGAACGGTTTGAAAGAAGAAAAATTTTCCGTTTCACCCAATGTAATTACCGAATTTCAAGGTAACTTTAAAAGAATTAATTATGGCATGATTTTAGCAAGGAAATTTGTAAGTGTGGGGTTCTGGGTTCGGCAGGATTTGAAGATGAATATAGATTCTTACGTTATCATGCTAGGTTTTGTTTTTTCCAAATTTCATATAGGTTATAGCTACGATATTAGTGGATCCGAAATTGGACGAAAACAACTTAACGCACACGAAGTTACACTTTCAATGGATTTCAACATGAGTAAAAGCCAGAAAAAAATGAAACCCATTGAATGCCCTAAATTTTAAATGAAAAGATTCATCAGACTTTAAAACAAATCAATTATTAAATTAAAAAATATTTGTCACAGAATATTAACTTTGCAAAAAAAGAATAGGAATATCAAAAAGTAAAGATAGCTATGGATAGATTTAATGTAGTATGTATCATTGCCCTTGCATTATTAGCTGGCTTAATTTCGAGCTGTAAAAAGAAAGATGTCGGGGGTGTTTCAAATACCACAGGCTGGGAATTTGGTAATGCAGACAATGGAGGGTTCACAGTGGCCGATTATGTTGAACAAAAAACAGGGCCAGGTTTGGTGCTGATCGAAGGGGGTGCCTTTATCATGGGACAAACCCAACAAGATGTCATGTACGATTGGAATAATTTTAAACGTACTGTAACTGTAAGTTCATTTTATATGGATGAAAATGAAGTAAGCAACGTAGATTATAGAGAATACCTATATTGGACAAGAAGAGTATTTGGTGAGGTATATCCCGAAGTTTATGTTAAAGCTTTGCCCGATACATTAGTTTGGAGAAAACCTTTGGCATACAACGAACCTTACGTTGACTATTACTTCAGGCATCCGGCTTATAATAATTATCCAGTGGTGGGGATTTCTTGGTTACAAGCTGACAATTATTGCACTTGGAGAACAGACCGTGTGAATGAACAAATTCTGGTTGATGAAGGAATTCTTGATCACAACCCTATGGATCAACAAGGCGACAACAACTTTAATACAGAAGCATACTACGCAGGCCAATACGAAGGACAGGTTCGAAAAAAACTTCCCAGCAATAATCCCAATGACCCCGAAGGTGGTCGAAATGTAACCATGGAAGATGGTATCTTACTTCCAAAATATCAATTGCCTACTGAGGCAGAATGGGAATATGCAGCTCTTGCTATCATTGGTAATTCTATTGATGAAAGAATTTATAGCCGTAAACTTTATCCCTGGAATGGTCACTACATGAGAAATGATACCAAAGAAAATCTGGGCTTAATGAGAGCAAACTTCCAAAGAGGAAGAGGTGATATGATGGGCGTTGCAGGCTATTTGAATGATAATGCATCTATTACTTCACCTATAGATGCCTATTGGCCCAATGACTATGGTTTGTATTGCATGTCAGGAAACGTAAATGAATGGGTAAGAGATGTTTTCCGTCAAGTGAGCTTTGTTGACGTGGATGGATTTAATCCTTTCAGAGGTAATGTTTTCAAAACCATCCTCAGAAATACAGATGGAACCATTGAACAAAAAGACTCTTTGGGTAGAATTCCGTTCAGAGAAGTAACCTTAGAAGAATCCATGAACAGAGAAAATTATCAAAAAGCTGACAATATCAATTATAATGATGGTGATATAAAATCTTCTATTGTTCCAGGAGGTGATTGGAATGCTGAATCAGGAACTGAAGAAAGGGGAAGCAACCGCATGTACAATAACGGAAAGAATAACAAAGACGCAAACATGAGCTCCATGGTCAACGATCATTCGAGAGTTTACAAAGGTGGTTCATGGCAAGACAGACCCTATTGGCTTATTCCAGGAACACGCAGATTCCTCGACGAATCTAAATCGACAAGAGATATCGGATTCAGATGCTCTATGCTTAGAGTGGGTAGTCCAACTGGATATTAAAAATATAAGTTTTTAAAACATAAAAAAGGCTGATTGAAAAATCGGCCTTTTTTATTTAGAAAGTAGTATCTTAGATAAACACCAATTCAATTGATGAATACCAATCATTTTGATGATAATTTTATCGACATTAATTTACTGTTTTATTTTTATACAACTAAAATGCTTATAAATTTGTAGCTTTACAGCAATTTAGTTTTGAGTAGAATTATTGTTATATTCGCTTTGAAGAATTGTGGCAATAAACTCCTTATCTATAGGATGCTTTAGATCCAAAATCTCTATCAAAAACCTAATAATACCAGATTGAAAAATTTAGTAGTAAAATATTTCATCATTATTATATTGATTATTTGGAAAATGCACCTTTCCTTTGGTCAAGAAGTAAGTTATCAGGTGGAAAAGATTTCCAAGGAGTTTGGCCTTGCACATAGCGTTGTGAAGAGGATATATCAGGATAAACATGGTATCCTTTGGTTTGGCACAGGCGATGGACTCAATCGCTACGATGGTTATGAAATGGTTTCTTTCAAAAATATCAACAAAGATACCCTTAGTTTGTCCGACAATCTGATCAATTGCTTCTTTGAAGATTCTAAAAACAACCTCTGGATCGGCACCCGTAATGGACTCAATAAATTTGACCGAGGCAAATTGATATTTTATCGATATTTTGCTAATAAAACAAAACACAATTGCATTTCTGGAAATAATATCAGCGCATTATCAGAAGATCCTCAAGGAAATATTTGGGTTGGCACTTCTGGAAATGGAATCAGTATCATGAATACCAAAACCAATCATTTTGAATATATTACAGAAAACACACCTAAGCACTCAATTTCAAGCAATTACATTACAGATATTAAGCACAGCCGCGATGGAAATGCTTGGATTTCAACGCTAAGAGGACTCAACAGGTATTCATCCAAAGAAGCATCCATTGAGATCATTATGCAAAATAGCGAAAACCTTAATGGATTGACAGATAATTATATTCAAAGGCTTTTTTTGGACAAGGAGGGTTTGATTTGGATTGGAACTCTTTTTGGCTTAAATAGTTATAATAATCAAACAAAATCCTACAAAAATTATTTCTTCGATTTAATAGATCCAAGTGGATATAACACTTATTCCATCTTGGCCATCAATCAGGATGCTAAGGGCAAACTCTGGATTGGTACAGGAGCAAATGGTATGGTAATTTTAGATCCAAAAGCAGAGGATTATAATAAAATCTTAGCCATACCCAATGATATACATGGCTTATCCTCGAATAGCATTAATGATGTTTTTATTGACAGAAATCAAACCGTTTGGATAGGAACCGTCAAAGGTGGATTATCGGTAATCAATCCGAATAAACGCTTTTTTAATATTATTCATAAACATGAAAATCAATACCTTTCTTTTGAATCCAACAATATTACCAGTGTAACCATCGATTCTAAAAACAATATTTGGGCAGGCATTGACCAAAAGGGTGTTTCCCTTATAAATCTCGAATCTCATACCGATGAGCTAAAAAAGTTTGATACCAAAAACAGTTACAATGTTTATGGTAAGATAATTGAAGACAAAAACAGCTTCATTTGGATTTTAAACTGGAACAATCAACTCATCAAATTTGACCCGAAAAGTAAAAAATCTAAGATTTTTAGTCATGACACAGGTATAAAAGGATTTGCTCCTCGTGATTTTATGATAGACAGCCAAGGCAATATTTGGATTGCAACTATTGACAATGGTATCACAATTATCGATGAGGAAGGTGATCCTTTGAGAAATTTTGCACATTATCCACAGGATCCCAATAGTATAGCATCAAATCAAATTTGGTGTGTATATCAAGACATTAAAGGAGTTATTTGGGTTGGAACCGAAGATCAGGGACTTTGCCAATATGATTCAAACAAAGATATATTTTACAATATCAAAAAAAATGTAGGAAGTAAAAACGGGATCAACAATAATTCGATCCGTTCAATTTTAAGACTTGGCGATATCCTTTGGCTTGGAACAAGCGGAGGTGGCATCAATAAATATAACCTCAAAACAGGTTCATTCAAATATTTTACCGAAGCAGAAGGGCTTTGCAATAACAATATCAATTCCTTGGTGTATGATCAAGATTACAATATCTGGGCAAGTACCGATCATGGCTTGGCCAAGGTGGATCTTTTATCAGATAAAATAACCAATTTCTACACTTCAGATGGTCTTATATCCAATGAATTTAACTTAAATGCGGCAGGATTAGCTCCCAATGGTTTTTTATTTTTTGGCTGCATTGAAGGTCTTGTTTATTTTCATCCCGATAGCTTAAAAAAATTCGATTGCGTGGCCAATGCGTATTTTACTGAACTAAAGATCAATAACCAAATAGTAAAACCCGGTGAAGTAATTGATAATAAAATTGTTATAGCGAATTCACTCAATTATGAAAAAGTTATTCATTTATCCACAAAACATGGTTCTATTTCCATCGGTTTTTCTTGCGATAATTATATAAACTCTAACAACAATCTCTTTAAGTATAAACTGGAAGGCTTTGATGATGACTGGCAAACGACACATTCCAAAAACAGGTTGGCAACCTATACAAATCTACCAGATGGAAAATACACATTCAAAGTAATGGCATCAGGTTCAGCCGACAAATGGGATGGTTCCATGGCGGTTATTGAAATCCAGGTGATTCCGGTTTTTTTTAAAAGTCTTCTGTTTAGAATAATCTTATGGGGTTCTATCCTTATTTTATTAGTCTATTTTTATTTGAAACGTCTCAGAGATATCAAGCGTAATAATGAACTGCTTGAAATTCAAGTTGCAATTCGAACCAACGAGCTCGAAGACAAAAATCAGAAAATTACCCGGCAGAATGAACAAATTTCTATTCAAAACCAAATGTTGGTAGAACAGAAAAAATTGATCGAAGAACAGAATTTTGTACTGATAAAAAATAACACGGAATTAGAACGGAAAATAAAACAAAGAACTTTCGAGTTGGAAGAAGCCAAATTTAAAGCTGAAGACTCGGATCGGATGAAAACTATTTTTCTGACCAATATTTCTCATGAAATTAGAACTCCGATGAATGCAATTCTGGGGTTTTCGGAGCTTTTGGCTGAAGAAATGCCTGCTGATCAAAAACATGAATTCATCGCTATCATAAAGCACAGTGGTAACACATTACTTCAACTTATTGAAGATATTATTGAGCTTTCCAATATTGAATCTTCAACTGTTAGAATCAATAAATCGAATTGTTTGCTCGATCCTATTCTGACAGAGTTATTTAATTACAATCAGGAGATTATTTCCAAAGATAAAAAGAAAGTTCAGCTTATACTTACAAAGCCTACGGACGCTGAAAAGATTCGGGTATTTACAGATCCCTTTCGACTGAGACAAATTTTACTCAATTTGGTTGGAAATGCGATTAAATATGCCGAAGTTGGAACTGTAGAATTTGGATATTCAATTGAAAATCATCAAATTATATTTTTCGTTAAGGATTCAGGCTCAGGTTTGGCAGATGACAAAATTGAAGCGGTTTACCACAAACTGTACAAGAATATTAACCAAGAAACCAGGCTCTACAAAGGATTCGAACTGGGGCTATCGATAACCAAAAATCTCGTCAGCATGTTAGGGGGCAACATTCGCATTGAATCCAAGTTAGGCAAAGGTTCTGTATTTAATTTTAGTTTACCCTATATTGTGAAAGAAGAAAAGCTGAGCAGCTTTAGAGAAGAAAAATTCCAGTGGCCGGGAAAAACTATCTTAATTGTTGAAGATGATGAGAACAGCTTGCTATTGATTAAAGCTTTTCTGCAACATTCTAATGCAATTTTGATTTCGGCTAAAAATGGACAAGAAGCCATTCAACAAGTTAAAACCAACCGAATTGATATTATCCTGATGGATATTATGATGCCTGTTATGGATGGATTAGAAGCTTGTAAAAGAATAAAACACCTCAATCATCGCATTCCGGTTTTGGCCATTACCGTTTATGCGATTCACAACGAAAAGGACAAAATTTATAAAGCAGGATTCGATGATATTCTTCTCAAACCGATAGACCCGGAATTATTGCTTGAACATATCAGCCAGTTTATGGAAAAGGGAATTCATTGATTCAATTAGGAATTGTGATATTCAGACAAATTTAATTTTTGGTTATAATACAGTAAATTTGTGTTTTAAAATTTAAGATAGAAATGAAAGAATTAAACCTTGGAAACTCAGATTTTAAAAGTATAATAAAGAATTATAACTATTTCATTGATAAGTCTTCATTAATTAAAGAAGTTGTAAAGGCTCAAAAACAAGTTATATTATTACCACGTCCCCGCCGATTTGGATACGAATAAGGAGTTATTATGGTCATTATTAATATTTAGTGGATATTTAACTTCAAAAAGAAAAACAGGAAGAAAAACATACGAATTAGGGATACCAAATTATGAGATTAAAACTGTATTTCAAGATATTATAATAAAATGGTTGAGCGCAGATCTAAAAATAAAGCGTACTACATTAATTGATACTACTAAATATTTAATAAATAACAAGATTGAGGAATTTGAAAATGGTTTTAAAGAAATAATTGGCGATGTAGAGATGTAGAGATGTAGAGACGTGGCATGCCACGTCTCTCTACTTGCAATAATCGGAGATGATTATATCATCAGATCTAACCGGGAAAGTGGTGAAGGCCGATATGATATTTTATTAATCCCCTATGATAAAACAAAATTTGGAATTGTGATTGAAATTAAGCAAATTATCAGAGACGAAAAAGATGATATTGAAAATTTTAATAAAAAAATAGACAATAAGATAAATGAAGCCAAAAAGCAAATTGATAAAAATAAATATTACATGGAATTAATTGACAATAATTACCTTATATTACTCTGATAAACAAAGAGAAATGAGCATAACGTGAAAAAGCGCAAACGATTTATATGAGCACATTCATTATTTCATCTTTCCCTTCTTTGCCTGATTAACAATATCCATGACCTGTTTTCGGATATTGAGGTCAACAAACTTTTTATTCTTCACGTTCGGAAATGATCGATTGGAAAGAATTATAATGATGAAGTCTTCATCTGGATCGGCCCAAATGCTGGTGCCGGTAAAACCGGTATGACCAAAAGTATTCTTTCCGATCAAGCTGAAACCTAAACCGCGTTGAACTGAATCGGGGCGAGTTGTAAATTTTTTCACAGTTTCTTTTTGCAAATATCGCTTGCCTCCATATTCTCCCTTGTTCAGCAACATTTGAAAAATAATGGCAAGATCTTTGGCATCTGAAAATAATCCTGCATTGCCTGCAACACCACCATACAAGGCAGCAGAAGGATCGTGTACATAGCCTTGAACAATTTGTTTGCGCCAAAACTTATCTTCTTCAGTAGGAGGCATTCGGTCTTTATCGAACCTGTCCAAGGGATTATAACCAATTGTTTGACATCCAATTGGATAGTAAAAGTATTTTGACAAAAATTTGTCCAAACCCAGCTTGCTTTTATTTTGAAATACTTTGTAAATCACATTCAAATTCACATCGCTATAAACGAAGGTTTTTGCAGTATCAAGCTTCAAGGTATCTATCATGGCCCAAATGGTATCTTTATACGTGTTTTCAAAGTAAAACTCTTTGGCCACCTGCAAACTATTTTTCTCAGTTTTTTCGGGGCTATAATAAAGATCATATCGATCCATGCCCGGATTGCGGTAAATAATGAATCTGATGATTGGCATATTGGGCGGTAATCCTGATCGATGCCTGAAAAATTCTGCCAAACGAATATTTTTAAAAGTACAATGTGAGGTGTCTTTTAAATAATATTTGATAGAATCTTCTGTATGGATTGAAGTATCCAATTCCATTAATTTCATGAAAGCCAAGGTTGTTCCGGCAACTTTTGAAATCGATGCAAGATCAAAAATGTCGTTTATTTTGGTTCTTACTTTTCTTTCATAAGTATGGTAACCATAAGCTTTTTGATAAAATATTTTGTGATCTTTAACTAGGAGAATTACTGCACCCGGCATAGCTCTTACTTTTATGGCATCGTTGATAACAGAATCTATACGGGTTAGGCTATCAGACAAATACCCGACTTCTTCCGCTAAACTATAGCCCAAACGGATTATTTTTTTCCTTTCAACGCCACTACCCAATTTGATTTGTGAATTGATGCTCATCGCAGACTTGCCGTCAACCTCTTTGGCTCCAAACAGTATTTGTGCAATAAGTTCTTGGCAATATTTAGAGCGATTGCCTTGCAAGATTGTCCCAACAAAGCCATACTTTTTCAAGTTCAGCGGTGAACCATAATTGATCAAACAAAGGTTTCCCTGCTTTTGTAATTTTTTCAATATATCAACCAAAGCTAAAGTATCGAAAGAAGCAGATACGGGAATATTCAAAGACAAAATATGGCTGTTGTAATTTGTTGGAATAGAAAACACTTTTTTTTGTAATGAATCTATGGAAATATGCGTATTAACAAGATTTGCATAATTTCTGAACATAACATTGAAGGCCGTTGTTTTATTTCCAATAGAGATATGAATGAATTTACGACCTTCGAGCCAAGTGTAGGGAATTTGCATTATAGAATCTTTCAGCAAAACACAACTTTTGTTACAGACTGATCTAATGAGCAATTGGCGATTTTGATTCTTCAAAAACTGATAAGCTTCTGCATATTTGTATGCCTTGAATGATTCATTTCCTGTCCAAGATTTGGCCAGCAAAATCCGGCGAAATGCAGCCTGAATTTTACTGGAGTACGTGTTCTTAAAATAGCCTGAATTTTCAAATTCATGGAAATAAGCCCGGATAGAATCTTTCAAGAAAAATGCATCAAAACCATGATTCAATAATTTCGTAAAATTATTCTGATGTTTGGAAATCCCTTCGCTTCCAATGATTAAACCTTCGAATTTAAAATACTCCTTCAAATACTCCCTTAATTGAAAATCTGGTTTTTGAAATATTTTATTTTCTGTAAAATTTCTTGAAATGGCAATTCCCGAAGCTTGCTCCAACACGCCCGAAACAGCGGAAATTAATTTTTCATTCCTGCGAATAGCGGCGGTATCATTCTGAAAATCATAAAAATGATCAAAATAGCCTGCGCAATCCAAAATTTTACTTTGATTTAGCAGATTGGCAAGACGGCGAAGTTTTTCTATTTGTATGATGTTTTCGTCGCCAACAGACTCAAAATAAGGGAAAGATTCCCGACTACTTGAAAAATGAATCGAAGGCGCAGGCATAAAATTAATCTTTGCAATTTTTAGGGCATAAATCAGATTTTCAAAATATTGATGAAGCAAAATTGTATCCTGCAAAACACCCAAAGAGTATCCACCTGGTAATCCAAAAGGAAGTTGCTGATCTGAATAAGTGAGGGAAATAAACAAAGGAATGGATGCGGTCTTCTGGCATGTATCTGAATACTGTAGAAATTTTTCGATCGTAAAATCTTTGAAAACCAAACCACCAATTTTGTAAAAGGCTATCCAGTTCAACAATGAATCCAAGGGAGTGTTTTGATCAACTTCAAGAATAAACATTTGTCCAAGCATTTCATCGATTGGGGTTTGATTGATCATAGAATCCACCCAAGCCGACTTGTGTTCCAAAAAACTCAACTTTTTATACCGATCTTCCTTGATTGTATGTTTTGGGACAATAAAAGGTAATAAAACTGTAATGATCAGTAATATAACAATAAACACAAATATTTTATCGAGGAGATTGAGTTTCATATTTATAAAAAAATTTGTGTGATAGTTAACAAATCAATTTAATTCCTATATTTGTTGCCAGATTAAAAAAATGTGTATATATATGGCAGTAATGAAAGGCACAGTAAGCTCATTCAATACCGAAAAAGGATTCGGTTTTATTAAAACCGATGATGGTAAAATCGTTTTTATGCATGTAAATGGTTTAATTGACCAAGTAAAGATAAATGACCGGGTCGATTTTGAAATAGTTCAAGGCAAAAAAGGACCTGAGGCTGTAAAGGTAAAAAAATCCAAGTAGAAAAAAAGGCTTTTACCTATCATTTTTGCATACCATTGCAACAGAATAACAGGAAACGCCTTGCTCCTGCCCTACAAAACCCAGTTTTTCTGTAGTGGTCGCCTTTATTGATACATCATCGATGTCCAATTCCAATATTCTTGCAATACATTGCATCATATTGGGTATTGAATCTTTGAGTTTCGGTTTTTGCAAACAAATCACAACGTCCACATTTCCAATTGTATATCCCTTTTGTTGAACCAATTTGAGTGTGCGAGCCAACAAAACCTTGCTGTCTATATTCTTAAATTCTGGATCGAGATCTGAAAAATGAAAACCAATATCACGCTGATTCGTTGCGCCCAACAAAGCATCGATAATGGCATGAATGATCACATCCCCATCGGAATGGGCCACAGTTCCCTTATAATGTTCTACAGGAATTCCGCCTAAAATTAAGCTTTCGCCTTCTTTCAGCGCATGAACATCATAGCCTATGCCTACACGGTATTTCATATAAATAATTTAGGTAGCTCTTGTTAATAATCTACTCAACACCATATTTTAGCTCGGCAAGAGTAACTTCTGAAATACAGCAATTCTCATTAATTTTATTTTCTCTGCTCAAAGTACTTAAGTAATGAATAATGAACAATGAATAATTTTGCTATTTCCTTATAAATAGGTGTTTGTAAAACCATTTGGTCTATATTATTTAATTTTTTTCACTAATAGTCCTAAATAGTTATCTGTTAATAATGTACTTTCAGTGGATTTCATTCTATTCCTTTTTTGGCAAATATACGCTTTTTCATCAAAACTTTAGTGTCTGGTTACGGTATATCCCTTTCTATTCTGTATCTTACTAATTCTATCCATTCTTGAGAACTCATAGAATAAGTCTATAAAATAATTTTTACCGCAAAGTTTCGCAGAGAACAGGCAGAGAGCCGCATAGCAAAAACGTTGTAAAGTAATACTCTGTGGTTCTGCGGTAAAAATGGCAGTCTATAAAAGAATAAAGTTATGAATATTTTGAAATATGGTCACAATTTTGTTTGCGAATAGATTTTGATAACATAACTGCAAGAGTTCTGAATCAACCAAAACAAAATAGAAACAAAGAATTATTCCTATTTAGCTTCCGACAGTGCCTCAAAGTTGAAAAGCAAAGAAAAGCGTACAGTTCCTGCTAAGGGATTTTCGCGCCCCGAAGTTGGTGCCAGATAAGCAAAATCAAGACCAAATACATTTAATCGCAATCCAAGACCAAAAGTTAAAAATTTACGATTGCCTTTGTTTTGATGTTCATTAAAATATCCTGCGCGAATGGCAAATTGATCAGCATACCAATATTCTACGCCAATTGTTGTAATAATTTCCGAAAGTTCTTCTTTAAACCCGTCTGGTGCATCACTAAAGGAAGAAAAAATACCTGATGCTACACCTATTTCTTTCGGATCTCGTCCTGAAACAATTTCCCATTCTCCGGTGGTCAAATTTTCTGCATACAAAGGAGGTGTTGGAATAAGTAACTTGTTGAATTCCAATGATCCATTTATCTTGTTATAGTCATCAATACTGTAGCTTAGGCCTGCTCCTAATCGCATATTGGTGGGAATAAAATCTTGTTGACTCTCGTCTGTATAAGACACTTTGGCTCCCATATTCGAAATATTCAACCCAAAAATTAAAATAGCATCTTTGCCACTCAATTGAATAGGGCGATGGTAATATCCAGACAAATCTGCCGCAACTGTTCTCGCTGGTTTTGTAGCAGCATCCTGAGCATATACTCCACCTGTAAGATTGGAATTTATATACCTTAGTGAAGTTGAAGCTGAGAAATATTTGGATAATAAGAAAGAGTAAGATACATCCAATGCAAACTCATGGGGTCTGTAGTCCCTAATAACACCTCCGGCAATATTGGTGAAAGTAATATTACCCAATGAAAAATAACGTAACGATGCACCAATCGCTTGTTTTTTGCCAATTTTTTTATAACCGGCCAAATATGATAAATTAATGTCATCAGCCAAATTTTTTAGCCAGGGAGTATAAGACAAGGCAACCCCAAAATCCGAATTTGTAAAGGAATATTTTGCAGGATTCCAATGCATTGAATTTACGTCAGGCGTTGTAGCCACTCCGGTTTCACCCATTCCACCAGCCCTTGAATCAGGACATATCATCAAAAAAGGTACTGCAGAAGTAATTGTATTTACACGCCCGTCTGCTTGGTTTTGCGCTTTAATACTAAAACTAAAAAACATAAGGATTGAAAAAATTGAATAACCAACCTTCTTTTTCATAATAAATCATTTAATTGTTTGAAAGTAAAAAGAATATAGTATTGAATACCTCACTTTTTCGAGGATCACATCAGTAATAAGGAGGTGGTAGAAGTTTCGAGTCAAAAGCAAAGAGTTTAAAGTTTACGGCAACGAAATTATACAATTTTCAATAATTATAAACGATTCTGAAATAATTTTATTGCAGACAGGATAGAAAGCCTCATATTTAGGATACATCATGAACGGAGTAGGCCAGTTTTTCTATACATCCCGCAATCTATGGACATGCATACTTTTTCAATTTTTTAATTTCTGCTTTTGCTTTTAAGTTGATGGAACGGGAATTCGAAAGCTTATTATGTTCCATGGCTGCTTTATAATATTGATTCGCTTTACAATACAATAGTTGTTCGCTATAAATCTTTGCTATATTCATGCAAGCATTTGAGGAATATGAAAGGTTCGAGTTTTTGCCAGCTTCAGCGCATAATCCAAAATATCGCAAGGCTAAATCAGTATTTCCAAGCTTCTGATGAATTCGGCCAGAGCGATACAGAAATTCAATGCCGTCGCTTTGGTTTTCCAATTTCTGAAAGTCAATTTCATTGCGCAAGATATTCAGAGCTTCTGCATAATAACCACCATCAAACAACAATCGGGATCGAAGCAATTGCAAATTGTATTTTTTACTCCGTATTATCTCATTTTGAGCCGATTTGTCCAGTTCTATATCTGTTTTTCCTTTTGACAGAATTTCTTGTCTATATAACTCTGCCTGAACAGCATCTGTAAATATCATTTTGTGCCAAAGAATTTTCTGCCAAGCAGATTTTTTGCAATTAGAACCGGCATAATTTCTCAAAAATCTTTCGAAAAATGTCAATGCATTTTTATCCAATTTATTCAATCTTGCTGCTCCTTCAAAATAATCGAAAAAGGGAATTTTTTTTCTTTCATCCTGCCCTATTTTTTCTAGGATTTGCAGTGCTTGCTCGTTTTTATTTGCTTTTAAACAAACAACAATGTTTACAAGCTTCATGACAACGGAAACCTGCGTACTCTGATTCCCAGAAGATAGGTGAAATGCTTGTAATTCATCCGAATCCAAATAGAAATGTAGCAAGACATTCAAAATAAATATTTCCTCCTTTATTTGAGTTTGTTGAGCTACTTTCTTCTGGTATAAATCAAAAAGTTGGAAACCTATCACTTGATTTTTGTAATCGGGCATGGCAGTTTTCAACCAGCTAAATTCGTCACCCGCATATTGAAAAATCAAACTGAAAATGGATTGCAGTTTTAAATTTTGAATAAAATTGGGATGTTCCTTCTGCGATTCGGTCAACAAATTATAGGATGTAAGCATTGCATCCAGACTGGAAATATAGCTGCCATTGAGAAAATTTACAATGGCCGAATGAAATCGTATTTCGGCCCGATAATAATGGAAACCTTCTGCTTTTTTATCAGAATTCGAAATTTGCTTGAGGTTTTTATCAATTTTTTGAAAATACTTCCGGGATTGGTCATCACTTTGGCAAAGTAAATATTCAAAAAAAGCAGTATATGCGTCCAAATAAAAAGGTAATTGGTTTTCTGGATTCTTTTTTTTTTCATTTTCGATTTGAAGCAGACATGTCGAAATGTCGGCCGAAAACAATGAAGAAAATGCTGCGCTGCAATTTGGAGTCCATTTGAATTGTGAAAAACAGGCCGTATTGTGGAAATAAAAGCTAATGAATATAAAAACAAAGATTCTCATTGAAAGTAGTTGTTCTTGTAGAAAGCTATTGAGTAAGTATTTGCTTTGCAAAATAATCAAATACCTTAAATCCGCAAGAGTTTTTTGTTTGCCTGCGAATTACACGAATTACACGAATTTTTAGTTCAGTTAAAAAGGTGAAGAAATATTTCTGCAAACTATTGTTTTTTACACAAATTGAAAAATCCTGCGGATTTCAGGAATTAGAAAATAAATTATTGCATCAAAATATTTTCCTATTTTGTCTAAAGTAATCAAAAAAGCTTGCGCCTTTTCAGGGCTAATGTATATTCCATTTTTTTCACAGGGCGATGCCCTGTGCTGATACTTAAAGGCTTTCAGCCTATGTCTTCGTCATCCTCGCTGGTTCAGGAATTCAGTATTTCATTTTTACCACAGAGTTTCCAAAGAACACGCTGGGAGCTGCAAAGTTTAACGTTGTTAATTAATTCTCTGCAATTCTCTACGAAAATCTATGCGTCACTCTGCGGTAATAAAGCTTTTTGCTTAAAAAGGAGTTTTCTCGTTGTTTTCTTCATTTTTCAAATCACCGATTTCTGGATCCACCAAAATTCGGCCACAATACTCACATACGATAATTTTTCTTCTTGTACGAATATCCAATTGTCTTTGAGGTGGAATTTTATTATAGCAACCACCACAAGCATCCCGCTCTACATGCACCACAGCAAGACCATTGCGCGCATTTCCTCTGATTCTGCGATAAGCTGTAATTAAACGAGTTTCAATGAGCTTCGCCAATTCTTCTGATTGGTTGTGTAACTCATTTTCCCTTTCTTTGTTTTCATTGATAATCTTGTCTAACTCAGCTTTTTTGTGCATCAAATCTGTAGATCTTTCTTCGAGCAAAGCTCTTGATTTTTCAATTTGTGATTTTTTTTGAGTAAGCTGCTCGTTAAATTCAGCGATGCGCTTTTCAGAAAGTTGAATGTCCAAATTTTGGTATTCAATTTCTTTAGCGAGCGAATCAAATTCACGATTATTCCTGACTTTTTGTTGTTGTGTTTCGTATTTTTTTATTAGACTCAGTGAATTCTTGATATCGGACTTCTTGCCAGTAATCGAAGTTTGAAGGTCTTTAATTTCAACTTCGAAATTTTTTATCCTCGTTTGGAGTCCAGTGATTTCGTCTTCCAAATCTTGCACTTCCAAGGGCAATTCGCCTCGAAGAATTCTGATTTTATCTACCTCACTATCCACACTTTGTAAACAATACAAAGCATAGAGTTTTTCTTCAACAGATATTTCTTGATTTTCTGCTACTTTTATTACTCTTACTGCCATAGCTTCACTTTTTATTTAAAATATAATATAGGGTTTGTATCGAATTCTGTGATATGAATTTGCAAAGTTGGAAAATCTTTTCTTAAAATCTCTGCAATTAATTCTGTTGTAAATTGTTCACTTTCGTAATGCCCAATATCTGCAATTACGATTCTGTTTTCAGCATCAAAAAATTGATGGTATTTAAAATCTGCGCTAATAAAAAATTGAGCGCCCGAATTTTTTGCATTTTCTAATAAAAAACTCCCGGATCCACCACAAAGAGCCACTCTCCTCACCGCTTGATCCAATAATTTTGTGTGCCTAATCACAGAAACATGAAAAAGGGATTGAATATGTTTTATAAACTCTTGTTCATTCATTGCGTTTGGCAAATTTCCAACGATACCAGCTCCTATACAAGGATTGGAATTATCGAGAGAATAAATGTCATAAGCCACTTCCTCATAAGGATGTGCTTTGATCATGGCTGAAACTACAGTATTCTGAAGATATGAAGGAAAAATGGTCTCAATTCGGATTTCATCTTCAAAATGAATTTCACCTTTTTGACCTGCAAATGGATTTGAATTTTCTGAACCCCGAAATGTTCCTAAGCCCCCAATATTAAAACTACATTGATCATATTGACCAATTTTTCCTGCACCAGCAGAAAAAATAGCATTCCTTACCAGATCCGCATGGCTTGACGGAACAAAACAGACTAACTTTTTAAGTCCGCTTTTTTGCTTTGCAAGAATTTCAATGTTTTGAAGTCCTATTTTTTTTGCGATTTTGGCATTTACACCATGGATGACATTGTCTAAATTTGTATGGATGGAATATATTGCAATATCATGCTTAATTGCTTCAATCACACATTTTTCGACCTCATTTTTGCCGCTGATTTTTTTTAAACCCTGAAAAATTAAGGGATGATGGGAAATGATCATGGGGATACCCCTGCGAATAGCTTCTTCTACTACAGAAAAGCATATATCTATACAAACAAGAACCGATGGAATATTTTCATCTTTCCTACCCAGAATAAGCCCTGCATTATCATACGCTTCCTGAAGCGACAGCGGGGCAACATTCTCAAGACATTTAACAATTTCTTTAATATTCATTCCTTGCCAGACAACCTATCCTAAACTTTCTTTGATTTCCAGGATCAGCGCTTTGATGGTTTTTAAGTTTTTAATAATCTCAATATTATTCAAAGTATCTTCTTTGTTTTCTTTCAGCTTTAATTGGGCACCCCTTATGGTCATGCCTCGTTCTTTTACAAGATGATAAATAATATGAAAATTATCAATATCTGTTTTTGTAAAAAAACGATTTCCCTTTCGGTTTTTCTTGGGCTTTATAATCGGAAATTCCTTCTCCCAGTAACGTATCAACGAAGGATTAACATTAAACATTTCGGCCACCTCGCCTATAGTATAGTAGAGCTTTTCGATTGCTTGTTCTTCTCTTAACGGCATCCTTCTATTGTTTTCAAAAATTATTTATTATCTCGATCCTGACCAAAAATACTGACATCCATGCGAGCTTCCTCGATTACAAAAGTATCGCGCCTTACAACAGTTCCAGAATCAATCAAATGAAACTGACTTGCAAACATGATCGCAAAGACCGTACAAAGAAAACAAATAATAAGCAATGATACAAAATTATTTTTGATTTTGTTGATTAGTTTTTTCCTCATTTTATTAACAGATTATAGTTTATATTTCATTATGATTAATCAAGCGACTGACCGCTCATGGATGCAAGCTCAAGCATTTTATCATATTGCTCCGGCGTTACATCAGCAAAAAAGAAATGAATAGGATTCACAGATTTGTTATTTCGATGAACCTCATAATGTAGTTGCGAACAAATAGTTTTTCCCGAATCACCTACTTCGGCAATTTTTTCACCTTTGGTTACTTTTTTTCCAGCAAACACTTGTGTGCTACTCAAATGAGCATAGATCGATTTATAACCATTACCGTGATTTATAATAACATACATTCCCATAATTCGGGAAGCACCCACAACCCTTTCGATAACGCCATCGGCTGTTGCTCGCACGTCTGTTCCTATTGGTGCCGAGAAATCCATGCCATGATGAAAAGTTACCGATTTATATACAGGATCAATTCTTTTTCCATAGCCATAAGGAATTCTTTTTAAATCCTTGTTATCTATAGGCTGAATGGATGGTATTTGCTTAATTTTTGTAGGATCCTGCCTGATCAAATCTTTGATCTTGACAATAAAGTCACTTTGCTGATCTAATATTGAATCCAATTGAATGATTTTTTTATCTGTTTGTTCTGCCAGAAATTTACTGTCCATTGCATCGAGCTTTTCCAAATATTTATTTTCACCAAAAAAAGATTTGGAATATTCTCTTTTCAATGGATCACTTTCAAAAATTGCTCTATAAATATTGCTGTCTCTTTGCATGATATTTTCCAGAACTTTGGCTGTATTATCAAATTGATCTTTTTGCTTATCAATGTTCTTCGATAATAAATCATTTTCACGCGATAATGCCCTTTCTTCGGGAGAATCAAAAAAATAAGCTGCGGCAATAAACAACAAAAACGCAATCACAATGCCTGTAAGAAATTGTGGTAACAGCGTTCTGATAAATTTTTGCAAACGACTATGCTCTATTTTCTTATAACTAAGTAACTCAGGATCAAATTTATACTTGCTTTCTTGCATTTTTTTTACCTCTCATTTTTCTCTGCAAATATACACTTATTTAGCGGCTAAAATAAGTGTTTTTTGCAGAAATTCCAAATTAAATTCGAATACTTATCTTTAATATTCATAAAATAAAATATTTAGGATTAAATTATGAGTATATAATCTGGTATTTTATTATTAAACAAAAACTTTTATATATTCGCCGCAAATTTTTAAAAATTATGGATCAAACAAAAAATAAAATACAGCAAATTGGCTTGATAACTGCAATTGCCATTGTATCAGCCAATATGATTGGAACTGGTGTTTTCACGAGCTTAGGTTTTCAGGTAGGGAGTATCAGTTCCGGATTTACTATCATTTGTCTGTGGTTTGTGGGTGGGCTTACTGCATTATGCGGCGCATTTAGTTATGGCGAGTTGAGCGCTGCCATGCCCCGATCAGGCGGGGAGTACCATTTACTTTCGCGAATCTTTCATCCTGCTGTTGGTTTTACTGCCGGGTGGATTTCTGTGGCGGTTGGTTTTACCGCTCCTATTGCAGCAGCAGCAATGGCTATGGGGAAATATGCCACGGAGGTTCTCATCGATTTTCAATTGATAGATCAGGCAGACCAGGGTATGTTTATTACTCTCTTGGGTCTGGCTACCGTAACTTTTGTTACAATCATTCATACGATGAATGTTAAGATCGTAAGTTCTTTTCAATTGATTTTCACATCCTTAAAAATTGTGTTGATTTTCATCTTAATCATTGCCGGGCTTATCGTAGGAAAAGGAAGCGCCGATTTTACGCCCAACAAAGAAAGTATTGGTGCTATTTTTTCTGCACCTTTTGCAATCTCTCTCATATTCGTGATGTACGCCTATTCTGGTTGGAACGCCGCCACTTACATAGCAGGTGACATTAAAAATCCGGGCAGAAATTTGCCGCTTTCCTTGTTTATCGGAACGCTCATTGTAATGATTTTATATGTAGCTCTGAATGGCGTTTTCATGTACACAACTCCTGTTTCAGAAATGGTCGGAAAGGTTGAAGTTGGATACATTGCGGCTAATTATATTTTAGGCAACCAGGGAGCTGTTATCATGGGATTATTGATCTCTTTGGGGCTTATTTCAGCCATTAGTTCTATGATTTGGGCTGGGCCTCGTGTAACACAAATTATGGGCGAAGACACGAAGATTTTTTCCTTCCTTTCCAAAAAAAATAAAAATGGTGCTCCTCATGTTTCTTTGTTACTACAATATATTCTGGTTGTTATCATGATTCTGACATCCTCCTTTGATGCCATTGTAAGTTTTATTGGATTTACACTTTCAATTTCTGCGTTTCTGACGGTTTTAGGTGTCTATATCATGCGACATAAAGCGCCAGAAATGAACAGACCATACAAAACCTGGGGATATCCTTTTACACCGGCCTTCTTCCTATTGGTAACCGGATGGATGTTGTTTTATGTGGTTAAAGGAAAACCATTAGAATCGATGGCAGGCTTAGTCGTAATAGCGATGGGTTTGGGTCTATATTATTTGGATCAATACGTGAAAAAAGGTAAAGAAAAAAATCAAACACTTAAATAATTTACATACACAATGAAAAATTTATTTTACATCGCAGCGGTTTTATTCATCACATTGTTTTGTCAATGCGGTGGTTCAAAAGAGGATAAGGAAAAGCGTATCAAAGATAGTATTGCCGCTCTTCCCAAAAAACTTGCTTATGACACTTTAAGTACAGCTACAGCCAACTTCATTGGTGGTATGGACTGGGTGAACGATACCTTGTTTAAAAACGAAAGAAAAAGTGAATATTTCCTAAATCACCTGAAATTTGTCAGTGAAACCTGGCCAACTGTAGAAAGTAAGCACATTGGTCCTGTTCAAAAATGGATCAAAGAAAAGCAAATCATTCTTCCTCAAGATTCAGGCACATTGTTTTATCCTTTTTCGGGTCCTGATTTTCTTTACGGAAATGTTTTCTATCCAAATTGTAAAAACTACATTATGTTTGGTTTGGAAAGATTGGGCAGCATTCCCGATTTCAAAAAAATGGATCCCAAAGATGTAGCCAGCTATTTTGAAACGATTCAAAAATCGCTCGGATATTCCAATAAAGTAGGATATTTTGTAACCGAATATATGGGTAGCGATTTTGCAAAAAAATATGTGAATGGCGTTACACACCTGATGCTATATTTCATGGCAAGAACAGGTCATAAGATTATTAGCTATGAACACATCAGTTTGAATGATGATGGAACAGCCACAACGGATGATGAAAGCTCATCTTCAGAAAATATCAAAGGATTGAAAGTAGTTTTTACCGACAGTACACAATTGAAAGCGCAAACGCTTTATTACTTTTCTGTTGATGCATCCGATGGAAACCTTTCGAAAAAAACCGGCTTAACAAATTTTGTAAAGAAATTTGATAAAAAATATGCCTACCTGAAAGCAGCCTCATACATTTTGTTTGATCATAATTTTTCAATCATAAAGAATACGATTTTATCCCAATGCGACAAAATTGTGCAAGACGACACAGGAATACGTTTCAATGATTTTGACCGATCTGTTTTTGATGTAAATGTTTGGGGAACCTATACGGGTGTAATAAAATTAATTCCGCATGGTTATCAGCCAGATTTGCGAAAAGCTTTAGACACAATGAAAGTGAAAGAAGAACTTCCTTTCCGCATCAGCTATAATGCATGGCATAAGGAAGGAATAATTTTATATGCAAAAAGAAAATAATTTTCCTAAAATCCGTTGAATTATTTCAATTTGCGTATAAACATAGAAATACGCTTAGGCAATGATAAAAATATCAGGCACATAGTTATCGCTCTATGTGCCTGATTATTTGATTAGATCTATCAAAAATATTTTTATTTCATTTCTTTCAATGTATCAATCAATTCGTTTTTCAAAAATTAACGATAGTGGTAACATTAATAAAAAGGGTATTGCTTTATCATAGTCAAGTTCTTGGTAAAACATTCCCAATCGTGCCAGATTTTTGTAATTGATATCAATGTTTTTATAATAATATTTCTCCGATTGTATAAACCACGCACGATAGCCAAGTTTTTCGTATAAAAACCATTTTTCGAGCAAACGTGAAATTCGTCCGTTACAATCACTAAAAGGATGTATATTCACAAAAATCAAATGAATAAAAGCTGCATAGTAAAATATTTGGTAAATACTCATTTCTTGTTGCAACAAATTTTCTATTTCCTTCCAAAGCAAATTATACTGTTTTTCAACTTGGTTTACGGGGCAAGCCTCATATTGAATAAGTCCCGTGTTGTGCTCCAATAAGAGCATTTCGTTTATTCTAATGGTTGCTCTTAGTTTTTCGGGCAATAAATGAGCAGTAATTAGTGTATGCGCTTCCAAAAAATTTTGGTGCGTTAGTTTTTTGTTGCTTGCAAATAGATAGGCGGTATACAAGTCGTTTGGTTTTTCTGTCAGTTCTGTCAGATATTCTGTTTTAAATAATTTGTGTTTTACGTAACTGTCTAATTCCAATGATTCGCCTTCAATTTTTGATGATGACATTACCGAAACTGATGTATAAAAAGTAAAACTATGGGGCTCTAATTCTTTTTGACGAATAGCTGAAAATTCATTATCAATATCAGTATCTAACATGGATTTCCACGTATTGAAATATTTGTCACTTATTAATTTTTCCATAATTCTAAATCTTTCTTATATCTCTTGGAATTTTCTTAAAAATGATGTTTTTCTTTTGCATAAACTCTTTTGAGAGTAAACAATTATCGGCATAGATAACATATTGACCTGCTTTGGTTTTTATGATTGTCAGAAAATCAAAGTTTAACGATGTAATTTCGTCTTTTTCGTAGAAAAAATAATAGGCAGTTTCGTTTTCCTTACCAAGAAAATATTTTTCATTGTTAATTATTAATTCTTCATTCATAATTGATTTACGGGTTTCGGAATAATAAATATACTCTCTAATTTTTTCGGTTTCTACTTCAGGGTTCAAAAATTCGTTGTTGTCGCCAATGAACATGGGTTGCCCAAGTTCGTAAAAATCGAAACTCATACCTTCAATGTTTTTAAAACCTTGAAGATCTTTCTCTTGCTGTATAACCCGTTTCACTCGTTCTGCTGTTATAGTTTCAGCATAATCTTCCATTTCAACAAGTATAAATTTGCGGTTGCCTCCGTCTTGTTTGTTTTGGTTGATTACTGCGTGTGCCGTTGTCCCAGAACCGGCAAAGCTGTCGAGAATTATTGAGTTTTTATCTGTGGAAATTTTTATTATCTTTTGAATTAATTCTGAGGGTTTGGGATTAGGAAATGATGTTGTATTTCCAAATATTTTTTTTGCTTCATTTGATGCGTGAGTATTTAAAACATCAAGAATTATATTCTTAAAAGGTGAAGACCTAATTATTTTTTTCCCTTCGTTGTCAACATTTAAATAAATTTTATAGTAAACCCCCCACCCACTTGCTTTTGATTTGGTTTCATGAACTTCAATAAAACCATTATTTATCCCCCAAAGCAATTTAGCTTCGCTCCATTTCCAACGCCAGCCATCATTAAGTTGATTTTTTCTTCCATTTGGATAAGTGTACCTACCGTCAGGTGTTTTTATCGGATAATCAAGACTTTCATAATATCCTAAAGTTCCTCTATCTAGATTATCAAAATAAAAAGGACCTCTTTCTTTAAAGTATTCATCTTTATATTTATATCTTTTTTCATCATGAGCTTCAATATTTTGATTAAACTTCAATGAATTTATCAATTTTCCATATACTACAATATATTCCGTAATTGTAGCAATATTGACCGCATCTGAGGCACCTGTTTTTTTTTGCCAAATAAAATTAGTCACAAAATTACTTGCCCCAAAAATCTCGTCCATTATCAATTTCAAATTCGCCTGTTCATTATCATCAATCGAAATAAAAATAGCACCATCATCAGATAAAAGTTTATGTAAAAGTTTCAATCGTGGGTACATCATACAAAGCCACTTGTCGTGGCGTGTAAGGTCGTCAATGCCAATGGCGGCTGTGCGTCCATCTTCTTTTGCTCGTAGAGTTTGCTCTAACCATTTGTGTATTTTAGGGTCGTTTACGTTGTCGTTGTAAACCCAACCTTCGTTACCAGTGTTGTAGGGTGGGTCAATGTATATACATTTTATTTTGCCTTCGTATTGGGGTAATAATGATTTAAGAGCTTCTAAATTATCGCCATGTATTATTTTATTGCCACTATTTACCGAATTTTCATGTGTTCCTATCTCTGCCGAAAAACCGTATTTATGTTCCAAAATCTTATAAGGAACGTCTTGATGGTGATTTACAATTTTTTCTTTTCCTATCCAATGTAATGTTGGCATATCAAAAATTTATTTTTAATCATTCCTTTGGCAAAAATAGAATTTTATTTTTTGATTTTTACTATTTGTTGTAATTAACCGAGTGGTGCATACTGCCATTTTTTTTCGATTCCAAAAATTTTTCACTTTTCATATTCTTCTTAATCAATATATTAAAAAATATTGATAATAAAATATAAAAATATATGAAAAAATATTTTTATTATTCAATCTTATATATAACTTTGCATTATATAATTTAATATGTATATGAAAGAATGGTAGCAAAAGAATTATTAAAAGGAAGTATTAAATCTATTGTTCTTAAGATTCTTACAGAGAACGAAAGAATGTATGGTTACGAACTGACGCAAAGGGTAGAGGAATTATCAAACGGAACAATCAAACTTACGTTTGGTGCACTCTACCCTATTCTTCACAAACTGGAAACGGATGGCGCTGTGACCACAGAGTCGAAAGTTGTAAATAATCGAACCCGCGTTTACTATAAACTAACTCCTAACGGAATAGAAACGGCGAAAGTAAAAATTAAAGAATTGTTCGATTTTATTGAAATACTGAACAAAATTTTAAACACTAGCGATGGAAAGCCCATATTACAAGTTATCTAGAAATGAAATCGACTTTATAAAAGACGATGTAAAAAAAAGCGAAATATCATTTACTCACCTTGAAGAAGAGCTTATAGACCACTTATGCTGTATGGTTGAAGAATTGATGCATGACGGCTGCTCATTCGATTTGGCCTTTCAAAATGTAAAAAAAGAGGTGGGAATGGATTCGCTTAAAGCAATTGAGATTCAGACAATAATATTAATTAACAAAAAATTTCATGCCATGAAAAGAACAATGAAAATTTCGGGGATTATAGGTTTATCAGCTATTGTAGTTTCTTCCTTGTTAAAAATTATGCATTGGCCTGGTGCGGGAATATTGCTCACGATTGGCTTTGCTACACTGCTATTAGCCTATCTGCCAGCTCTATCTCTAACACTTAAAAAAGAGAAAATTTTGAAAAGAAAAATGCAATTGTCCTATTTTGGAATTATTACAGCTTTTGTATTGCTTCTAAGTTTTCTGTTTGGTTTAATGCATTGGCCTTATGGTGATTACATTAAATTTATCTCATGGATATTGATGCTCGTTTTTCTGATAATGCTTTACAACAATGTAATGAAATCGGAAGAAAATCGAGTACTTAATCAATCATTGCTATTATTCTTTGTATTATTATTTGTAATAGAAGTATCTTTCAGCTTCTTAGAAATAAAAAATCCAAGGTTAAGCAAAGTTACCATTGAGAATAATATCGAAGCAAGCATAAACCTATTTGAAAATAAAGCAATTGAAATTTATCAACAATTTGATACATTGAAAAACAATCCTCGTGTAAATGAAATTGCTGAACTAAAAACAAAAACATCTGAAATAATAAGTAAAATTGAGCATATTAGAAATTCAATGTTTGCGAATAAAACAGAACAAGAAAACTTCAATAAACAATTGCTCAAAGATTTCAAAATTACGAATAACATTGAAAATCTGGCTTGGAAACTTGATTCAGAAATTTTACCAAATTACCGTAAGTTTCTTAATGGAAAAACTAAATCGAATCCTGCTTTGAATTCGTTTATAGAAAGCAGTATTAGATTCGGACGATTAGAGTTTAATAATAACCCACAAGTGATTTACAATAACTTGCAAAAACTTATTCGTGATATTAAAATTGCCGAAAGTGAATTACTTGTCAATATTCGTCAATCAATAAGTTTTTAGTAAAAATATTGATATGGTTAAGCAGAGGTAATGTAACATAAAAACTATTTACCTCTGCTTACAATCATAGCCATTTCTTCAACCTTTTATAATTTCAATAAAATTTACAAATTCATCAGGCGATAAAACGATGTTGCAAATTGTTGCGTCTCATCTTTCTGTTCGGTTAGCATAATAAGTGCATATTAATTATTTATCAATCAATGATTTAATATAACATAATAAACATTCAGGGGTTTCAGCATACCCCTCAAAAATATTTAAAATTTGTTGATTATCTAAACTATTTCCATCTCCAAAAGCAAATTCAGATTTATCTTTGAAGAATTCCTTCTTTGTGTATGAATCTATAAGTAAAAGTTGAATGAATCTCACTAAAAACTGTAATTCAAATTTACCTCTGAATACTTTATGTTGGTCACATTTTAGAAAATCCTGATATTTTTTATTTAGTTGTGCATCATTAATTTCAGTGGCATTTGGAAATGTCTCTTTTATTTTATTAATGTCATAATTAGCGGTAATACTTGTTAAGGTAAAATCAATAAAATTCAGAAATTTTTTCCCCCCATCTTTACTATCTTTTCCTTTGAAAATAATTTTCTCACCCAAACTTATCCCCGTCACTTTTCCAGTTGTATTTCGAATTTCAATTAGACAGGCATACCATGCATTGAATAAGGATATTACAGAATGAAATTCTTTTTGTTTTTCAGAATACAAAGTAAATAATGTATTAAAGGAACTGTCACTGACTTCTGATAAATGAAATTCATTTTTTAGAATTTCTTTGAATACTTCATTTGAAACATATAGATTTTCAATAGAATAACAAGGTGTTTCAAATATTGATGAGTCAGCCGGCGATAAAGGTTCATTAAAATCTCTATCAATAAAAAATGCCTTCTTGTAGTGATTATATTCAGTTCGATTTTTTAATAGTCTATGCACTTCTAAAACTGCTTTTCTTCCCCCGCATTTTATTACGTGGTAATTATTTGTAAATCTCTTAATTCTTGGTACATAATAAGGGTTGTCTTTGCCTTCGAAAAAACAAAAAATATAATCAGGAAGCCTACTAACAGACAAAGAAAATTCCTGAAATGCAACTTGCGGTTTTTCTTTACTCTTTCTTAATTCTTCGATATATGTCATAGGTATATGCTTATAGTATTGTGTTAATCAATTAAAAGTTTTCTTCTTTTTTTTGATAATGGCTTTACATATTCATTTAAACCAACAGCATACTTATCTAAATCATTATCAAAAATGAAAGGGGAATGTGTTGTTGCTAATAAAAATTCACATTTTTTTGAATTAATAATATCAGGTAACAATTGTTTCTGCCAAAGCATACTCAATGAAAGCTCTGGTTCGTCGAACAAAACAAAAAACTTTTTACTCGTTTCAGAAAGGTATATTTTAGAAAAAATTGAAATGATTTGTTTTTCTCCTGATGATAGTTTATTTAACTTAATCTCATTATCTGTAATATCCGATTTTACATAAATTTTTATGGCACTTTCATCGTAAAATATTTTCTTATTTATCAAATATTTGTTCGTAATATCCCTAAATACTTTTACTGAATTATCTAGTTCTTTCTGTTTTTCATAAATATCAATTAATTTTTGAAGTAAATAGGCTGATAAGGGATTTTTAAACTGTTTGTTGGCAACAATATTTTTAACAGATTCCTTCTGAGCTTGCGGCAAAAGGTTACCAACGCGTGATAAAATTATATCAATATCATCTTCATTTATTTTACTTAAAATATTGTTTGTCGGTGTCGAATCATCAATTACGACATTGAGTATATCTTTTGTAAATTGCGCCAAACCTTCTTTTAGTAATCTGTCAATCGTATTTTGTATCTTGTCAAATCGTTTTTGAACATCGTCCATTCCAAATTGAATTAAAGTGTTTTCTTGGTTTAGAAGTTCATCTTCAATATATCCCAAATTATGCAAATCTTCCTCAACTCTTCTATATGTAGGAAAATACATTATTTCACTATTCTTAGTTCCATGTTCAATTTCTTTTTCACACTGCTGAAAAAATTCCGATTTATTTGTTTTTGTGTTTTCTAATTGTTCAAATATTCTGTAAATATGATGAATAGGATATTTTCTAAATTTCGAATTTATTTCTATTTCAGCCTCTAACACTCGTCTATTTCCTTTGCTTTGAAAAAATTTATTTCTTAAAACTTCAAATTTTGAAAACCCGATATCATCAATTAAATCTTTAATCATTGGATGATTATACATCTCTTTAACTAAATCATCAACTTGATTTTTTGTAATTTTGATAGGATGTGAATTATTAAATTCAATGGACAAATGTTCAAAATTAAACTCACTAAGTCTAATGAAATTCCTCGTTAATGTATAATAGAACATATTAAGGACTTGTGTTTTCCCTAATCCATTTTCCCCAATCAGTATTTTAATATTCTCATCAAATGGTATAAAAACATTGTTTGTACCAAATAATCCGTTGACTGTAAATGATTTTAAGACATTCATGATATTTATATTTTTCAACTGTAAATATGACATTTTATTTTTATTTGATTAATCTCATCCTCATTTCAAAACAAAAATACTTGCCAACATGGCAGGTAGTGTCAAAGTGCTTATGTTTGAATCATATTTTTCTTCGGAATCGATGTTGATGATTTCTGTGTAAGCTTCGAAAACTTCCTGAAAGCGTACCATATTGAGAACATATTCCTTAGCATTATTATTGATGATGACCACAACGGTTTCGATCTCAGTATAACGGGCATAAAAATAGACATTGTCAATAGGCACAAAATGTTTAAGCTTGCCGATTTTTATAGCATTTTGGCCTTTTCTCCAATGAATCAGGCGTTTTAGAAAGTTCCATGCTTCAAGCTGTTTAGTGCCAAGTCCCTTTTTCTCGAAAACGTTGATTTTATCATTTTGCCATCCTCCTGGGAAATCTCTCCGAAGATAACCATCATCGATGGTTTTGTCGCCTTGCATTAAAATTTCTGTACCATAATAAATTTGGGGTATTCCTCGTGTAGTAAGCAGCAAGGTCATCACGATTTTCCACTTCCTAAAATCTTTGCCTATGTAAGTAAACATTCTGAAATAATCATGATTGTCTGACATAACCACATTTTTGTTAGGATTGCCATACAAAAAGTCATGAACAAGTACATTGTAAATTTTCCAAATATCGGGGTTTGTTGAATTTTTTTTGCAATAAGTTTCTTCGATGGCATGAAAGAGAGCAAAATCCATCACATGTCCAATGTTCGAATCATAACCATCCTTATTGTTTGAACCACTTTGCCAGTAAGCTACAATGGCTGGCGACTGAACCCATGATTCGCCAACAATGGAAAAACCGGGAAATTGCCTGTTTATGCATTGCGCCCATTCTGCAATAAAATATCTTTCCGAATATGGTTGTGTATCTAAGCGAATACCGTCTACTTGGGTGTATTCTACCCACCAGATGGTGTTTTGAATTAAATATTTTGAAACATAAGTATTTTCGTGCTTAAAATCGACCATTTTTTTATCGAACCAACCTTTTATAACCGATGATCGGTCAATTTCAGATGAATGAGGATCAACCAAAGAGGAAATAAAATGCGTACCCTGAACATAAGGATGCACCCAGTCTTCGGAAGGTAAATCCTGATAAAAACGATGAAACATACTGAAATGATTCAAAACAATATCCATGATAACCTTGATTCCCTGATCATGGCATTTTTTGACAAAATTCACATAATCCTCATTGGTTCCAAATCTTTTATCTATCTGATAATGGTTTGTAATAGCATAACCATGATAGGAATAATCCGGATTATTATTTTCCTGAACCGGCGTGATCCATAGCGCAGTAATACCCAAATCCGTAAAATAAGACAAATGATTTTGAATTCCGGCCAAATCTCCACCATGTCGGCGATTGGGTTTTTTACGGTTTACCTTATCGAGCATATCCTTGAAATTGTTGATAGCCGGATTTGCATTCGAAAACCTATCGGGCATTAATAAATAAATGACATCACTGGAATTGAAACCTTTGCAACCTGATTTTTCGAAATCACGTTTTTTCAACTCGTAGTCAAAATAAAATTCATCATCCTCATTTTTAAATCTCAGACGCATTAATCCATGTAAAACTCCATTCGGGATTTTAAGGTAGGCAACCAGATAATTCAAATTGCTCAGTTTTTCAGTATAATAAGAAACACCAGGGTAATCAATGAAGAGTTTTGAATTTCCAATACCTTTAGCATAAATGAGTAACATCAATTCCTCATTTTCCATGCCAACCCACCAAAATGGAGGATCTATCATGATTTCGTGACTGCTTTTTGTTAAATTTGAAGTGTTTAAGTTACTATGGATGTCTGTATTCATGTCAGTTTTTATTACAAAGAAATAAAAAAAGTAGGAAATATTCATATCGCCGATAATAAAATTGCTTTGTTCTTACTTTTTAAAGAAAATAAACTATATTAGCAGAAGGAATATTCGAAAAAATATTGAACAATATATATGATAATTAACCTCTTAGGATAGAAAAACATATATATACTTTTACATTGATTAGCTTATAACCATTTAAAATATGTCTGAAGAAGATAACAGACCTAAAGTACTTGTTGTGGACGATTCCCCTTTCACCTTGATGATTATTCAGGCTGAAATTGAATTGTTAGGCTATGTTCCTTTTCTTGCAGAAGGTCATAAACTGGCTTTTGAATTGATTGATGAGCATTGCTTTGATCTCATTTTGCTGGATGTTCAAATGCCCGACAAAACCGGTTATGAAATCTGTCAAGAATTAAAGCAAAACAAATCAACGAAGCATATTCCGGTTATTTTTCTTTCGGCGCTTATCGAAAGAGATAGCATTATCAAAGGATTAAATTCAGGTGCCGTAGATTACCTGTGTAAGCCGCTGATCATTGCCGAGTTTCGGCAGAAAATTATCAATCATATAGAAATAAGCTTATCCAGAAAACAATTGGCTATAGAGCTTGAAGAAAATAAAAGAAAAAGTATTGCTCTTGCGAAAAGTGAGAAAAAATTTAGAGATTTCATAGAAAAAAGTTTAGAATGTTTTGCAATTGTAGATTTAGATGGCTCTATCATTGAAGCAAATCAGGCTTTTTGCGTTTTAATAGGATACTCCAAATCAGAATTATTACAATTAAAATATACAGATATCACCGTAAAGAAATTCAACGATTTAGAAGAAAAAATTATAGAAGAGCAAGTTTATAAAAACGGCTTTTCGGAGCTATACCAAAAGGAGTATATCAGAAAGGATGGTACCATTGTTCCCGTTGAGTTAATAGCTAATTTGTGGGAATTCGATGGAGAAATAAAGGGAATTTATGGATTTATCAGAGATATAAGTAAGCGAAAAGAAATTGAATATCAACTGACTGCAACAAATCAAATGTTAGCTCAAATCATCAACACCATTCCTGTTCATGTTTTCTGGAAAGATACAAACTCGGTTTATTTGGGTTGCAATGAGATTTTTGCAAAAATTGCCGGAAAAAATTCTTCTGCCGAAGTTATTGGGAAAAAAGATAATGAACTGATTTGGTTGAAAGAAGCTGAAATACATCGCCGCCAAGATATTACGGTTATAAATTTCCCTTCCAAAATTCAGGAGTTTGTCATTCAGCAAACCCGAAACAATTCTCAAAAAATTTGGGTCAAAATCATTAAGGTTCCCCTCACCGATTTCAATAACAATGTGATTGGTGTTTTAGGTATATCTCAAGATATAAATGAACAGGTTTTGAATCAAGAAAAAAATGATAAAAACAAAATCATATTGGAAAATATTCTGGTAGAAAAAACCAATAAACTTTCTGATATTTCAAAAGTAATAAAGGTATTTATCAGTCTTTTACCGGTAGCAATTATTTCTTTTGATTTGGAAGGAATTATCTTGGAAACCAATGATGCATTTTGCAAACAGTTAGACTGCCAACATTCGGATTTGTTGCATAAGAATTTTTATTCCTTAATACAAAATCAGGAAGCAGCAGGATTGATCAAATCCGAATTATTTAATGAGTCTTATATCAAAGATGTGCAAATTGCTTTTAAACCGTCAGACAAGAAATTTCCATTGAAAATGGTCTTTCATCTAACAAACTTTAGCGAACGCAATGAAATAATCGGCTACATAACTTAAGGTTAATGCATAATTATAAAGTTGATCCAATCATTTATTTTATCTTTTTGGCAAACATTAAATTACTCTCATTATACCTGCACCCATAATCGATGCAAAAGTTTAATGGTTTTATATTTTGTTCTGTTTTATAAGCCGTTTTTAAATCATTCTGCAAACAATATTTAAAAACACCAATCGGTCGTTTATAAAATCCATAGAGTTGTATGTCAAAATCTTTTTTCGGAAAATAACTATAGGGAATGCCACAATCACTTTGGAAAAAATATCTCGCATTTTTTAACGCTACATTTCTGATCTTGTTGAAATGCCACATAAGATAGGAAGCTGCTTTCAAATAACATACATTGATATTTTGCTTATTAAGAAATAATATCAAACCGGAAGATTTTTCTATATTGACATCAGAAAGATCATGAGAAAAGTAATATAGTTTACGAATAATCGAATCGCCCGGTTGATAATACAATATTTTGCATCCTGAAACGAAACTATCCCACGGATTATCAGTATCGTATTTCGAAACACTTTCTATTTCTTCTCCTTTCGGTGTAATTGTAATTCGTTTTACATCCAAAACCCGAAAACCATTTCGAGCTAAAAAGAGCATTTGAATAGGTATAACACCTTTAAGTTCAAGCGAACGAGCAAAATCTTTGTTCATATCATTTGTCATAAAATATCCCCAAATGAACACAGAATCTAAGGATCTTTTTAGTGCCTTAAAAAAAACATCCAGTCGTTTATCCGATAATTCATTGACTTTGGGTACTGTACCAACTTTTTCCAAGCCCATCATGATAATTGTTTTTGCATTTGGAAAAAAAGCGTGCGCATGAAAAAAATCTGGTCCACTAAAGGGATAAAAAAGTGTTTGTATAGAATCATTGGCTTCCTTGAGTTCATTATCTGAAAATTTTCGCATTTCGTTGAACCGGGGAACGGCCATATTTTGGTAAAATTTCTCAAAAACTTCCTGATGTTTTATCCAGACTCCTAAAGTATCATAACTTTTTATGGATGAACTATCTTCCTGCGGGAGAGCAGCAAAAAAACGTGCAACCTCATGATAGTATTTATTATAGGAACTTACATCGGGTAAACTTGTTTTGATCTCAACAACTTTTTGACTATCTGTTTGACTTTTACAATGAAGATTTAGTAACAGTAGCTGAATTAAAATTATGATAAAAAGTTTATTTAATTTCATGGTTTTATAATGTGTTAATTTTACAATGTTATTTTGGTGAAAAAGTTCCAAAGTACTTCGTCGGGTGGCGGAGCTACAATAGAAATCTCCTTCTGTTGAACCGGATGAATAAACTTGATCGATCGTGCATGCAAGCTAATAGATCCATCTGGATTAGAGCGTGATGAACCATATTTTAAATCACCTTTTATTTTCCACCCCATAGCTGCAAGTTGACAACGAATTTGATGATGCCTTCCAGTATGTAATTCTATTTCAAGAAGATGGTATCTGTCTGATGAATTTATATAATGATAAGTCAAGCTCGCCAATTTTGCATCTTGTTTGGGTGAAGTTTGTGCAAAAGATTTATTGATTTTTTCATTTCTTAATATATAGTGCTCAAGCTTTCCTTCTAAAGGATCTGGTTTTTGTTCTACAATAGCCCAATATCTTTTGTCGATTTCACCTGCTTTGAACATGGCATTGAGTCTTTCCAATGACTTAGAGGTTCGTGCAAAAACTACAGCTCCACTTACGGGTCGATCGATACGATGCACAACCCCCAAAAAAACTTGACCCGGTTTATTATATTTTTCCTTAATATATTTTTTAATCTTCTCATCCAAAGATTCATCCATACTTTTATCGACCTGCACAATATCGCCAGGTTCTTTATTAACAATAATCAAATGATTATCTTCATACAAAACATTAATATCCATGAATAAATTTTAATTATTTTTATTTTTATCAATCTCTATGGCCTTTTCAATTTCGATACGACTACCATCGCAAAAGGCAATGACAAATGCATCTTTAATCTCAAGCATACTACAATACTTTTGTGCGCTAATATATGAATCAAAGTTACCCGTCCAATACCTGTAAAGTCCATCAGAATTCGTATGATCCATGTCATAAGGATCTTTCTTTTTAAAATAAGCCCTTAACTTCTTCTCACTTATGCTTTTTGATGTTGCTATTATCTGAATCCTGAATAACAAATTATTACAATTCATATTCAGAACTTTAACCGTATCCTTTTGGGCATTTTTTCTTTTCTTGTCTTCTAATAGTTTCTTTTTGTTTTCATCCAATGCAAACTCATCTTTAATTTTCTGAATATCAACATTTTTGTTTTGCTTTTTGTATTCTGTGTATTTTGTCATCAGGTGCATGCAATTGATAAAATAACAAATGGCTTCCAGTTGCTTATCTATGGCATCATTTTTATGAATCCGACTTAATTCAATTTTATTTTGAAGACTGTTATAATCATCCTTTTTCGAAATAGATTTCATGGCCAAATTGCCCTTTTTGTAGAAATCCTCAGCCTGAAATCGCAATGTTTGGGCTTTGGATGCATCTGGTGCGGATGAGTTTTCATACTGCTGAATTTTGCTGTTAAAAAACTGAAAACGTTGATCCAAAGCTTTGTCAAAATACTTGTACGCTTTTAATTTTTTAGGTTTGGTCTTTTCCTTTAGTTTTTCGGCTTGTTTTTTTAATTTCTTCTTTTGCGATTTCTTTTTTTCCTTATCAGACTTCTCTAACAAATCATTGATTTTCTGATCTATTTCGTAAACAAGCTGCATACTATCCTGACCTTGGTTCTCCAAATTTTCAATTTTAACCAGCTCTTCAATATCGGTTTCAGTCAGACTATTAACTATCGTGTCTCGTACCAATTTATATCCCGGCTGAGCAAATAATTTTGGGCAGACAGAGATAATAATAATTACAATAAATAATATTGTTCGCATTATGAAATCAATTTAAATTTTAAAAAAACTCGTTGTATGAAATTACTTTAGGAGCATCCACATTTTGCACTTTTTGTTTTAGCATTGCCAATAAAATCATGAAATGTTTTGGCTTTAGACCATTAACTGGAAAATTAGCGAAAAAACTTCCTGTTTTTGTAAAAATACGCATATTAAAACTTGTGCCACTTCTTGCAAATTGGATGGAATCTATGTCAGCAAGCATGATGCTTTTTTCGCGGCGAAATAAATTCAAATAATTTCGAATGATAATTTTATCGGGCGAAAGCAATATAATATTAGAATTGTGAGAAATGGTAAAATATGCCACGGGAAACAAAATAATTTCTACCATAATAAAATGGCCATAATAATTGCCACCTGTGAAGTACGAAATGTGAATGAGTGCAATAAAAGAAAGCATAATAAACAAGATGCTTTTATTTGTGCAATTGAATTTAAGCAATTTCGTTGGTGCCGTAGAGTTCATATTCAGAAGCTTTTATGATTTTTATTTGAAAAAATTGTCCTATATTTAATTTTTCGGAATTCGGAATTAGTACTTCATTATCCACATCAGGGGAATCAAATTCTGTGCGACCAATGAAATACTCACCTTCTATCCTGTCTATCAACGTTTTTAAAGTAGTTCCAACCTTTTTTAAGTTATGATCCAATGAAATTTGTGATTGTTTTTCAATGATCTGTTTCGCTCTGCCTTCCTTTATTTTTTGCGAAACGTTATCCTCAAATGCTTTGGCTGCATAAGTGCCTTCTTCTTCGCTATAGGTAAATATGCCCAAGCGCTCAAATTTTTGCTCTTCTACAAAACGATTCAATTCAGCAAATTCTTTGGCTGTTTCACCAGGAAAACCAGTCATTAAAGTAGTGCGTAAAGCAATACCGGGAACTTTATTGCGAATAGTTTCAATCAATTGAATTGTTTTCGCTTTGCTAATTCCTCTTCGCATTGATTTTAGTATTTTGTCGCTGATATGCTGAAAAGGAATGTCAAGGTATTTACAAATCTTTTCGGATTTTGCCATAATATCGAGCAGTTCCAGAGGAAAATCGGAGGGAAAAGCATAGTGCAGACGTATCCATTCAATTCCTTCAATTTCTTCTAAATCATTCAATAACTTATCGATATGATATGTTTTGTCAATATCTTTTCCATAATAGGTCAAATCTTGTGCGATAAGATTTAATTCTTTAACACCTTTAGCTGCGAGTTTTTTTGCTTCGAGAACTAGCTTTACTATTGGTTCAGAAATATGTTTTCCCCGTATTGAGGGAATCGCACAAAATGAGCACCGCCGGTTGCATCCTTCAGAAATTTTCAAATACGCATAATGAACTGGTGTAGAAAGAAGTCTTTCACCCAACAAATTCACTTTATAATCCACCTGCAAACTTTGCAAAATCTCATTGATGTTATTGACTCCAAAGTATTGATCTACTTCAGGAATTTCATTTTTCAAATCTTTCTTAAAACGCTCAACGAGGCAACCCATCACATACAATTGATCAATGCGTCCAGCAATTTTTTCACCTACATATTGCAATATTGTATTAATGGATTCTTCCTTGGCATCATTAACAAATCCACAGGTATTGATAATGACCGTTCTTTCATTGTTTTCGTTAGAATCATACACAATTTCAATTCCCGCATCTTTGAGTTGGGCGCCTAAAACTTCCGTGTCAACGATATTCTTGGAACAACCCAAAGTTACTATATTGATTCTATGTATTTTATTATTCGTCTTCACAATTTTTCTTTCTTAACTTTTAAAATTTCTTTTTTGAATTATAGGAATTAGTATTTGATCTGCGATGAACTGGTCTGTTTCCAACCATAGATCCATACAATTTTGTGATCAATTCCGTTTTACCTGCCTTTTGCAATTCTGCTATAATTTGTTGCTTATTTTCATCTTTGTACCAGAAAAAATATTTTCGTTGGGCATACTTATCTTTTTGGCTTATTGCTGTTAGAATTGGCTTTTGAGTGTATGGATCTAATCCGGTATAATACATCACAGATGAAAGTGTCATCGGGACAGGGGTAAAATCCTGAACCTGTTCTGCAAATATTTTCATTCCTTTCATTTGAACTGCCAATTCAGCCATCTCAATTTTTGAGCAACCTGGATGGCTCGAAATAAAATACGGCACAATCTGATTTCTTTTTTGATTTCGCTCATTAAACTGTTGAAAGAAATCATTGAACCATTGAAAATACCTGTAAGATGGTTTTCTCATAACCTGTAAAACCTTATTGGACGTGTGTTCTGGCGCTACCTTCAATCTGCCGGAAACATGAAAACGCAACAAGGTGTTCATGTATTCAAATTTCCCCGGATCAATCTTACCATCTTTATCAAAAAACATGTCGTAACGAATACCGCTTCCGATGCTTGCAAACTTAATGGCAGGGTGTTTTCGCACAATTTCATAAATCCTTAACAAGGGGTCATGATCTGAATCTAAATTACGGCAAATTTCAGGAAATAAGCAAGATGGACGAACGCACTTTTCGCAGATGTGCAGATCCCGTCCTTGCATGCGATACATATTCGCTGTAGGCCCACCAATATCTGTTATATGACCTTTAAAATCTGGCGATTCAACAATCTTTTTCAATTCATTTTCTATCGATCTTTCACTCCGGCTTCTAATGATTTTTCCTTGATGAACCGTAAGGGCACAAAAACTACATCCCCCAAAACAACCGCGATGTGTATTAAGGGAAAACTTAATCATTTCATAAGCAGGAATTTGCTTTTCCTTGTAGCGTGGATGAGGTAAGCGAGTGTATGGCAGATCATAAGGGGCATCTATTTCGTCTTGTGCTAAATATGCATATTGAGGATTTACAACAACAAACTTACTTCCTACGGGTTGTATAATAATTCGTTGATGTACTTTGTTGGCTTCTGTTTCAATAATTTTATACGCCTCAGCAAATTTACGCTTATCTGCAACACATTCCTCGTGTGAAGGGATTTCGACATGATCGCGGGTTTTAATACTGGCAAGAATTTTATTTTCAACCAAAAATGAAGTTTGTGGTATGTTTTTTAATTTTTCGAAAGGTACGCCTTTTTCGAGCAAACGGATAATTTCTTTGATCTGCAATTCCCCCATACCATAAACAAGCATATCGGCATTGCTATCCACCAAAATAGACGCTTTTAGGGAATCCGACCAATAATCATAATGAGTCAACCTGCGCATAGATGCTTCAATACCACCTATAATCACAGGGACATCTGGATAAATCTCTTTTAAAATTTTTGTGTAGATGCTTACTGCATAATCAGGTCGTGCTCCGGCTTTTCCTTCGGGTGTATAGGCATCATCTGAGCGCAATCGTATGTTCGCTGTGTAATGATTCACCATTGAATCCATGTTTCCGGAAGTAAGGCCGAAAAACAAGCGTGGTCGCCCCAGTTTGCGAAAATCGCGTAAATCATCCTGCCAATTGGGTTGTGGAACTATTGCAACTCTAATACCCTCATTTTCAATCGTTCTACCAATAACAGCAGCACCAAAAGAAGGATGATCCACATAGGCATCACCTGTGAACAGTATCACATCCAGCTCATCCCAATCTCGCATTTGCACCTCTTTGATGGTTGTAGGCAACCAATCTGTAATTTTTTTTCGAAAATCTACCATCCCTTAATCTAAAAAGCAAACAAATGCAAAGGTAAAAAAATATTTATATTTCTTAATTGGAAATATTGGTTGACTTTATCAAAAAAATATTTTTTTCATTTTTGCTAATATGGCTATGTACTCGCAAAATATTTTTTGTTGGTATTTTTAATGATCCTATTTTATAAAATATCATAAATCCGCACGCATTTTTTTTACAAACGAATTTTGGTTTCATTTTAATATACAATCTATTGTCTATTAAACAATAAAATTTATTTTTTAAATATTTTATCGTTCCAATAGAATTTACTATTTGAAAATGCACAGGAACAATTTGCTTGTAAATTTTTCTTTGGAAAAAGGGTCTCATATAACTTAATCCTATCATCATAAGAATAATTTGCCAATGGATCAAAGTAATCATTTATCCATAATGCAAAAATTAAAAAAGGATCATGCAATGGAGGACGCCATCCATCATATTCATGATATCGTGTATGAAATTTCAGGTGCATTCCCACAATTCGTTCACCTAAATAAGAATTTTGAATTTCTCTCTTTATTTCTAAATTTTTAAAAATCTGTTCAACATTAAATTTTGAAATTCTATTTGCTAATTCCCTATATTTGAAGGAAAAAATTAAAAAAATGAGTAGTATAGATATAGCACTTAGCGGTATTAAAATTTTTCCGATAATATCAGAATTTATAAATTCTCTAATAGTCAGGTAAATAAAATAAATTGGACTTATAAAAGCCAAACCAAGATTAAATAAAAAGGTTGAAAAAAAAGTATTATCAATTTGATTTTCAATGAATTTTTCTTTATAGAATAAATAACTAATGAGTATTGTTAAAAATGCGATCAATATATTTGCAATAAACCATAATTGTAAGAAATATATACAGTAAACACTGATGAAAAAACCTATACCTTGCAATATACGCATTAAAATTTTAATTGTTAAAAATTTCTCATAGGTTTTAAGAAAAGAAAAAGAAAGCATAACACTAATTAATAGAATTCCCGCCCAAATAACAGGTTGACAATATACTTGAAATATTTTGTTTAACAAATAAGAAACCAACGAAATTACAATAATATTTAACAAAAAATGATAATTTGAGGGTGATACTTTTTTAAAGAATGTTGTTTTAATAGTAAAATCAATGGTTTTTAATTTGTTTCTATAAATATTACCAATACCCAGCAAAATCAATAGAATGATTATCGTTTGTATCATAACCTTTTTATTTTTTATACTAATTAATTATTACAGATCATTTTAATTACCTGAAATTCAATAGTAAACAAATTATACCATTGAAAAAAAATTCTATAATTTAGTTTTCGTTTACACTGAAAAATAGCTTAAAATCTGCTGTTAAAATTTCCAAATTTTTATCAAACTGCTTTATATCAAGGTATTCGTTTTTATTTGAACAATTCTTTTGTTTTTGTCTGTTGGCTCTTGCCATTTATCATTCTTTCAATTCATTACGGATTTCATCTATTTGAATGTCCGTCAATTTAGTAATTTTTTTTATTAGCTCATTGGGCAAACCTTCAATAATTGCATTTTTTGCGGATTCCAATATTC
>Ga0316608_1000032_pt1 | contig 77909 bp, 100 predicted proteins | sample MIS2016152B_MG_FD_207673 | JGI IMG/M metagenome (GOLD analysis project Ga0316608, IMG submission 207673) | Microbial mat bacterial communities from Middle Island sinkhole, Lake Huron, Michigan, United States - MIS.2016.152B | ecosystem: Environmental > Aquatic > Freshwater > Lake > Sediment... | reverse complement strand
GTCGACAGCATTTCTGGATTCAATGGTTGTCAGATACTATTGGAAAACATTGTAATGAAACAGGATTAAGAGGCACTCTTACTTTCGGAGATTTAAAAGAACACATAAAACTATGGGAAGACAGAGGGTATGTAATTGAATTTACAAACAACTTAATAAAATGATACCAAAAACAAAAGGTTACACGGAAATCGTAAAGATAACGGAAGCTGCTTTAAATGGAGATACAGGGCATTATAATCGATATATTATCGATGCAATGATAGAATTCAAAAACCAATCCAGTGTAAACCCTACAGATGATGATATTGAGAATGCAGCAACGGATTACATAAATGATGCAGGTGTTGATTTGTTTTGTACTGATGTTGAAGCATTAGTAAACGCAGCCTACATGGCAGGCGCAAAAGAAATTAGAGATAACAAAATTCACATTTCAAAAAGTAAGGTATGAAAACAGAAAATTATAAAGACTGCGCTAAATCAGATATGATGAATGATGCTTTAAAGCATTATGATGAAGCTGGAAGAGCTATTAATCATTGGCGAAGTGATATATACGAAGCTATTAAAGCGTATTATTCCGAACCGAATCAACTCGAATCATCATCCCCCCGACCTGTGGAAGATGGAAAGCCTTATTGGATGATTAAGAATGTGTTTTATAGTACGATTCCTCATTATTTAGATGTTGATGGTAAAAGATGGGTTACTGATATTCATAAAGCTACCAAATTTAGAAATCATACGGAATGCACTGCTGAATGGATATTAAATAATCATTGTGGGTATGTTACCGAACACATGGATGTATCAGAGGGGAAATCCGACATGGATATAGTCGCAAAGTTCCCAGAGCAGAAAACTATTAAGGCTAAGTTGGTGTATGAGCAACCCGAACAGGAGGTGAATCCAGAAGAATTATGGGATTTATTTTCAGAATCTGTCGGAGAAAGTTTTGATGATGTCGGTTTTTATGCTGGTAGAACCGTAATGGCTAAAGATCAGTTTATTAAAGCAATCGGAAAAGCATCACTCCGAGAGGTGAAGATGCCAGATAGGGAGGCAGTTAAGAAAAGAGTAAATCAAGGCGCTTATTTGAATGCAGTTGAAAAGTCAAATAATGTATTTCAAGACGTTTTTGAATTGGCTGTTGCATGGACTATTGGCGAGATAAAGAGGATTAACAATTTGGAGCAGAGATTTTAACAGTAATAGTTAAAAATGGAACCCCCTGCCTTTATGCCAAAGTAAATCCAGATAAGCAGCAAATTCAGCATGTTATTAGGATTTTTGGGACTGGTCATCCTATTCAAGATGATTTTAAGGGAAAGTATATTGGTACTTATATAATACAAGTTACTCTTGTCTTTCATGTATTCTTAATGCCGGTGCAATAATAAAAAAGGGGCTAAATTAAAGCCCCTTTGTTTTTACCGTATGCTAGCCCCTATGACTACCCCAGTAACTATAATGGCAGTCAACCGCCAAAACCCCTTCTTTCGTTTTTCCTTCTTGTATTGCTTATCCTTTAGATCGAGCAGAACTGTATCATTGTTTATAATACTGTCCAGAGAATTAATATTTTGATTTAAGTATGTTATTTTATCATTCTTTAACGTCAAAATACTATCCTTTTTTACTATCCTAGATTCACAATTCTCAACCTGCCCGAGTAGATTGCTATTAATTTTACCCAACTGAAGTTTCTGTAAATAGGTTAAATGAATAGCCTTTACCTGAGAAGCGTTAAAGGGATACCGATTAACCCCCTCGAAAACGTAAACAAAACGTGTAAGAATCGAATAACTACTGTCGGGCGGTATATTATCCAAGCTCGAAGCTAAATTGTCGTATTGCCCCTTCAAATTGGTAAATTGAGAGTTTAGTTTTTCCTTCTCTATTTCCGAGAGCTTTAAATTGCCTTCAACAATACTTATTTTAACATCCTTCGCCTTGATAAGAGCATCCCTGAGCTTTACCTGACTAGCTAAATTATCCTTAGCAAGAGTAAGCTCAGCAACGACTACCTGCTGTTCAGCGTATTTTTTACGGGAACAATTGTTAACCCCTAAAAGGAAAACAATGCCCAATACGCTCAACGCCGCTAATATCCACTTGATTTCTTTCATGGCTTAGTTGATACCCACTACGGTATCTATTTTTTTATCAAATACTCCCACTATTTTCTTCCATACCGCTTGACCTGAAACTCCTGCTAGTAAGGCAGTGATCTTTGTTATAGGATAAATAGTGACCAAATCCTCCCTCGACCATACCAAGGCACAGCCAGTTAGAATTGAAAGCCATGATGGGATTATCATATTCCGCACCCAGTTGAAATCTTTTGTTTTGGAGGTTTCATTCCATTGTAAGGTGGCGTAAATAACCACTCCGAATAATACTGCTAAATAAAGTTCCATAATGTTTATAGTTTTACTTGGTTACAAAAATCCGCTATCATTTGTGCGTAATTCATCTGATTGATAGGGTCTCGCATAATTACCCAGTCCTCATAAGTATCAAAGAATAACCATTCAGGCAATATCGCTGGACACTTAGATTGTACTAACATCCAGAACTTCGATTCTTTGTCTGGGTCTTGGTCACACTTATCAGCACGCATTGCGGTGGTAGGAAACTTTGCAGCGAACATGTCATAAAATCTCGTTGCGTAAGGGTCACTTCCATCTTGTCCAGGACTTGTCCAGATTTCAAAACCTCTTCCCCCTCCTGCATTTGAATGTAAGTCAATGAGTAAACAGTTTTCTTTGCCATAGTGAGAACAGTAGGAATTGATAATATTGGTACGAACAGATAGGGGTATGTCTAAGTCAGTAGGACAGACATCAATGAACTTCAGTTTATACTGAACTAGTAATCGAAGTACATAGTTTTTAATCTGCCTATTCAAAGCCCCCTCATACGCAATAGTGCCGTCCTTATGGGTAAACATCTTTGCAGGGGCGGTTTGATACGCCCCATTTATAAACCCGCCATGACCTGAGTCAATTAGGAATATCTTTTCCATTATTTCTTACTCTACTTTGTTTGGATTGGTTTAGCATTTTGTACTTTTAATACCAGTTCCAGAGTGTATGCAGTTACCTGTCCACCTGAATCAAGAAGGTCTGCTCCTTTTTTCAAAAATTCAATTTCAGAATTTTCAAAGTTAAAGCTAACGTCTTTTATTTTCGTTTTATCCCAATTTATACCACCATTCTGAGCATCCTTTATTCCAAATGCTTCTATTTCTTTAGCGGTAAACTCAACCAAGGATGTAAGGTTTTTAGCCATCAACATTTCTACTATTTTCCCATTTTTAGGAAGTAGTTCATTGAATACAGCTCTATCAAGTACGGATAATTTAATTTCAGTCATTTTTATATTTTTTAAAAGTTAGACGTTAGTTGCCTGAGCACTTATAGCACTTAATTTAGCATCAATCTCAGCAATCATTTCTGTGAGACGGGTTTTTTCTAGTTCAAGGCTAGTAACCGAGAACCATCCAAGGCTCTTTGGAATAGTAACGTCTTTGTTATTAACGTCTTTAACTGTTTCAGTACTTAACAGTTCATACTTTTTTTCTGGTTGGACAGGTCGCATCTCAGCGGAATTGTCCATTTCTTTTACAATGTAATTCATGATTAAATTTATTTGGTTAATAATTAAAAAGGTAAATATAATTAAATTTTTTTAATACTAAGTAAATGATGATACTACCCAAAAATTACTACCAATGTAAATTAAGGTCATGCACCTATGTTGCCCATATACTACAGTGGATACACTACTACCAGCATAAAAAATAGAATCCCCCGAACCCGTTGCTATAGATACGGTTAAGTTGACAGCACTTATATTAGAAATAATAAATGTTCTACCTAGTGTTGGAGTCAGTGGCAAATAAATAGTGGAGGCAGATCCATTTAGATATACCTGCAAAGTTGCAGAATCATCATCTAACTGAGCAAGAGGTTGTGGTCTATCATGGTCTACATATAAAAATTGGGTTGCCTTTACTTGTATATTAGGTTCTAATGTTGTAGATACTTCATTGGTAAAATCAAAGTGAGAACCTCTCAACCTGAATTCTTTTACGTAGGCAGTATTTGTACCACTAGTACCATGAGCATAAACCTGAATTAAATCCCCTGCTGCCCAACCAGATATATCTTCAGTAAACATACTACCAGTAGCATTTGGACTGTTTCTTTCTGTACCTACAGCAACCCCGTTCCTATATATTCTTGCATAGGTGTTGTTTGCTCCTGAGCTTCTTAAATGAAAAGTAATTCTTAATGTCTTTGTTCCTTGTATATCCGCCCCTAATGTCATTTGCTGTAACTTAACATAAGTAGCAGAACTAGTACTGTATTGCAAATCTATTCTACCTATAATATCACTTCCTATAATATAAGAAGTTATAAATTTTGAAGCAATAGCTGTTCCTGCGGGAGTGACTCGGAAAGGGGCAGTTGCTCGGTTAGCATAAGTTTGCCCTGCGTAAAATGGATAATCTGTTGGAGCCATTCCTGAACTGGTTGCCGCTGTTCCTGTGTCTTTAGCAATATAAGTAGATTGAATAGTCCAACCACCGATAGTACCACTTGTAGCTGTAACACTACCTGTAATAGTTGCATTCGTAGCTGTTAGTGCTCCTGCTAGAGTAACCCTAAATGGTGCTGAAGCAAAAGCAGTAGCACCTAAATGAATTCCATTGGCGGTATCTAGTGATATTGTAGTTGCTACTGATCCAGCACTTAATTTAGTTGAACTTAAAGTAAACCCACCAATAGTACCACTAGTTGCTGTTAATACTCCTGTTTCAGTTACTCTAAAAGGAGCTGATGTTGGAGTAGAGCTTCCTGCATATATTCTAACGTCATCACCTCCTGTAACAGCAGAACTCAAGCCAACTGTTGTTGCTCCACTACCAGCAGTTAATGCGTTAGACGTTAATGTCCAACCACCGATAGCACCGCTAGTTGCTGTGATCTTACCTTTTAAGAATACATTGTCGGCGTATAATCCGTAACCGCTTAATGCTCCATACTCAGCATCAGTTATACCTGTAAGCAATCCTAATCTTACTTTTACGTTACTGCTGGTAAAAGAGTAAGAATTGACCCCGTTCATAACATCTATAAAAGGAGCATTGCTATCGCTTGTAGTCATGTAAATAGAACTCTGTCTTGCCGCATCTGTACTATTACCAACCTTTACTAAATCATCCCCGATTTCAGGAGTTCCTGAACCATCGGTTTTAATCATTGTAAAACCATCAGTTACAAGACTTGTGACAATAGCGGAATAGTATTTTACACCTCTTCCATTAAATGCTTGACATCTTAATATATCATTTACAGCAAATTCAACAGCTATATTACTCCCATCCCTATCAATTAAAACTGTATAGGTTGGATTGACATAAGATACTGTTTTAATCTTATGTGCAGAACTTACCCAAAAACTACCACCTATTGCCCTAATCTTTTTGATGATTAGTTCATAAACGGTCATTGCCTTTCTTACTATTAAATTATCTAGTTCCAAGTCATAATTGCTACCACTCTTTACAAGTTGCATTCCATTGCCGTTAAAGCCTGATAGATATGATGTTGTCAGTAACCTTGTATCACCAAGGACGTCTAATTTAATATCTTCTGGGTCATTTGTTCCAATACCTACACTACCTGGAAAATACACATTGCCAGTATTCAAAAGTCGCATTGCTAAAGTACCATTTGTAGCTGCATCCCAAGCAGCAGTGTTATTGGTATAAAATGAACCATAGCCACCTACATTAGTTGCTCCAAATCTTATTTCATTATCATCATTATTTCCAAATTGTAACCTGCCCTGTGCTCCATTTGTCATACCTAGTACAGTATTGTAATTGGTATTGTAATTACTATTTGAAAGTCTTATTGAAGTATTTGTAGCTGCACCATTTCCGTGTACTTCTAATTGACTTGCAGGTGCTGTTGTACCAATACCTACATTACCATCATTACGAATTGACATTCTTGTGTTATCATCAGTTTGAAACTGTATATCATTTCCTGTTATTGAATTAAGAAATAATGCAGTACTTGAAGCACGAATATCTGCCCTTTTATTTATACCTGTATGAAAATCTATTTGTGGTAGTGTAGCGTGTTGTAAATCAAGTGTTGCTGTTGGTGTAGTAGTTCCAATGCCTACCTTACCATCACTTAAAACTGTTAAATATTCCGAGCCATTGGCAGCAATCCCAATCCTATCAGTTGCTCCTTTATATATTCCATAACCACTTCCTGAATTTTCTCTAAGTAAATATCCAGTTGTATTTGAAATATTTAATGTTGTGGATGTAACCGTGCCTGTAAATGTAGGACTTACTTTAGGTGCAAGATAACCTTCACCATTACTATGAAATATACCTGTCGCATCAACGCCTAAAAAATGAGTTGAGGCATATATTCTAAGATCTGCACCACCGTCCAGTAATTGAATACCACCTCTATGAACACCACCGCTGGTACCTTTTATTAACCAAGTTGCACTTCCACCTGTACCCATTATAGTGTTATAACCACCTGTACCATAAACTCCCCAAGAGTCACTGACGCCCGTGGCGTTTACTTCTCCCGTGAATATAGGACTAGCTTTAGGGGCATACACTGTTAAATCAGTAGGGGTGCTAGTGGAAGAGCCTCCAGAAGTCCCACTAACACCACTAAACGAGCCTGGTACATAAGTTTTAGGTACATATCTTTTTGTTAGAGTTACTGTAGTTGCCATATTTTTAGTCTATTATAATTGGTTCTTGTCCGTATTCATCTGCTGATATAGAACTTATACACGACACTAAATCAAAGGAGTAATTATTGAGTATAAAAGGAACATTGCTGCCACTTTCCTTTATATCCGTATCATATAGAGTACACAAAGGGCGCATCATAATATTAGTGAGTATAGAAGCTGTTAATTTTGATCTGGTCTTGCTAGAATACCGAGTAACAGACCTAATCAAAAAATAAACTAAGTCATGTACGGTATAAGCTGGTTCACTAGGATCAAACGCTAAATCATCTTGCCAATATCTAGTTCTATCACCATCTATATACAATCCATTTTTTAGGTTCAGATTGTGGGTATCAAATAATACTAGTGATAAAGGTTGTTTTTTAACAAAATCATCCACTATAGTTGCTTGTATGTTATTATCCTGAAGTTCTCCATTTACCTTAACTACAAAATCCCCTACCCAAGTTGGACCAGAAGTACCGATATACTTAAAATTATCGATAGCGTCATCTGGTGCTGTTGCAACTTTATATCCAATAGGAAGTATAACCAATACAAATTCCTGAGTCAAATCCCCTCTACGATTCACTACAGCATCTGTTAAGTCTATGCTATGAGTAAATTCTATGGTTTTATTTTTAACATCCTTCTTATATACCTCTATTTCAAAAATCCTAGTGGAACCATTTACTGGATAAACAGTGGAATATGTGTAAGTGTCTCCTGAAGGTTCTATAAATTTATCAACTAAATGAACGTCATTTTTAGCCACCATTAAAAAATACCTACCATAAATAATATACTCATCATACGCAGCAATGGAATCTTCCACTTTATATTTCCAAGATACTTGTATATTGGTAGGTATATCACCGCTTACAGCTGCTGAATTCCATGATACCTTAAATTTATGATAAATACCATAATTCTCGGTATAACTGATAAAACACATAGCTTTATCAATATCATAATACCCAGTTTTAGCATTATACGGAAAAGCACAACCATTCTCGGCATACCATTTACGAAGCTGAATAGTAGAAGAATCAAAATTGTAAGGCACTAAATCCGAGGCTAAGGTTGCAGGCCAATTATTATATACCTGAGAATCATACTCAGTGTCTTCTAATTCTATCTCAAACGTCTTTAATCCTGATATGTAAGACCTTACCTGAGTTAGGTTGGTATATTTAAAGTGAGTGGATTGTTTAGTATAAGACTGACGCAAATTGGAAATAAGTCCTGGAGTTGAAGAACCTGCTGCAAATAAAGTCCAACCTGTAGAGCTATCTAACAACTCGGGGTATCTTTCTATGTACCAAGCTCCTTGATAAGCGTATATCCTGCAATGGAATGTTTTTAGAATACTTTCCAGAACTTCATAGGGGCTTATGGGTTTGTCTACCGAGGAATAAAAAATATCGGCATCCGCCGTAACCTGCTCAAATAAAGTATGTCCAGGGGTATTAGTAGACATGATAGTAGAACCCCACCCCTTCCAAGGGAACAATCTACAATTGATGTATATAGGATAGCTTAAACCTGTAAAAGCTAAAGCCATCTGTAACAATTCTAGCAGCGTGTATTCAACCCCTAGTTCCACCCCCACAAACTCGGTATCGGATAACCGTTTCAAATAGTCGGTGAAAGTAATGGAAATTATTCCGTTTTTATATAATTGTTGTTCCGTTACATCGCATACCATAAATCCTTCAAACACCAAAGTACCGCCACGAGTTATAAGGGCTTTATATTGTTTTTCATGATTCTTTAATAAGTCTGATAAAGTATCAAAGTCGTCAAAGTTATTTACTATGTTTAAATCTGCCGACAGGGATATAATAGGGTCAAAGAAATCTGCATTGGAGTATCGTAAAACCAATTCAGTAGATTTTAATGCTGTAGAACCACCAGCATATCCATTTTTCTGTATGCTAACAACTACTAGGTTTTGATAGTAGTCATAAAATTGGGTTGTATAAATAGTTCCGTATGCCATTTTAGGTTATTTTTTGCTTTCTGTTCACTTTATTCAAAACACCTACAAGTTCCATCCCGTCTATCCTAAACGTAACCTCACCGCCGCCAACACCGCCGCTATCTCCTAATATGCTTTTCAACTTGTTTAGAGGGGCTATAACCTCAGGATTACTACTTGCACCAGGATATTCCCCAACTTGAGCTAAAGTATCCCCGTATGCAAGTCCCCCACTAGCTAAAGCAGGTATTTGATTGATGGCTGTATTGGCGGCCCCTAAAGCCAGCCCTACTAGAACAGGAATTAGTGCTAGTCCCACTGGACCAAGGCTCCCCGCTGCAACCAAGGCAGTAGTAATCGCTGCTGCTACAGACTTAGCTATTTCAGCAGTGATAAATTGTCTAGCAGCATCTTTGACTGCAGCCCCGTATTCCGCCCAACTCTCGGCACCACTTTGTAGTGACCTTCCAATTTGTTCACCCACACGGTACATAGCTACATAAAGATCATCTGCCCCTGTCTTAGCTTGAGCCAACCATTCTACAAATTTATCCATTCCTGGGTTGTTCATCACATCTGGTAGGGCTTGTACTGCTTCATAATTAATAGGACTAGCAGTTGACCCACCAAAATTAGCTTCCGTGTCTTTCTCTATTTGTTCCGTGTAATCAGTATCATCAAAATTGTCAGTTTTTATTTCTATCAGTCCTGTGTTTAGTGCCTTTAACTCATCCTGTAATAAACTCAGACGGTAATTATGTCCTACTAAAGCGTCCCTGTTTCTTTCTTTTTCTATTACTTTTTGAAGCTCTGCTATTTCTAGCTCTTTTGCTTCTATCAAACTCAACTGCTTGACAATCTCACCGCCTCCATCTCCACCTTTGCCGCCGTTACCACCTTTGCCGCCGTCACCACTGCCTAGTACAGGTACTTTGGAAGGATTTTCGCTGAAAGTATTGAATAAATCCATATATCCTTTGAGCTCTTTTCTAGCCAAAACCTCCGCCGCCGCTGCATCTTCCCAAGCATTTTGTAAACGTAAACTGCCCCCCTTATGAGAATCAAAAGCATACTGGGCTTCCAAGGTAGCCAGTCTTGCTTTTTCCACAGCTTCCATTTTCTTGGTCAGTTGTTCTTCTATGACCTTTAATCTTATTTTTTCATATAAAGCATTTAGATAATCATCCAAAGCGTGCCCAGTGGTTGATAACAATTCTCCTTCTTTGCTCAATTCAAAATTAGCTTCTGGCATTATGGCATTAAGCTCCTTGATTGCTTTTAATCGCTTTTCATCGGATAAACCTTTGTTCATAGCTTCCCAATGTAACTTCTTAACTGCCGCAGCTTCTTTTGCATACCCATCCGCAACTAATCCAGAAATAGCAGCATGGGCTTTTTCTACATCAGTTAATTCGCCTACCAATACATTACAAATTGACAAATATGTTATTAAAGCTACTAGTGCCAATGTTGTAGCTAATAGTACCAATGGGTTAGCTTCTAAAAATAACATAGCGTTAGCCAGTCCTATAATAGCTGCGCCCAATAAATTAACAACAGGTATTAAACCTATAAAAATATACATAGTGGTACTAACTAGTAAACTCAATGGACCAAGCACCGCCATAAACGCAGCAAATCCTAATATTAGTTTTTGCATTTCAGGACTTAACGACATAAAAGAATCGGTGACTCTTTTTAAAGCCCCCGCCACAACATCAAACATTTTGGTTAAGTATGGTAATACAGCAGTTCCTAAATCAATAGCAGATACTTTAATAGAGGATACAGACCTATCCCATTCCTTTTTCCAAGTCTTAGCCATCTCCTCATAGTTCCTACCAAAATCTCCCGTGGACTTATCAACCTCTCCCATTATACCTGCTGTTTTCTCTGCGGCTTGTCCTGTATAGTTTAAAGCACCCGACAAAGCTCTCATCTCCGGGAATATATCAGCCATGGTCTTGCCATATTTCCGCGTAAGTTCATCCAGATACTTCATAGTAACATCAAATCCCTTTTCCCTTAACATTACCTGAACCTCTTCTACAGAGGTTTTCATGCCTATAAAAGCATCTTTAACTTCATCAATAGGGTTTAATATTTTAAATAATATATTACGTAAATAAGTAGCTGAATTTGCCGTGGAAGAAGTTGTCAAAGTCATAACCGCCAAAGCTCCCCCGACCTCCTCAATACTTACCCCTAATTCCTGAGCTATGGGGAGGATAGTACCAAAAGCGGTTACCATTGCAGCTGGTTCTGCTTTACCTTCTCGTATAGAGGCGGTCAACACGTCCATAACTCTAGCTGCAGTTAGTCCTTCCGTTTCATAAGCATTCATAGCTCCCGTTAATAGGTTGGCCAAGTCTTTAGCCTCTCCCATACCTGCAGCAGAACCTTTTGCAGCCATATCTAAGGCCTCCAACGCTCGGGCTCCTTTCAAACCAGAGGATTCTATGAAATACAAAGTCTCGGCTAACTCCTGTGGTCCAACTCCTGTGGACACTGCTAACTCTTTAACCACTTTACTCAATCCCGATATTTCACCGCTAGCAACTCCGGCTAACCCTATCATTTTTTTCATAGAGTACTCGAACTCCATACCAGCGGTGGCAATTGATTTAGTGGCTAACACCATAGGTGCGGTGATAGTAGTGGAAGCCAACCACCCAAAGCTCCTAAGTTTAGCAGCAGTTGCCTGCATGTTATTAGAAGTTTTAGTCAGAGTGCCGTTAACCTGGTTTATCTGTTTATTGAACATTGAAGTGTCCAACCCCAAACTAGCCCATAATTGACCTATATTAAGTCCGTTCATAATATTTATTTTTTAAACGCCTGTACTATATTTTTTAACACAGTTTTCACTTCCTCCACTGATTGAGTTTTAACTTCTTTTTTCTGTTCTTTATCCCAAGGGAAAGACATTAACTTGGTAACTTCTTTCATCCTATCTTTTTGGGACAATTGTATATTTATTAGAAAGAACGTCTGCAGCCTCATTGATTCGTATACAGTCCGTTGAGCCATCATTTGCTTTTCAGAGTACTCTTCCATAGCGTAGTAGAATTCTACAGGACTTAAATCATAAAATTCTACCACTGACACACCCAACCGCGCTATAGCGAACCCACATAGCTGATTAAAGTTTACTTCTTTTTCTGGGTGCTTGGCGGGATTGTCATTACTCCCGGCACCGACTTTTTTGCATCTGGAAAGAATTTAGGGATTAACTCCACGAATTCAAAGAAACATTCATCAAGTATCTGTTCCATATCATCTTTAGTGAAAGTGAAATCCACCTCTTGAACCTTTGCACCTTGTTTAAGAGAATAAAATAACAGGGTTTCATAGATTTCAAAATCCTGTGCGCCTATCTCCTCAAAATTCTTGCCTGTTTCGGCTTTGAGCATTTTCAATACATAGTATCCTAATTTGATTGGATACTTCTTTTTCTGATAACTAATAAATTCTACCATGGTTAAGTAAATTATTTTGTAAATAATGAGTGCATATTCAGATTACGGACGAATAACAACCGTGGCTTTTATGATTTTTAAAATCAATTTTGTATTCCTGGCTAAGGCTGATTGAAAAAATTTAGCCCCCGAGCCTTTCTTTTTAAAATTAACCCCAACCATTTCATGGATTGGGGCTGCATAATTTGCAGAAAACCCCATAATTAATGAGGGTTCTTTTTGAGCATTAACTACAGCTCTTGTGGAAGCGATTGCGCTGCTTCTTTCCGCAGCAAACTTTCCTGCATTTTTTCCTACAAACTTTCGGTTACTGCCTCCACCTTTACGGGAAGTAGTAAACCAACTTGCCCTTAAATTACCCAAATCCATAGGTATTGTTGGAGGAGTGTCTTCCATATCCCTTCTAATGACTATGGAAGCATCTACCATTCCTGCCAAGCTTTTATCCTTGACTTGATCTAATACCCTATGCAAATTAAGGTTTACAGTGTCAATTCCTGTTAGCCCTTTCTTTCCACGTACACCCCTTGTTAGGGATTGTATATTTCGTGTGGGTTTAGAGTAATCCATTTCTTTTGTTTTTATAATTTACCCTTGATTAGGATTAAATTAAAACACGCTTTTAGAAAGTGTGTTTTGATAGAGAAGCAATGGTACCTGAGTCAACCTCAATAGCACCACTCAACTGAATCGTAACATCCGCTGTGATTTTGTCATCGGAAGGAATGCTGAGGGGAACCTCAGTTACCAAACCAAAAAACTCGATCATCGTCTGTTCAGCATCCGGAAGAATTATCCTGTAGTTCCTACCAACATTCGACTCAAAATCACCCTTGAACAAATCAAATGTTAATCTGTAAAAGTTCATTGAGAGCTGAATAGTTCCAGGATTACGGAAACCTCCGATAAACTCGCGATACCCACCTGTAGAGCTCAGGGAAGTGACATCAATCGTGTCCCTGCTCATACTAGGGCCTGAAATGGAATTTATCTCTGCGATGTTAGCCCATGCGGACCCTGTCCAACGCTGAAAGATAGTACCCACTCCAGCAACTGCAAAACTTGCCATAGTTTACCTCCTTTTAAATTAATTAATTAAAACTGTCTTGGTGCGTTCTCATCTTCGTTGCAAATTAAAATTAATATAAAAACGACACCTGTTTCTCTCATCATAGTCCAAAAGTGCGGGGCCATTGGCGCATTGAATGAGAGAGTATAAAGTCCCACCATAAGTGATCTGTGAAAGACCGTGCAGGGAGTTCTTTATTTTTTCAATGATTGCCCAACCGCTTCGGTAATTATTGCTACGCACTCTGACCTGTACGGATGGGTATTCATATCCTGTGTTTGTCAAACCCAAATATGGAGCATATGCCCCGGTGTCAAACACTGTAATGCATTCATCGGGCATGTCGGGTTCATGTCCTACAAATATATTTTTTCCAAACTCTAAAACAGTTCCTGAGGAATCATCATAGAGCATTATTAAGTTCTTTATATCTTCTGCGGGAGAATTATTCATCTTAGTACATATATGGTGATAAAAACGCCTTACGCAAAAATTGATCAACATCCCTTATTGATGGAGTTTTCTCAAATCGTTTGACGATCATTAAACCCCCTGCAGTCATAGTATATGGATTTGCTATGGCCGCTACACCTACAGCATCTGCTGTTCCAAGCCACAGAAGACCATCGGTGTCCAGGTCCTGTAAAACATATATAATAGACCTAAAGATTACTGCTTTTTCCATTTCTTGTGCAACAATCTGCTCCTTATTTTCCCAACGGCAATCGATCTCTATCCCTGGGCTGAACGTGAACTGTCCGTACCCGTCATTGGTAGGAGCTCCCCAGTATACTGCTTTTTGCAGACACAGTGACGCTATGTAGGATTCTATACTCATTACTCAAAAGTTTCGGTGGTTGTTGGTACTGCAAATATTCCGGCTACAGCCTTCCCACTTCTAGCCATTCGACCAGAGGTGTCAAGAGTTAAAACCATCTGCCCGTATGGCGTTGATTTAAGTCCTTCGGTAAACACACCTGCGTACTTAATTCTAACGTCACCAATACCTTCTTCAGAAACTGTCCTGCGAAGTGTTACTGACACCATGTGTGCCACAAACCAACGCTCAATTTCTTTTATCAAAGCCGTCCCCGTGGAGGTATCTCCCTGAAAAACCTGAGTAATAATCAGGTCTGCGGAAATAATCATAGCTTCTATCTTATCGTCAATATTAACGGTAGAAGTCTCCATGATTTCTTTTACATCATCTGCCGATACTCTAGCTGCCATAACTATACCCTTTCTTTATTTTTTCCTGAACCCCAAAGCAATGGGTGTATAAAGTTAAACGCTTTATTGTCCCAAGTCAACCCCAACCAGTCAATTATTTCATACAATTGTGTATAATCTCCGTTTACCATTCTCTGTGGCCAAATCACCTTGCAATTAACCCCGGCGTTAATCATTTCGTTGAATCTCTTCTCATTTTCATGAACCCACCACAACCAGCCTTCTTCCTCTGAAGAAACTTTTACCGAACGTCTATTTTCTGCACTCTTGAACGCTTTCATGTATCCCGTTTTTATACAGGAATTAACAACGTCACCAGTGCGCCTGCGAACAATAACCCACTTGGCATCAGGGTATGCTGCATTCCACACAGGCCAAATTAAACCCGATCGTGAGTCCTTATACATCCATGCGCCCTCACTATATCCCTCTTTCTGCATTATTAATTCCACCATCGATTTCCATTCACTTGGAGGGGTAAGATTTGAAATATCCTTAACAGGAAACTGTCCCATCGGGTCCATTCCAACCTGTTTAAAATAAGGTTTGACAAGGTCTTCCCGTATTCTTATGTTTTCAAACATACCACGCTTGGAACTATGACTGGGGTCTGATAACTCACCACTAAATGCACCACAGGCATTTATAGCTGCAGCTATCATAGAAGACCCACTTCTTGCGCATCCTGTAACTAATATGGGAGACTTTGTAATCATTGTCTATATAAATTTCTAACTGATTCTCTTTCTTCATTTTTTTCAGCTACAGGAACTGTTCTTACTTTTTGTTGTGGATGTCTTCTGTAAACCGCCAAATTAGTTGGGCAAAATCCCAAGCGATATCCAGACCTCAAACATCTCAAATTGAACTCATATTCCTCAGCTGTATTTAACGACTCTTCAAATCCACCAATTTCATCAAATATACTACGTTTATACATCAAAGACGCAGAATGGATATAATTATTTACCATCATTTCTCCAAAGGTAGGATTTTCTTTTGTTGTTTTCCAATTTTTTTTATTACCATTGGCTACAGTAAGCTCAATCACGTTACCGTGTATGAAATCAGCGTTCTGCTCTTCCATGGCTTTAATGGAATCATCGATGCAATTTGGCGTTAACATATCGTCTTCGTGCAGGTATTTTATATACTTGCCTCTAGCCATGGGTAATGCTTTGTTGAAATTCTCAGGCCAATTACCCTCTCCCTGGCTGACTAACAATTGACAATAATCAGGCACACTTGCTACGGCTTCTTTTAACCAACCACGATCAACTTTGTACGGAATTATTACCGTCACCTTAGGGCTATCAACGTACTTGGGATATGTTGTTTCTACATACGCTCGCACCCAAGGAGAAGCCATGGAAGCTTCCGCAGCTTCATAAACCCTTGGTTTTCCATGGAAACATACCATAGTTGCCGTGGCAGGAACTTCCTGAAGAAATCCTTGTCCCTGAGGCTTTGAATTGTATATTGTATCTGTTAATTGTTGCCAAAACTTGTCCTGGTCAACAGCCTGTCTCAGGAAATAATCCATGCGAGCTGGACCAGGACCTGATCTAAGCCATGCTTTCCATATTTGAGAAATCTTATCAGACTTAGCAGGAATCCATGCAAGACCTGTGGCGAGCTTTCCTTTCTGATAAAAATCTTCAAGGGTAATAAAGTTCGATTCCACACAGTTCTTGTACACAAGGTCAAAGATATGCTCAAGTGATTTAACGATAACCGTATCCAAATCTATATACAGAAAAGGTCTGTACTGCTCCATTTCAGGACTATACAGAACCATCCTAGACCACCAACGTGGCCATTCATTTTTTAACGGAAAAATTTCAAGATTTCCAAGATCATATGGTTCGGATGCTTTGTCGTACAAGCATATTATTCTTGGACGATTCTCAGACCTCCATTTGCCGTTAATATGTCTGGCAATAAGCTCAACATCACGAAAGGCGAAGTCTCCACCGCTTCTGAGTACCAGCAATATTGTGTGTCTCTGTGTCATTTTCTTGCGGTATTAAAATTGTCAACAAACCATTTGTAGGCATTCTCAATACCTTTAGGCAGTGGGGTTTCAGCGTTCCAGCCCATTAACGTCAATTTTGTCACGTCCATATTTCTGACAGTAACTCCGTCAGGATATGATGTGTCCCACTTAACCTCCCCAGCATAGCCAACTGTTTTCCGAATCAAATCAACCAAGCTGTTTATGCAGATATCGTCACCTGTTCCAATATTTATTGGTTCAGGGCTGCTGTAATGGTTCATGAGGAATATAAGTGCCTTAGCTAAATCCCCAATGTACAAAAATTCCCTGCGGGCAATTCCTGATCCCCAAACACTAACTGATGGAAGGTTGTTGATCTTTGCATCATGGAATTTTCTGAGAAGTGCGGGCAGAACATGCGAGTCTGTTAAATGGAAGTTGTCATTCTCTCCGTACAGGTTTGTTGGCATTGCAGAAATAAAATCACAGCCGTATTGCTTACGGTACATTTCACACAAAATAACCCCTGCGATTTTAGCTACGGCATATCCTTTATTCGTTTCCTCAAGTTTCCCTGAAAGGAAATATTCTTCCTTAATTGGCATAGGTGTGTCTTTCGGATAGATACACGCACTGCCACAAAATATCAATTTCTTAACGGCAAACACCTTAGCTGCATGGATGACGTTACATTCCATCATCAGATTTTCATAGGTGAAATCTGCGCTCTGTGTGTTATTTGCATTTATACCACCGACCTTGGCGGCAATGTGAAATACGTATTCAGGGCGCAAAGCCTCAAATAATACGTTTACTGCTATTGAATCAGTCAGGTCACATTGTGTTTTATCAATGCCCCGAATGTTGGTATATCCCTGTTCTCTGAGTTCTCTCATAACAGCGGACCCGGCCATACCTGATGCCCCGGTGACTAAAATTAAACTTCGTTTTTCCATTAGAGTAGATTATCTAATTTTAACATTATTTGGAGATTATCCTCCATCCAAATCACATTGTGACTTTTCTGCAAGGTACAATTTTCTATCTTATCTTTCAGTTCATTTGGGCTGGTAAAAAATATACAATCATCAAACCCTTTTTCAATGTCATATAGGTCAAGAGTGTTTTCCCGCACTTGATGGATCGGAATTGAGCCTACAGCAAGGGCTTCATACACTCGCATAGGGAAAAAGTTACCGTTTCCAATTGGGGAAAGTATGAACCTGTACTCAGAAATTTTTGCAACATAATCAGACCATTTGGGAATAGTGGACTCAATAACGTCTAACTCAATTGTCTTTTTCAATATATTTATAACGTCCTTACGCTCGTCATAGGATTTACAATCTGTTCGACCAAGCCAAAGAGCCTTGTCTTTTTTCACCTCGGGTCGAATGAACTGCGCCTTAAATGATTTTGACGGAGCCGTTCTGTTTAATTTAAGGCCCAACATGTCACAATCATCAACATCATTGGCATAATGGTACAATTGGTCGAATTCCTTCAACTTCAATAAACTATCTTTATTCCATGAGAAGAACGAGTTTAGAATTCGCTCATTTGTTAACGCCGCAACTTTTATACTGTGCTTATTACAATACTCAATAAACCCAGGCTGTTGCCAAATTTCCTTATGTACTTGATAATGATCGTCTCCAATGAACAATAATTCCAAGCCCTCCAAGTTGTGAATATTTGTCACAAGTTGAGGTTTCCCGTAAAGATTTGACACCGAGTTATAATAACTCATAAACAGGTGGTGCCTGGAGTACGCTGTGTCACAAACTATTCCAACTTTCATAACTATTTCATATTACAAACAATTAAACAATCGCCGGGATGATTTCGAATAGTTCTCCTGTCATCAAAATAAGCAACTTCTCTCATTTTTGGCGGGAGAAACTCTATCAACCTAGCAGCTTCTGCCGCTTTATCATGCCTAATTTCCTCGGCAGCCTCCTCAACAATCAGAATACCATCTGCAGCGAGTAACTCTGGATAGTGTTTCATGAAGTATTCTTGTTGGTGGGGCATGTGTGCACCATCATCGATAATAACATCAAATTTGCCTATCCCCCTTAGTAATTGGAGTGTATTTTCACAATAGGCGTCTGCACCGATCACAGTTACTCCTGGTAGAAATTCTACATCGATTGTGCGAAGGTTGTGCTCAATGCCATAAATTTTTGAATTGATAAAGTATTCCGACCACAGATTCAATGAATCTCCACGCTCGACACCGATCTCCAAAACTCTTCCATAGCGGTGCTGGAGCCTTGTGAACAATTTATCGTACAGCTCAAAATAAGAATGGTTGTCGTGCTTTGGTCCACCTTTATCGGTGGTGTGTTTGTTGGTTCTGTAAAGAATATCTAGACTTGCCATAGTTTCAGTATTTCAGGGTTAATCTCATCCAAATTGGATAGGACGGTTGTCATTGGGTGTGTGTGTGTGAAATGCAGCACATGCTTGAATTTCGAAAAATCGTAGTGATATCCGTATTCAATATTATTAACGACGCCTTCGGTATCATGAACTATTATGTAGTCAGAAAGGTCCCGCATAAAATCAATCACTACCTGGCGTAGCTCCGCGGGATGTGCATCAATCAGAGTTATCGTAAATTTTTCATTGAGAAACGTGTATTCCCTGTTTCGAATTTTCTCGTCCTCAAATAATCTGATGTCATGCATTTCATCCTGGTAAAACATCAAAGGTTCCAACCACTTTGGGTTATTGTCCACGCTCACAACATATCGATTTTGTTCCCCGCAGATAATGGATATTATTGGAGTACTGCTTGGACCCATTCCAAATTCCAAAACACTGCCCTCGGACACTGTGTTTAACATGTGAATCAGCACGGGCTGGTGTGTCCCAAAAATTATGTGGTTTGCTTCTCCCCGCAGGTACATGTCGTGAGATTCTTTGTACGTGGTAAACCCGTTCTTTTTGTAGTAATCGTAGGAAATCTTGTGTTGGTCCTGGACCAACTCCATGTACTTGTCATTTATTGCCATAAGATTGTATTTTTGTTTTCCAATATTCGAAAGAAAGGGCTTCAGTATCCATTACTGATAACCTAGTATAGTTGTTAACAAGAAGTTCCAAGGTAATATCTTTCCAGTCATTTACAAATAAAATAGGCAAAATTCCTTCATAAAAAGAATTATTAATATTTCTTTTCACCACAGGAAAAGAACCCATGTACAAACATTCCCAAATTCTGTGTGTGTCAATCCCATTACCTTCGGGACATGCCGTGTATATGTGATGGTAAATATTATCTATGTAGGAATCAAAACCGCTGCCGTTCAACCCACGCTCAATAGTTGCCCATTTTTTCCCCTCAAACAGTTCATAAATACCCTCTCGGGCAGCGGGATTTGTTTTGACGTTATGATTCAAATACAACCAACCATCAGTAGTTTTACTTGTGCATAGCATGTTTTGCATTTTCTCCTTTTTGAGGGACTTTGCACACCAACGATCGTTCTCAATGCCAATGGGGATGGACTCTATAAAATCTCGTTCATAATTTACGTTGGTGGAATACCATTTGATAATTCTATTCGGCCAAGTTTCTGACCAGGTAGCATGTAGGTCTGAATTATGCGTTATCAATATTATGTTCCTATGAGTGTGTTTTAAAACATCAAACAGTTGGCGGGTGTAGAACGTGTGGGTGTAAACAATTGGCGGTTTTACTTTCAGGTGATCATTCAACCATATTCCGGCTTTTATATCAAGGGTATTGACTAACTTACCATAGTCGTCAGGGTGACGTTCTGCAGGAGCGTACACGAAATCTGCTAACTCAATAAACTTGTCTCCCTGAATCCAATCCATAATCTAGCGTATTAAAACCATGAAACACCCCAATGGTGTATTGCGTATGAACATTCCCGAACATATTGGTACGGGTTTGTCTCATTTCTTTTGTTATTCGGAAACGGATAGAAGTACGCCATGGGAAATGCTACAATTCCATCAGGATTTTGCTCCGCTACCTTAAAGAAATTGCGGGTAAAGTAGTAAGGTCCTGTCAACTCAAATATCGTGAAAGGCTTATTCCCATTGTACGGAGTCTTTATTCCTTTCACGCATTCCTGCATGATCGGATGCCCTGGCGTACTTGCCAAAATACCAATATACAGCTCGGCTTTTATGTCATACGAAATTCCCGTAAAAAAGTCTAAGTACATCAAATCGTCAAATGGTTTGATGCATTCGAAATCAGTATCGACATAAAGACCACCAAATTGATTCAAAATTTCATAGCGCATTATGTCTGACTTCATGCCGAGGTTTGTTGTAGCATCAAAAACACTCCTGTTAACCATTTTCAGGTCGAAGGCATCAGCATCAAGCCAAAGTTTATACTCCCAGTCGGGATTCATTTTAGCCCATGACTCAGCAAATTTTTTGTATTTATCTGGAAGATTTCCACCCAACCATATTTGATGTATTTTCTTTGGTATGGATGTTGTTTTTTTCTTGGACTGTATGTAATTATTTTCATACAGGGACGTTAGCAGCACCCAGTCCTTGGTGAGTGTTTGTACACTCTCACGATAACCGTAACCCAATTTCATTAAATCGGTGTATGATTCTTTTGTATGTTTCATATTTTTAGCCAGGTTGTTGGGTAGTGAATTTCGTTATTGTATTTGTGCAGGTCGTCTTCAGTGACTAACCATTTTTTAGGAGCCACCACAATTTTATTCTGGTTGGTATTAACCATTGCCGCCCACCAACTGAAAGTACTTACAGCGATAATATTGTGGCTGCACATGCGCATGAGCTCAAAATCAACATAACTCTCAGAACTGACAAATGTTATTTTCCTGTCAAAGTAATCGGGTTTGAATTTTTCCCCACACCAACGAATATCGTCACTGAAAATGTAGATATCACCTGGAGTTGCTTCCAGTGCCTCAAAATAATATTTTAATGGTGGCATGGGAAATCCTAGTTTCACATAATCACCGCGCCTTACATGCAAGGAAACAGACTCTTTTTCGGAAATCTGCTTTTTTAACTTCAAATAATAATCAGTGTAGAAATCTTCTTTAAGAACGAATTCTTTGCAAACATTAGACATTACTGAGTTGTAATACATCAAATACTGCCAATAACCAATAAAAAAAATCCCATCCATCAATAAGTGGTTTGGATCATATCCACGGCCCCTGACAGTATGGTAACTATGGCGTATTTCTTTATGTTTGGTTATTACTGATGGTATGTTAACGTCTTTAAGCGTTGTTTTGAATTTGTCAAGCGTTAAAGGTCTTTGTATCTGCTTCTTTGGACCTGTGTACCATTCCAAATCATACATCACCTCGGCACCCTTGAATTCTAAAGCTTTTCCAAAGGCGTATTGAAACATCTGATTACCAAGACCTCCATATATCTTAACTATGTTCATAGGTTCAGGGCTTCAGATAAGGAAATTTTAGGGAAAGATTCAATCCCGCTAGCCGGGTTGACGTTATATATTTCAATGCCCATTTCTTTGGCATCTACAGCAATGTCTTGGAATCCTATGGAATGTCTGTCGAAAGGTAGTTTCATGAGCCTTTCAGGCTCCACAATTGAACCTCTCTTGTATGCATCATGGAAATGCATGTGGCTGGTATTCGGGTCCAAAGTCATATCGAACCCAAGTAGAAAAATTCGTTTAGCCCCTGCATGAGCCGCCACACTAATAGCAGCACCGCCTGAGTTACCGTTCCAACTCAATTTTCCTACAGCTTTGGTAATCCCCTTTGTTTTTTCCGGGTCACGAGCAACACAGTGCACCCATGGATACAGACCGCTTAAGTTTGGCCAACAAGTCACTTTCATGGCTGGATGTACCGCCAACTCGTTATAATTTGAAAGAAAAAAGCCGTTATCACCAAAGAAGATTATGTCTATCCAATCTCCAAGTCGATAAGCGGCATTTATACCAATAACATGTTTATTATGAATTCCTTTCATGTAGGGCGAGAGTGCATTCATTGGAGATTCTCCATTTCTAACACGGCCTACTAAATTTGCAGGGATTTTAAATTGTGTAGAAACACTGGGACCGCCACCTATAATCCAAACGTCTCCTCCCTCCCACATTAAAGGAACGGACCAACTCATTACTCAAGGTCTTTAATAAGTTGTTTTGCTTTGGTTTCAGTGAGTGGTTTTTCATTGATTACCTTCCCGGCACCATTAACCACGTTGAAATATTTTGTTTCTTTATTTTTGGCATCCTCTGGAGCATCGGTTGCTTCCAATGAGTATGTCACAGGAACTACTTTTGCAGGTGCCACTGGAGCAACCGCCGCTTCAACTGGCAGTGTGTCTAGGGCAATAATGATATCCCTAAAGGCCATAGGAATTTCGGCTTGCGTTGCGGTAAATATTTCACCCTCTTTGATGATACGGTGACCAATTCTGAAATCACCACCGCCTACTTTTTTCCAACGGAATGTTCCGTCTGCTGCTGTTCTTTCCACTTTGTTTAAGTTTAAAAGTAAATATTATGAATTCAAATGTACAAAAATTATTGACTTGATTAGTCAAAAATTTATTATGCCATGTGCACAACACCAGATTTTCCATTAGCATCCGAGCGAATCTGAGGAACCTGAATGGTCATTACTTTGTACTTAGTAACCATGTTTCCTTCTTCTCCCCACTGAATGTTCTGTATTCCAGTACCGCGAACCAAACGCACAACGTCAGGAGTCATCTGAACCAATACTGAATTGTCGGCAGGTAAAGTATCAATAACTTTAATGCTCTTTATTCCAGCAATTTTCAGAATTCTCTCACGGATGGTAGTTCCGGGTGTGACTGAATCATAGTCTTTGTCCAACACAACTTCATAAGCAGTTGGGATGTATAAATTCCAAGGACCATAATGCAGGTTGTCAATACTTTTCTGTTTCATAGCCAATACATCAGTAAGAATCTGAGAACCAGTCTTACCTGCATTGCTCCATGAAAGTGGAAGAGCATAAGGAATACGATCAGGAAAGTTCACATAACTGTAGATTGAGTTTCTGTTTCTTTCGTCTTTTTGACCATAACTGTAAGTAGTATTGGTAAAAAGCATGTTTTCCAGTTTCTCAACTACTCTTCTTGCTGCTGATTCTGCTGCAGTGGTATCCAAAGGATTACCCATGTTGCGGGAAGTAGCAAGAACCCTAGCGTTGATCTCATAATCCACATGGATAATAGGGATCGGCAGGTAGTTATGTTTGAAAGAAGGACGATCTCCACCGCCGCGGGTGATACCATCCATAGTCATAACAGCTTCCTGAGAATCACTTACGTCATGCCATTCGAGAACAGTTGTTCCGAAAGCGTTTCCGAGGTTGTAGGTCAGACCGTTATCAATCAAATCCTGCACACCGCCTAAACGGTAACGAGATACTCCCAAAACGGCATCATCCAAAGATTTCCACTCATCCCTGCGGAGAGTAGCATTATTCACCAAACGGGTACCGTAATTTTCGGGTTTCTTAGGGTCTCCCCCGTTAAACACGTTGATATACGCTTGTCCGTCTTCACCGATGAACGGTTTCATGTTATTGATGTTTAATCCACCATTAACAACTTTATTGGCCACGGCACCTTGTGCCTGTCCGTTCGCCATCAAATCGACTTGTGTTTCCATATTATTTTTCCTCCTATTTTATTGGATTGATACTCTAATACGAGGATTGTAATAGGCTCCACGCGCACTTGACTCAGAACCTTCAGGGAAAGTTGATAAGTCCTTTGCTTCGAGAGCAATACCAACAACTGTGTTGGTGGAAGTTCTTTTCATTACTTTTCCAAGTCCGTCTGACTGAAGAAGATCACCGATCACGATGGTTTCTTCGTCTCTGAGAAGCAAATAAGCTTCATCGCCATGGTTGGCTGACCATACCTGTACAGGCTCATCAGCAGCGTAGTTGTCATTAATACCTCTGCCCTGAAGTTCATCTTCGAGAGCAATCATCGGAGCAACATAACCACCAGAAGTTGCGTGATTTCTCACCTTTCCAGTAGAAATAAGCTCAACCAACGCACCGGGAATAATAGCAGCACTTGCTGGATATTCATTCACCACGTTGGAATACCTTTTTATCTTTATTGTTTTAAATACTGTAGGCATTTCTTTTTCCTCCTATTATTTAACGTCCTCTACAATACCGTGGAGCATAGGCTGTATACCTTTGCCTTTATTGGCGTTGAGATTAGTATTACTATTCAACGAGAAGTTTACAACTTCTTCTTTTTTTACCGAATTGAATACTCTTTCCAAAGTATCTTCATTCATTGCAGCGAGAGAGTCATCAGTCCAAGTACCTTCAGCGGTATTGGCTTTGATGGTTTCGATCATTTTTTCTTTCCGTTCTTTCATCTGTTTCTTACCATAGGCAAGAATAGATTTGTCTTCATCGGAAAGGGTATTCACTTCGATCGTCTTTTCAACAATCTTCTCGTTTACAATCACCTTCGGGGCAACTTTATCGAGAGCAGATTCTGAAAGAGTATCGAGCCACGCTCTATCTGTTTCCACGAAACCTAGTTCCGTGTTGGCGATAAGAGCGTTCACTTTTTCAACGCACTTGGCGCATCCTGTAGCTACTGACATCTTTGTGTCCTCCTTTTTAGAATTGTTATTAATAATGCGAGTACGTTCCATTTTCTGATTCGCATTGACGTACTCAACCTTTTTGCGAACCTCCACAGGATCACCAACCATTTCAACGCCCCCGCTGTTGTCAAGTTTGTACCCCTGCTTATACATTTTAGAATCACCTATGCGAAAATAAACACAATAAACCAAAGAATCAGCGTACACCTCTTCAATAGTGTGGTAGCTGTCATTTGAATCCATTGAATTCAGTTTTGTACGCACGGCCTCCAATATTTTATACAATCCCTGCTCTTCGGCATCATCCTCAGTGTCTTCCGGAAGACTGGCTCCATTGAGACCAAATCCAGAAACAGCGATTGATTTTAAAACGTCAAAAACATCTTCTTTTTTCATGATTCCTCCTTTTTTATTTGCACGAAGACCACAGCCATCTTTTGTGGAACATGCACCAGTGCCTCCAGGAAGGAGTGCTAGGTGGTCGGGTCTGTGATTTATTGCTATACTATCGTAGGCTTCTCCGTTCCAAACTCCTGGAGTTGGATCATCATCGGTGAACACACCAACACTGACTTCCATCATGTTTCCAGCCTTAATCTCTGCAAGTACAGAAGATGATACTTGGCGCAATTTTTCTTCATCCACCCAAACTTCCCCACGCAATTTTTTATCGTCAACATAAGTGTTGTACACTCTGCCAATTACCTCACTATCAACAATGTCTGGAGAATTTGCGGAAACATAATTTCCGTCTTTTTTTGGATGGTCTATAATGACGGGAATTCCGTCCCAAGACCCTGGGAATTTTCCTAATTGAGAAATGGTATGGAGAATGGGTCCCATGGAACCGCTGTGAACTCCCTCTACCATCATAGTCACTGGAATTACTAAATGTTTTCTGCCCTGATGCAGTTGCTCGGTAACGGTGTATGCCTCTTCAGTTTCGACGCTAAAAAGTAACAATGTGCCGTTTGGTTTTTTAGTCCTTGTCATACCGGGTTGTTTTTCATAAATTCAACAATTTCCTTTGCATACGGTAACGCAATACACCTGCACTGCGGATGTAAAGGTATCATATTTTCTATTTCTTTCAAAGTAAATATTTTTCCTTCTAAAGATGCACATTTTTCACAAACTCTATCATCACCTGCGGTACGCCATTCCCCCTGAACCCTAACGCCCTCAAGCTCCCAAGAGCGGTACTCCTGTATTGTTGCCTGGTGATGTGCGCGAATAAGTTCTGTCCTTGCGATCATTTCGGCACGCCTTTGCGCAGGTATATAACGTCCTAAAGAATCAGTAATTCCCAAATTAGCTGCATTCATGCCGTTAATAGTTGCTGTAATTTTTCTAGATAAAAGTAGTGCACCGTCACCATCTGCAATTCCTTGGGCTAATATACGACTTATTTGTTGACTCATGGCATCTGTGACACCTTTTAATTCATTGTAAGCCCTGGTGTATATGAGTCCTATGCGATCCACATGAAAAGGTAACGTCATTATTGAACCCACACCGCCAGACTCTTCTATCGTGGGTACATCGTATCCGGCTTTCCGCATCTCATATCTAGCACGTATAACACCTCTTTTATAAGAATCAAACAAGTATAAATTCATCCAATTACTGTCAATAGCGTCCCCAACTTGTTCCATTACCCTAACGTCAAGAATGCCTTTATTAACTTGTTCCTGGAGCCATTTCATAAATTCCTCTACTTTTTTTGCATTGCTGAGGTATGAAAACTTTTGCCAGGATGGAGGTGTCATTTTATTTGCAACCAAGTTCAGCTTTTCTAAGCCGAAACAATCTTGCACAATTATTGCTTTTTTTACCGTCAATATAAGTTCATTAAACTTCCTATTCATATTTTTAGCAAACGCATTGCGTAGTGCCGTTGTATGAGTAGGGTCATAATGAGCAACTTGTTTATCTGTGTATACGGTAATCATTTGGTAACTTCTAGTTTAACACCGTTTGCAGTTACTCCTTTCTGAGTTTCCGTTCCTTTCCTAAGATTTAGGATTCCCAGTATTATAGTGGTGACCAGTGCTAGGGTTACAACGGTCAGTTGCCAATTTTGAGTGAAGTGGGAAGTGGTAGAGGTTTTCCCCTGATCCTTTCCCGAGCTTTCTGCTTTATGTATATCTAAGTCATTCTTCGCCACGTATGCTACTCTCACTGCCTTAGCATACTTTTCATCCTGTGATTTCAGTGTTTGTTCTATTCTCGCCAAAGTGGTGTTGGTATGAACTTGCTCTGATTTTATAACTGCTATTTGACTTGTCATACCTTTTTCTGGAGTACCATTACCTGTAATAATGTGGTACAATTCGGTGATAGTGCTTTCCATTTCTGTTAAACGTCTTTCTTGGTTACAAAAGTGTTCTGGTATAGGCTCTGCCTGTTGAGAGGGTCGATCTTGTTTTGCCATCGGGTTCTTTATTATAAGGTTATTCTACTCCCAGTGAAGATAATACTTTCAATTTGCCCTTCTTGATAGTCTTTGCATACTCCAAGGTGCTTTCTGCATCGTACAAAATAATTTCATAGAAATACGTGGTGTCCTCGGCTAAGGTTTCACTTTTAGCAGGAACCAGAGTAAATTTACCCGTTCCCCCTGCCTGACTTACCCACTCAATAGGTATTTCAAGTACTACAGGTTCAGCGAAGTCATTAGTTGCTTTTATCACTAACTTACATTCCAAATTGGTACAGTCCTTCGCCACGCTATTCTCAGTTATGGCAATCCCTGGTTCCCAACTGTTTCCCTTGTATAAGGTTCTGTCCTCGATTAATGATATGGCCATTTTAGTAATTTTTTAAAAATTAGATAAATATACTATTTATTCTGTAATTAAACACTCTATTTGGTCTGAAATTATATTGGCGTTAATAATAGTCTCTACCATAGGAACTTCAACGGGTTCTAGTAAAAAGATATCAACTACATCCTTGCCTTTTAAACTGGTATGTACTTCTTTACTTGTCTGCATTCCGCTTTTAGATACCGTTATTTCAAAGTTATTGTATAAAACACTTGGAGCAACAAGCATATACACTAATGGTTTAGTACTCAGTTGCTCTTCAACATCATAAGTAAATTGCCCATTTATATCTGTGGTTCCAGTATATAATCTGCCTGTGTTATCTTTTATTTGAATATCTGCTCCTGAAATTGCTACTCCTAAAGTATTTTTAACATTAATTATACCCTTCCTCATGTAATGTACTCGGTCTACCAATGGATTAGTATATGTCATATAGGTAAACTTCTCATTGTTTGCTCTCGAAGTATTGATATTTTCAAAGTACATATCTGGATATGCCATAATCCTTGTAGTGGGCTGAACATCAAATGAATAATTACTATTTATAGTAACATTTTTTGCTGGTCTAAGTACTCCATAATTATTACCACTTATATCAGTTATTAAATATGCATTAGTAATTTCAATATTATTTATATAGCATTCAAATTGCATTGTTGGGGCATCTGCTTTAGACATAAGCGCTAAAAGAAAACCAGATGTTGTAAGAAATGTAACTTTCGCATTTTCAAATAATTTACCTTCTACTGCTAATGAAGCAATATATATATTTATGGAAAGTTGTAATATATAAGTATTGTTATTACCTATTGGTATCCTCTCCATACCTGACAGAAATAACTGGCTGTCATTTGCTGCACAATCTACGTATGCCTTATATGGTATATACCAGCATACATAAGTACATTTATTAAATATCAAATAATATTTCCTGTCATTTTTAATTGATAGCACTGATAACAGCATTTTAATACTAATATTTGAAAATGTTACGGTACTTGCTACACCTATATAAAAAATACTGCCATAACTTACAATTTCAAAATCAGTGGCATAAGCAAGGTCTTCAATTTTAGCATCAATTATTGCTTGCTTAATATCATTTGCTGTATCGTTAGCGTCACATAAAATAGTAGGTTGACCCCTTTCTCTAACTTTACACCAAGCTGGTAATACATGACCCCAATATTTAACACTAAAATGAAATGCATTATAATATTGAGTGTTATACTCCGATGTTATTACAATATTATTTGTTGCATAACCAACACTGTAATAAGCATGGGAGTATTTAGCTGTTAATGTGTCATAGATCGTATCAGAATAATATGGATTAGTTGTTGAAATATATAATACAATTGAAACGCCGCTACTTGCAAAAGTTGCCCCATATTTACCTACTGTTCCATTTTCACATCTGAATGTAGTAGCATAAGTACTGCTATAAGCTATGACAATAGTGAAGCTATTATAATTTTCTCTTGTTATTGTATATGTGCCTGCATAAACTCCATTTTCAATGATTATCTCATTTCCTGTGGCTAAATTATGTTCAGCACTTAGAACTCTTAATAAACCACCACCAGCATTTTCAAATCCTGTAATGTTATATGTAGTTTTCCAATAAACTGAAATACTCCTATTTACAGTTGTAGTAGTAAATGATTGAATCACTCCGAATGGAGAATTACCATAATCGTGATAACCACTTCCTATTTTATTCCTAAAATAGCCAAATATATAGTAAGTGGTATCCGCTAATAGAGTACCACCACTTTGCAGGGTTACTGTTAGTTCAGGTTTTTTTAATGTGTAAACCGTTACAGCCATTACATTAGACTATTTAACTCGTTTTGTAATATTTCCAAATTCATTTTCTCATGGTAATAAGGATGCATCATCTTCCCAAACTCCAAGTACTCCTGATCACTCGGCTCAGGCATCAACTGTATCTGGTCGATCTGCGCTTGAAGCTCTGCTATCCTTTGCAACCGTACTTCTTCTGCAGTAGGAATTTTGTATATCTCGAACCCATCAGGTACAAGATAGTTCCCGTTCTCGTCAGTCTTTAAGCCTCCAATATCAGAGGGGTAGATGAATGATATTTTTTGCATTACCGTAAAATTATATAAAGTGTTATCCCATAGAAAGCAAGAAGTTCCTGCCAGTAGGTGTAATTCTTAACAAGCCTTAACAGAGCTATTCCAACCGCTAAACCTAAAGCAATTTCCCAGTCTCCTTTATCCACTATTCCAATAAGTCCAAATAGTATGCTTAATACCGCAGCAGCATAATGAACATCCCCTTCAAGCTTATACTTATACTCTGGAGCAGCCCCGACAAAGAATATAGCTGAACCAGCAAGGAAAAACCAAGCGGAATCCCCTGCTATCATTACTGGTAAGGAGAATCCCCAAAGAACTAAGGTGAAAATGAATCCCTTATTCATCTTTGCTAATTCATAATAACTGGCTGATACTGATTTAAGTATCCCGAACATGAAATAACACCACAGTAAATAAGCGGTGAAAATGAATACGGAAATAAAAGTTGGGTTCATAATTTTAAGCATTTACTATTGTTGTCGTTACCACACATTCCAAAACTCCTTCATCTACTTCACAAATCATACTATCATCCAAAACCTCGCAGGTCATACTATCTACTGAAACCGAGGCTTCCAATATAGCTTCCACCAATACATCTCCCGTTCCTCCTCCAGTAATAATAGCCAGCAAATGATCCATAGCTGTTCCTGTGGATAATCCTGATAATTCTACTATTTTTTCACCCGTTGTCATTATGGTAGTACTTTTGTCCAAACTCCATCAATAATGTCTTGCTTATCCTGAGCAGGGATTCCCCCAGCACCATCCGAACTAAAGGATATGGCTTGAACAGGCTGCTGATAATTAATCCTAACCACATATGCTCCTGTGGTATTGTTAAAAGGATCACCACCACCATTAACCAAAAGAACACCATCACTTATGGATAAAGTATGATTGGCTTCCTGCGGTTTTATTTTCCACCCGTTCATTAAAAAGGCATATATTGGAATTTTTGTACCTGCTCCTGCATCAATATCGTTTCCCCCTACAAATTCAAAGGCTGGTAGGTATTTGGAATTATCTCCCGTAAGAAACCAATCTACCCACCTACTCCATAGATCACGTACACTGACTACCGTTGTACCAGCAGTCAGCGTTATTACTTTGTTTGGTCCACTAATTGAATATCCCATGATTATACGATATAAGCTCTGTCAACCTCAGCGGTTAATGTAATTGAAATACCTTTACTCCTATTTATTGTTCCTAAAGCAACTACAGGCTTGGCGTTTCCAGCATTACCTGCTACAACTACGATAGGAGCATCGTCTCCTGCGGATGCAGCCCCCCTTTGTACGTTTCCATCATAGTCATAGGTAAAGGCTATTGCAGCACCCGAAATTACGCCTGTAATAGGATTATCAGACGCATCATTTACGGTAATAGCATTAGCTGTACCATAATCATACCCAAGGTTTAATCCTGCGTCATCATTAGCGAAATACATGCGATAATACCCTGCTCCACCATTTGTAAGAGCGGCATTGAAATTTAATACTCCAGCAGAAGCGTATGGGTAGGTTCTCTCTGTATTGTTTTGGTCAAGAAATACCACACGGTTAAGATCGGCAGCAATTACTCCGTCAATAAATACTCCCTGAGTAGTATATAAAGTATCTCCTACAAAGTAACATAATTGATTTGCTGTCTTACCTATAACACTACCTGCTCCACCATCAATATCTCCAGTCTGACGCAGATTGAATTGCATCTTAGTGTATATCTCTTCTAAAGTAGCATTAGCAGTCGTGTTATCAATTACTACTCGGAAAGGATAAGCCCCTATGTCGTAACTGGTTTGATCACTACCAAAATACTCTAATCCAATTCCTAAATAAGGAGCATTGGTCATTTCAGCATCCAAATCAGTTATCTTTAAATCACTACCAACGGAAATAGGTAAAGCAACTTTAAATGCTCCTGTTCCTGACTCCCCAACATCTCCTAATACAGCATCGTCATAGGTGTAGTTAGCCTCACGACAATATAGCTTAAAGTAAGACCTGCTATCAAAAGCCCCGTTACCAGCATCCCCGAATACTTGAATTGCTTCATTAGGCGCATCATCAAATGTAAAGTTAGCAGCAGCCCCACCCGAAGCCTTTTGGTAGTAGAATTGAGCACCTGCGGGAAAACCTGACGCAAGAGCTACCAGTCCTACATACTGCCTGTTCAATGCCCCAGCAGCCGAGTATTCACTCCAACCAGCATCTCGAATCATTTGACGTGTAGTATCGTCTGCAGGTTTCCAACCATTAAACGAACCACCAGGGTCTTGTCCAAAGATGTATTGTCCAGATCGAGCATCAAGCACGTTCATTGGGAATGAATATGGTTGATAAGTGGAAGATGTCCAAAGATCAACGAATTTAGCCCAAAGAGCATTTCCAGTTACTCCATCTTTTGCTACAAGGTTGCCAGCAGCAACAAGCGTAAATGTTTTAGACCCAAGATTGAAAGTTATCTCAGTTCCTACATTAAGGTTATCAGGATCAGTAATTTTTGCCATTGTTTATCGTGTTAAATTGTTTTTATTCTAAATAAGCTCTATCAGATACTTGCGCCACTGGTAATGAAGAATTTGTACTCCCAAGTGAGTAGTTCCTTATGTAAAAAGGAATCTGCCCTGCTTTAAACACTCCTATATCAATTGCCTGTGCTGTTTCATAATTATAATTCCAAGTAGTACTTCCATTTGCATCTACAGAGTCAATTACGCTTAAATCGCTGTGTTTATATATTACAACATCAGAACCACTTATAAGTCCTGTTACTGTTAATGTGATTGTATCTAATGGATAAAGGTTATCTGTTTGAGAAGCTAATGTACTTGTTGTTGTTATTCTTATATAAGTTATGGCATTTGTTGTTGATGCTGTTGCCGTAACTATCCTATATTTAAGTTTGAAACCTGTACTTGCTGTTATACTCTCCCCACTAAGATTAGTTGCTGTTAAGTCTTTCCACGATCCACCATAGCCACTACCAGTATCTATTTGATAATAAATATCATGATTACCCCACCTCGCACCAGAAGAATAAGTAACATTTGTTCCTGTAACTATAGGAGCTGTATTTGTTAATGCGGTGCACCCTTTAACAAAATATGACTGCTCTATTATTATTTCATCATTAAGAGTCTGCATTGTTAACTGCCCTGCACTTGTAAACTTGGGTGTACCTGCTACGTAAGTTATTAATGAAGTTGTTTCGGTTGTTTGTTCATTCATAGGTAGGGTTACCCTGCCTACTGTATCTGACGTGAAAGCATCACAGAAATGTGTGCCATAGACAGAAGCCTGTCCTGTAACAGAAGTTGTACCACCACAATTCTTAGCAACCGAATTAAGATCAGCTAATACAATAGCATCTACCATGTCCCCGTAAACATGCTCATAAATCACATTCTTATCGGAGTTCAGTGTAGATATTGCCCCTGTTCTTGTAGGTGTCATATAAATACGCTGTAACTTAACAGCATTATTGTTACCAGCCGATACGTAAATATAAGCAGGGTTGTTTGCCGAACCACCACTCAATGCAGTTGCCCTGCTTCCTATATTCCTTAATTTAATATTTGAACTTTGTCCAACGTTAAATATCCCTAAGTAAGGATGAACATTAGCAATAGTACCTCCATATCCAAATGTAACTCCATCAACCATTATATTATCTGATGATGCAAGAATATATATTGCATAAATACCAGTGATGTTAGTTGTTCCTACATATCTGTCACAATGGTCGTAGTCGTTTATCGTACAATTGAAAGATGAAGTGATTTGAATCCCTTGGTTATGGCTGTAACAATTGTTAAAAGTGATGTTGGTTGATTGTGTAACCTGAAAACTCATACCCGAAGAGCGAGTAAAGTTTATAATTCCTGACTTAGTATTACTTATTGTTATATCTTTACAATAAAGGATTTCAAAGGAGTGGTCGGTAGTTCCTGATGAGAAACGTTGAAAGTTAGAATTGGCTATCGTACCACCAGCGAAGCAAGATGTAGCATTAAAAGATCGAACATCAACAGACTGCGATGTGCTTTTCCCAAAATCATCAATATCTAATGCAGTGGCTATTTCTGATAAGGATAAGTAATCAAAAGTACAAGAATGATGTGCTCTAAACGAATAAGCCTGACTAAAATTCAAATACCAATCAGTTGAAAAATACTCCATGTCAATAGCACCAGCACCAGTAGTAAGGAAATCTGTTCTTGTTGATGCTGTAGCACTTGGAATAACCGTTGTGGCTCTTGATGCTGCTAACGCCTGTCTTCCAAGTATATTAGGTATTCGGACTTTACACCCACTTGTTGGAACATACCCTACAGTTGCTGTACCATTATGACCTATACGTATATTACCATTAGTCTCCATACATACAAACTTACTTCTCGCATCAGTACCTAAGTTTGTAGTAGTCATCCCTGCTGCATACAGAGAAGGATAATATTCATAAACCCCACTTCCAGAACTTGTTTCAATCCATACTCCCGGAACATAAGCAGTAGCACTCCCATTTGTAGGAATCTGAACTAATTGATTAGCACTTCCCGTTGTATTGTCAAGATAAAACCAATCACCTCTTGTTTGGAACTTACCAAGTCGAGGTACAGTAATAGTAACATTCTGATCGTGCACTACTTCAATCCAACCTGTCACATCAGCTCCACTCGCAGTTGCAGCACCTGTACCACTAAATGTTAAAGCACCAGCACTAAAAGCACCACCTGTAACTTCTCTAAGTTTAATAAAACCTGTAGCACCTATAGCTAATGTAGGAGCTGCTGTTAATGAAGCCCAGTAACCTAAATAATAACCAGACACTCCTCCTTGACTAACAATATCTCCAATAGCAGGCGTTCCGCTACCGCCAGTAATAGCAAGCCATCTAACCGCAGTAGCATCTATGTAATAACCACCGCCTAAAGTAGCTGATACAGTAACAGCACCTATAGCACCTGTCATTGTAGCAGGAGCATTTAAGTGCCATCTTGTATCTGTACGAACAGTTAATATACCGCCGTTACACGTCCAAGCCTCACCTGCTGTCCTTGCGACACCACCATCCAAATATGTATCAACTGCTATTGTTGCCATTTTTATTTAGTTCTGGTTGTTGTTTTCTTTTTAGCCTCGGGTTTCTTTTCAACAGGGGCCTCGAGTGCAGGAGGTGCCATTACGTCCTGTACGCTAGCCAATTCCTCTAATATCTCATCGGTATTCAATTGTTTCATGTATTCAATCTGTTTCCGGTCAAATCCAAGGAAGAATTCTTTAAACCCGTCTGGAGGAACAACCATTGCTGCTAGTGGGTTGTATGTGTACTCACGCAGTGCGTTAGCTCTTGCTTTCCCCATTTCAACCCTTGCCTGCTCACTTGTTGCAAACAAATCTTCCCAATCGATATGGTACTCCTCTGACGGTTTCGGAAGTATCTTGAATTCAATGAACCTGTCTACCAAAGGTCGTATAATTTGTGGTTCTGCGCAACTTTCTCTGCGTGATTTTACATAAGTTTTCCATTCCCCAACATCCTGTGCTGAAGAAAGCTCCCCACGTTCACTTCCGGATAATATTCTTTTGGGAATTCCTGTCTCTGCAGAAATTAACGTCAATTGTACATCTAGATGGTTCTTTGGGTCAGATACCTGCGATTCCATACCCTCTATGGACACACCTTCATTGATTAAAAACCTGCGAAGGTTGTTTTCATACTCTTCGATCTCATTTTGCAATGTTTCTTTTGCAGCGGGAGTCATTGTATACTCTTTGTCAACGGTTCCCTTAAATCCTGGGCGTGCGCCTCTCCAAAACATTTCAGCGCTACCGCCAACAATCTTTTCAACGTCAAATAACCTATTGAACACAGCCTGAAGTCTAGGTGTGCCTTTTATTTCAGACTCCAGAGAGTTGTCCACAATGTGAATTACCCTGCTGTAGTGCACTTTTACCTGCTGACTTGCACCGCTTGCAACGTCCGCTACCTCGATACTATACATTAACGGATATCCATATCTTTCATTGGATGGGTCGGTTTCATATGTATCGATAACAGCGGTTTGTTGGCTGAACGGTTTCAAATACTTTAGTACCCTTGGTCCCGATTTTACAGGAGCTGCAAACCCTTCAACATTTCTAACGTCATCAAGTCCTAATAATAAAATACCATACTCACCAAGTCCTGTAAGCCTGTCAGCACGTTCCAACACACCTTTAAGCTTGAATTTGTAGTTAAGGTCTCTCCAGGCTTTCTCAAATGCGGTTTCCTCAGCATCGTCAGTTTCTATGAGTTCCAAGACTCCCTGCCATGTGGCGGTGACGGGCCTGTCAATTATTGCCTTGGCGATATCCTGACGCATGTATCTCGCCAAAAAATCATCAAATACAAGGTTTGTTGGGTATCCAAGAGCTCCGTAAAGGTTTCTCTTACCCTCATACATTGTCATGCCTATTTTTGCCGCTAACTGGTTCCTTGCAGAAAGTTCGCTTGCAAATGCCCGTAAATCTTCATTATTCAACGGAGATTGGTTCTTTGTTCGTTCCATAATTAATAGCTTTTAACGAATTTCTTACTGGCAAGTTGCGCAAACGCTGCACTTCCTGCGTCCACTTGATCTTTATATGTTGCAAATGGGAAGAACCGTAGTTCTTCGATGAACTCCCGGTTCCAATCACCTCGCAACAACTGCACATTACCATAATTTACCTGAACTGAGAACGGGTCTGCTCGAAACGCTTTATCTCCTGTAGGTTTGTCTACTTTTGTGACAAATCCCACAAGATTTCTAACGGTTGATTCAGCTGATTCCTTTCCCCCTGACCCTGGTTCCTGCTCAATTCCTACAGGAATTTCTACTCCATCTGCCTCGGCGGTGCTTTTTATTATGCGCTCCCTTGTTTCTGAGCCCCATTGCCCTCGTTTTATGTCTGTGATGATGAATTTGCCCGCGTGGGTTCTTCCCATCTTTAAACCTACTGTAAATGCGCCCTTCCCAATTGTGCCTGCTTTATCCCAAAATCTGATCCAACTTACAAACTGATTCATTGGTGGTAAGGTATCGATAATAATAATGTTATCCACCTTGAACATACCTCCTCCTGGGGGAGTTGGTTTTTGTCCAATCTGACCTGCAAACCCGTATTGCCCTAAATCTGCTTCCATATCGGTAAGCACTTTCCATGACATTCTTCGGGTGTCCAGTAAATCGTCGATATAATGTTTCACCACGTCTTTAGGCATTGCCATGTCTTTATAGTTCCGTATTTCTCCCGGAAGACAAATATGGCGAATATTTTCCTTTTTCTTCTCTAAAAGATGTCCTGTTGGGTCATTTTGGTGTAATCTCTGCATAACTAAGATCATTGCAGAAACTTCTTTATCGGTTTTACGGGTGCTAAGTGTTTGTTCCACCCAATTATTGGCGTTATCAATTTCTGTTGTAGAGGCTGCCTGTGTGGGGTTAATGGGATCATCCACGATTTGTATGTGTCCGTGGTACCCTGTCAGCGTACCGCCTACAGACGTGCTGTAACGCGTGCCACCAAGCACTTGTCTTGGCATTTGTCCAGGAAATACGTGTTCCTTGGTATAGATTTGATAATTACTCTTTGTGTTTTTGTCTTCTTTGATACCGATATTGGGGTACAGCATTTTAAATTTGTCGCTGCGCATGATATCACGGGACTTTTCTGCACTTTCTAACGCCAATAATCCTGAGTACGAGCAGCAAATGAATTTAATCCATGGCCATTTTGTCCAACACCACACGGGGAACATAATGCTACAGGTGATGGTTTTTGTGGTTCCCGGCGGTATGTTGATAATAAGATCATGGTCTTTGGGTTGGTTATTACCCACACGTTCTGCCAGTTCTTCCAATTCCTTGCACAGGTAAGCTATATGCCAGTTGGGATGGTAATTGTCTTTACTCACTTCGCTCCAGAAGACTTCGATGAATTCCGCCAAGGTAAGGCCGACTTGCTGCAGTAATGCTATAGGGCTTTGAATAGCGGTGTTCATCACTTGATCCGTCGAGGCAGCTTCTTCTTCCATTTTTGAAAGAATCTCAGACTCCTCGGCTTGAAAAAACCGGGTTCGCTCTAATTTATCATCAGTTTGCAGAGGTTCCACTTAGTCCCGATATTTGTAAGATTGCTATTTTTTTCGCCAGTGCCTGTTCTTCAGGGCTTAGTTTTGACATATCCAATTTTTTAATGGCATCCACACTTCCGCTTAGTTCCAATTTAGTGGTATCTGTCCAAAGCGCGCGTTCTTTATTGGTTAAGAAGAATATAATGGCTTTGATGTTCGGTGGTATGTGCCTGGTTGTGGTAATGGTGTAGGAAATCGGGTCGCCTTTGGAATTGGTACCCGTCATTTCTTTGGTCTCAACCACAGTGTATCCCACACATATCTTGTACAAACTTTTCCCAACTTTCATGGAAGCGTATTCCTTCCCTTTTCTAACGGCAAGTGCGAACTCCGGCTTTGTCTTTTTCCAATAATCAATCGTATATACCTGCACTCCAAAGAAATCAGCCAACTCCTTACTGCCGCCACCCATCAGCGACAATCGGAAAGCATGTACCAGCTCCCTCTTGGTATGCACTAACGTCTTATGACCACCGTTGGCACCCTGAGGCGGTTTGCTGAATAACATATCCCGCTCTCGCTTTTTCCCAGGTACGGGGGGCTCGTAGGGCTTAGGGGTCTCTTCTTCGAACCCATCCTCCAAGTCATCCTCCAAGTCATCGAACTCATCTGTCTGCTTTGCCATAACCATGTTTTTAATTCCGACATAAACCTAAAGCACCAAATTTACAAACAAGCTTCTGATTTTCCAAACTTATTTTTACATACACCCACACCCGCCCACACACATTTATTAACGTCAAACCTCGATTTCGGGGTAAAAAATTTTTGTAGATTTTTTCAGGACTTCATTTCCGGGTAAAAATTTTCACACAATTGCGGAGATGGACTCGGCCCAGCCATCGCTTTTTGAAAATCCTAAAGCATAGGGGGTGCCTCTTCTCTTTGCCGTACTGCTGTTGATTTCCAGGCCTACGGTCCATTGCAACACGCGCCAGGCGCGGGATGCATTGCATATGTATGCATGTATTGCCTTTATTTACTGCATTTCAAGGCCTGTTCCATATTTATTAGCCTATATACAATGGACCATAGCGCAGGTCCTGCAGGGATCCCTTGCCTACTGCGCGTTTGCGCGCATTGGCATGCATGCCTTATGTATTACTGTTTATTTACTGTTATTTATTGAAGTGTTGCAACCTTCTGAAACCCGCATAAACATTGAGTTTTTTCAAATATCGCGTTACTGGAGAAGGCCTTTTTTAACGCATTTTTGATTTTTGACTATATTGGAGGGCGTGCGCCGTCGTTTTGCGGCCGTTCTGTTATTATTATCTTTTTACTATGCAATTGCATTATATTATATATTTTTTAACGTCGTATTGTTTACATATTAGTATTATATAATTGCATGGTATAATTATACTACTTTATTACATGCATTCAATTATATTTTATTAGTTGTTTTTATATGGTTAATTTCATACCTGTTTTACATTACTTTATTTACTGTTTATATATGCATGTTTTTATAGCTTATTTATTGCCTGTTTTTATCTGTTTTTTAACGTCACTATAAAAATATGACGTTTTTTGATGTTTTTGCATGTCGTTTTTTACCTGTTTTTATGCTTTTTTGCCTGTTTTTTGCCTTTTTTTGACCTTCTGAAACCCGCAGCCTGCCTGGGTTTGAGCAACTATTTTCAATTTATTTTCGCTTTGCTCTTGCTTTTTTAACGTCGTTAATATTACATTTACAGAAACAAACAAACAAACAAAAATTTTAGCCTTATGAAAACTAAACAAATTAAAGTGAGCGCAGCAGATAAACTTAAAATGATATTATTATCTGTTTTTTCAGTAGCTATAGTATTATCAATTGTATTTGTACTAAAGTATTACTTCACAATTAACTGCATAGCTTGATTTATTAACATCAAAAACCTAGAAAACATGGAAACTTTAAAAAACATATTAAGTTTTGGGAACACTAAACTACCAAAAAGTACTGCAATTTTTAACATGAGCTCCGCAATGCGCTGCCCCTCAGATAAATTAGGCCTATGCAAATTATCAAAAGTTTGTTACGCTAAAAAGGCTGAACATTTATATAAACAAGTTTTACCATTCAGGGACCGCCAAAATTATTATTTTGATAAATGTACTTCAGATCAATTTATAAGTGAATTCAATGCAGCTATAGCAAAAAAACGCATAAAAGTTAATTTACTTCGTGTTAGTGAGTCAGGCGATTTCAAAAACCAAAACTCAATTGATAAATTGAACCAAATTTCAAAAGGTTTAAACGTTAAAACTTATGTTTATACGGCAAGAACGGACCTAAATTTCAAAGGTGTTAATTTTGCCGTTAATTTTTCAGGGCTCGAAAATATTGACAAATTAAAAACAGGTGAGGCAAGCAACTTATTTTGTGGATTAAATAAGGTCGATTATACCGAGGCAATAAGCAAGAAACATATTGATGGATTCAAAGTTGTAAAATGTATATCAGACTGCAAAAAATGCAATATTTGCAGCAAAAAAGGCCAAAAAATAATAGTTATACCAATTCACTAAAAAATCAAAATTTGGGGCCTGCAAACATCAAAACAGGCTCCAACTAAAAAACCTAAAAAAATGAATCACTTACATTTCACCATATACCTAGACTTTTCAAAAAAGTGGATTAATCCTAAGGACCTGCAATATTTTTTGGATTCTGCAAATAGATCAATAAAAAGTATTGAAACTGAAAAAAAACATGATCAATTTATGGGCGCCTACGAATTGCAGTACATTACAACAGAACCAAATTTACCATTCTAAAATATCAATTTATTAACATCAAAAAACTAAAAAACATGTACAACTTTTATGAATTATCAGCAAACAGCGAAGAAATTGCAAACTTTATCAATTATCAGGACCAAATTACTGACCTTGCTATATTGATGAATTTAATTGAAAACTAAAAAACAACTCCCAAAAAACGTAAAAAAATGAAAACTCAAAAAAACGTAAAATTAGCCGTAACATTAATAAATTTACAATTGGATTTTTTTAATCATGCCAAATTTGAAGTGACATCAATTGAGGGAACAGAGGACAGAATTGTGATAACTTTCAAAGATCAAATTTACCTGCTCGAAGAATTCATAAACATAGCAAAAGCATGCAGGCTAATGTATAGAATCGATTTTAACAGAACATCAGAAAAATTTGAAATTCATTTTTTCTAAAAAACAAAAAAGAGCCCTGCAACCCTTGGCAGGGCTCAAAAATCAAAAAAAATTAATCAAAATTCCAAAAAAACGTAAAAAAATGACCAAAAAAGAATTCAAATCAAAAACTGCTGACCAAGTTTACACAGGTCGAAATATCAAAGTAAATGCCCTTTATTTTGACTTTCAAAGGGGCTCCATGCCGTTCACCACTCCCGAAGGTTTAAGAATAGAAAAAATTTTTGCAGGGTTTGCGTTTATGGTTAGGGCAAATAGCAAAGACATATCAAAAAAAGAATTACAAAATGCCCTGTACAATTGGGTGGTAAAAGGGGAAAAAGTTATAAATGAAAAAATAACCTGCAGGCAAGCTACCACAAACTTTGAAAGGTTTAAAATGCCAATTAGCATATAAAAAAATAAAAAAACAGTAAATAAATTTTGACGTTAATAAATAAAAACATATCCTTGTACCCATCAAACATCAAAAACCTAATAAAATGAAAACAAAAATCACTTACCAAGAAATAGCTCAAACAGGTGGATTCTGCATGGTAGACTATTTTATCTTCTCAAACAAAACCTATTTAGGTATCAATAATGAGTGCATAGCTTATGGAATTAATGATGACGTAAAAAATGAAAACAGCGTTATAAACTTTGCAGATATCACAAACGAAGGCCACGATATCAATATCAAATATCCTGAATCAACACTTTGGAACCGTGAAGTAACAGAAGAAACTGAAGTAAAAGGGCATTTTGTAGAAAAATGCGAGGAAAAAAATGATCATTACTTGATCACCATGCGAAATGGCGTTACAATCCAAATTTCAGAAAATGCAATCCGTATTTTTGCCTGTGAAAATAAAGATCTTGAACTTGTGGCAGAATTCGAAATAAACGCAGAAGAAATTGAAGAGCAAAAACACCAAATGGTCCGCGATTGGATAGCAAAAAATGAATTACCTGAATATTGCCTAGACGAATTAGTGTATCAACACACCGTACACAATCCTTTCATGAGTGAAGAACAGTTATCAGAAGCAAAAGCACTGCTAGAACTTTTTAATTAAAAATAACAGCCCTGCAGGCATTCTGCAGGGCACAAAAAAACCAAAAAATAAAAAATCGACTTTAACTGAAAATTTCAAAAAAATAAAAAAATGGAAAATATCTTAGCATTAACCCCTGAAAAAATCAACAGCCTAGAAAAAGTAAAAGTGTTTTTCACAGCCCTGAAAGAAGCAAACTATACTTTTCATCCTGATGATGATTTTACGGAATATTCAAACACACCTGTACCTGTGGGAAAACATCTTAACGCATTAATGGAAAAGTGTTGGACAGTATGTGAATTTTTCGCCACAGAAACCACAGATATTTACACAGTAGCAATGGAAATTTTATACCCTGAAACATACAAAAAATGAAAACACAAAAACAATTTTTCTACAGGGATTTATCAGGACGCGGACACAGCTGCACAATGGAAAACAGCCAAGCAAAAACCCTAAATGATATGGTCGATTTTGATGGAAACAAAATAAAAAAATTCGTTCGGGAATCCTGTGTTGGTGATGTTTTCAGGAATTCAGCAAATGAAATCACAAGGATAAAATAAAAAAACAAATATTAACATCAAAAAACTTAAAAAAATGAAAAAACTTACCGAAAGTCAACTAGCTCTATTGGAAGAAGTAAAAAACAACCTGCTAAAACTCAATCCTGAAGTAAAAACCGAAAATGAGTTTACCCATTTTGACCCATCCGCACTAGTGGTGGAAAGAAACAGAATCAACACATTTATGAAAGAAACTGAAATCCACAACAACGCCATGAAAAAAGCTATTAACGAATCCCTGTACACCACTGTGGATGAAATTAATGCCGATTTCAGAAATGCAAATGTTCCCCTTATTTGCGAATTGGTACAAGGAACCGCAATATACTTCGCGCCAAAAAATGCAGAAATGGCTTCCGTTTGTTATGAAGTACCCATTCGAATAGAAACTCTTTTTGAAAGACAAACAGAGGGAAGCTCAAGGATAACAGGATTCAACTTTTACACCTATGCACACAAACTTAACAACAGCCCGTTAAAAACAAAAAACATATCTGAAATTTTAACAAATCCATCCCTTCAGAGAAACCTTATTGCACTACTAAAACTCAAGTAAAACCAACAAAAACCAGTCAAAATGGAAAGATTTTTTATGTTAGCCAAAAAAGTAAAAATACAACCGATAGCATGTCTTGATGAAGTTACTTTTTTCAGAATAGTGCTTTTCGACATGGAAAACAACCCAAAACCTTGGGAACCACAACTTCCCGGAAATTACATGGACCCCATTTCTCTGAATTAAAAATGAAAAAAATAGAAAATAAATTTTGACGTTAAAAAAAGAATACATATATTTGCACTTCATCATTCACACAAAAACCTATTAAAATGAGAAAACAAATCGTAGTAATCAGCAACAGAGTAAACAACGCAGTAGAAGTACAATTCATCAAGGTTTCAACAGAAAAACCTGTGATAAAAGCGACCCCCGGCACCGTGCTAGAATTGGTACACGACATCAGAAAATCAGGAATTATTTTTTCCGCAGGATTTGTAAAAAGGACCAATGGAGAGTACAGAGTTATCAACTGCCGTACATCCGTAAAAAAGGAATTGAAAGGTGTTGGCCTGAAATTTAAGCCAATTCAAAAACACCTTCTCAGCGTGTTCGATATGAACCTGATGGAATACAGATTCATCAATATGGACTCCCTGATTTGGCTGAAATACAGAGGACAGGTTTACATCTTCTAGCCAAAAGAAAATTGTAAATGAGGGTAGGGATTATGCCTGAAGGAGCTTAAAACTGAAAGCAAAAACAGGAAATCAAAAGTTAACCCGCCCTCAAAACAAACAAAAACATATATTTGCAATCTCATCAACCACATCAAAAAAACTTAAAAAAATGAAAACAGAAAACACAAGCAGACCAATTTACAAGATCGCTCAGGACATCCGCAAAGACTGGAAAAAAGTATATTTCGGAGCAGTACCTTACCTGAATGCCCTGTCACAATTGAATACCGCAGATGATTCTTACTGGGATGATTCAGCAAAATCAATAATCATTTACTTCCTTGGAAATGCAACTACTTGGAGAGGTCCTGTAGCAAAGGAAATCAAAGCAGAATTGAAGAAAATTGCAGGTATAAAATAATTGTTAACATCAAAAACCTACTGAAATGAAAAAGACATTAATCAGAGTATACAGAGCAAAGTCAACAAACAGTTTTGACAGTAACAAATACGGAAACCTTTATTTCCAGATAATTTCCAACGAAAATTTCTACAAAGGTGTTGTTATGACGTTAACTTGGCAGTGTAACTTGGAAACGCCCTTAAAATCTCATGATGGAACCGTTATTGTGAAAGAAAATGAATGGTATGCCATGAACTACAACATGGAACACATGCCACATCACAAAATGAAAACAGTTTTAGCTGAAATGAACAGAATTCAGAAAATACTTTCAACCGTGGACAGCCTTACCCCTGAAAATGTGTTTTTAGCTTTGAATGGTGAACTTACAACCTTTGAACCAACCCTCAGCACCTTTGTAGGAATTTCTCAGGAAGGAACACCAATCTATTCGTTCCACTATCACAAAAATCCGGGAGACATTTATGCCTACAGAGCCTGCAAGAATGATGCATATGCAAGAGCCTACAGAAAGAATTTTGGATACGGAAGCACCAAGGACATGTTCTTCAAAGCAACTGACAAAGTGGTTGAATTCAAAGGAGAACGATTTGATACCACTAATTTTTCAACAGAATGGCCACAATAAAACTGGCAACAGTAGAAAAGAGGGTAAACGGGGAAGAATATCTAAAAATAGTCTTCCCGTTTAACTTCAAAGATTTAGAAAACGTAAAATCAATTCCCGAAAGAAAATACCACGGGGAAAACAATGTTAAATTTTGGTCGGCTCCCAATACCGAAGAAACAAGAAAACTACTTCAGGGATGGGGATTTCAAATCGACACAGACAACAAAAAAGAGCCTGAAAAAATGAGAATAGAAAACATAAGTCCAATAAGCATTCCATCAACTGGAAAAAATCTTTACCCTTACCAAAACATTGGTGTGGCGTTTATCGAAAAGAAAAATGGAAGAGCACTTATTGCTGATGAAATGGGACTTGGAAAAACTTGTCAGGCACTGTCTTGGTTGCAATTACATCCTGAAAAAAGAAAGGCAATCATAATCACCCCGGCGACACTGAAAATAAATTGGCAGAGAGAAGCAAAGATGTGGATATCAAACCCAAAAACTCAGGTGCTTACAGGAAGCAAAATCGTTCCCATCTTTGGAGAAATTATCATTATCAATTATGATATTTTAGCGGCATGGGAAGAAACCCTGATTGCCCTGAAACCTCAGGTAATTATCTTGGACGAATGTCACTATATCAAATCACATTCCACAAGAAGAACCAAGGCCGTAAAAAGAATTTGCAAAGGTGTTTCGCATGTTATCTGCCTGTCAGGAACTCCAATTGTTAACAGACCTATTGAAATGTACAATGCCATCAACCTGATCGATTCCAACATATTTCCATCAGAATTTGCTTTTGCGCATAAGTTCTGCAACCCAAAGAAAACACCTTGGGGAAAATCAGGATGGGATTTTTCAGGAGCATCAAACACAGAAGTATTGCACAAAATTTTAGTTGAATCCATTATGATTCGCAGGAAGAAAATGGACGTGCTTACTGAATTGCCACCAAAAACATTCTCTTTTGTACCCATGATGTTGGACAACAGGAAAGAATATGAATTTGTAAAAAACAATTTTATCGATTGGGTGTATGAACAAAAAGGAATGGAAGCCGCAGAAAGAGCAGGAGCCGCAGAATGCCTTGGTAAAATTGAGGGACTGAAACAAACCGCTGTAAAAGGAAAAATGGAACAGGTTTTGAATTGGATTGAGGATTTCCTTATGACAGGAGAAAAACTGGTTTTGTTTGCCACCCACAAAACAGCAATTGAAAGGATTATGGAAGAATTTCAAAATGTGGCGGTAAAAATCGACGGCTCAGTTTCACAGGCTCAAAGACAGATCGCTGTGGACAAATTCCAAAACGACCCTGAAGTAAAACTATTTGTAGGAAACATTCAGGCCGCAGGAGTAGGAATTACACTTACAGCATCAAGTAATGTAGCTTTTATGGAGCTTCCTTGGACTCCTGGCGCATTGGCTCAGGCCTCCGACCGTGTACACAGGATAGGACAAAAAGATAACGTCACAGTTCATTATCTGCTTGCCTACAACACGATTGAGGAAGAAATTGCAGAAATGCTAGATAGGAAGCTGAAAGTGTTGGACTCCGTGCTCGATGGAAAAGATTCAGATGAAAATTCACTTTTAAGTGAATTAATGAAGAAATATTACGCTGAAAACAGAAAATAATTTTGTAAATTGTAAACCCTCATTAAAACCTAAAAAAATGGGAAACGCAACTCACACTAATGGAATCTCTTTGGAGAGAATTTCAGAACTGCAAAAAATCTACGGTGTAGACAAACTTCAGGAAAGTATTAACTCAGGCCAAATTTGGAAAAGAGAAGGTTCTTCAGGAAGATTTGCCATGAACTGTTTAGAAAATGGAATTTGTATGCTCGCAGAATGTCGTACATACGATTATTGGGGAAACATTATTCCCTGCAGACAGGAAGTACAACCACACAGCAAGGGAAGCCTTGACAAAGCAATCACATTTTGGGAAAGAATCGAAAATGATGATGCTGAGTCCTTGGAATACATACAAAGCCTTTTTGGAGAAATTATATAACAACAATCTTTATGAAAAATCAGAACCTAATTAGAAAAATTGCTTGGAGCCTGAACAAAACCACAGGTATTTCCTTTGATGAATTGTATTCAGAAGCCTGTTTGGCTTATTTAGAAGCCGAAATGACATATGATGCAACCCGAGGTGCCGAATTTACCACCTATGCTTACAGTTTTGTAAGAAACAGGCTCGTATCATTCGTGCGGAAAGAAAAAACTGAGATTCATACGATAGAAATAGCAGACCTAGGGCCTAGACAGTTTTCGAAATTACAAAACAGCATCCCGGAATTTGAAGAACATAGCTTTTCATCTGACATGAAGGAAATCATTTCTGTTGTTCTGGGATCCCCTGTAGACTTTTTTAATATCTCTCCCCGTCCTGCTAGAGGCATGATCAGAAAAGAACTGCACAAAAACGGGTGGTCACAGAAAAAAATTAACTCTGCATTCATAAAACTTACAGCAATTATCAAAGAAGCTGAGTACGGATCATTAATTATTCACACCCAACAATAAGAAAATGGCAAAAGAAAACTTTTTCAACCCCGAAACAAAAGATCAATTAGAAATTGTAACACCTGTAAAGCAGGAATACAAGCTAATTGAATCCATCAAGAACATCCATAATTTACCGCTGTGGTCTTGGAACTCTGAAACAGGAGAAATCAAGAAAGTGAAAATGGTTAAACAAATGACAGTGGATACAAACGGAAACCCTGACACTAGGAGCCGAGTTAACTACGACCCTAAGCTGTACTATTGTATAGCTATTAACATCAAAAATGCTAGGAAAAAATTCACTAACTTTATAACTCGAGAATCATGACACTAGCAGAAATTGAAAAAATTATACGAAATAATTTTCAACGTGTAAACAAGGATGGCATGGGATTTCTAGAATCAGAAATCAAAAAAATGTGCCAGCGATTTATTCACTATAATAAATAAAGAAAATGACCGTACAAGAATGGATTAAACAGTTTAATGAAACCAAAGAAACATTTAGTTGGTTCATCATAGAACACTTTGGAAAATTTATGTTGTCGGATATAGAATTTCATGTTTCCCGTGGTGAAATTGACAAAGCTAGGATACTGATGAATTGTGTATGGTTCGAACTCCCTGACTCAAAATTCAATATTATTGAAAATCCTAAGGGATGGAATGAATTCCTGTTTCTGCTAGAATATGAGCTATGCAGTTAGTAATACCTTTCTACACAGCAGAGGAAACCTGTCGAAGGATCATGGAGTCCTGCGACAAGGTGCCTGATATCAAAAAAAGAAAAATAGTATCAAAAATTAACATTAAAACCTATTCGAATGGAAACTAAAATATGCCGTAAGTGTGGCGAGGAAAGGAAGTTGACTGAGTTTAGAACTTATAGAAAATACATTCATGTATGTAATTTCTGCAAAAGAGAACAAGCTAAAAAATGGTATGCGAATAACAAAGAAAAATGTAGTAAATGGGACGCTGAATACCGTAAAAATAATCCTGAAAAAATCAAAGCTCTTGGTAAAAAATGGAGAGAAAATAATAAAGAAAAAATCAAAGTGAAAGATAAAAAATGGAGAGAGGATAATAAAGAAAAAATGAAAGAATATCATGTGATGTACCGTAAAAATAATCCAGAAATTATTAAAAAAATTCATCATACTGATTATGTTAAGAATAAAGAACAGCGTGCAGCCTATTCAAAAAAATATTTAAACAACCATAAAGAAAGAATTAAAGAGGCTGCCACAGAATGGAGGAGGAAAAATATGCAAGAATTAAACCCCACCTATATCAAAAGTTTATTGATCAGATACCACCCTAATATTAATAGGCAAGATATTCCAGAATCTTTAATTATATGGAAGCGTGAAAATGTAAAACAAAATCGAGAACTTAAAAAATTAAAAGTATGAAAAAACTACAAAAAATTCCTACAAACATTAATGAAAGTATTGAATACTCTATTCAATTAACTCATGCCATTATTAATAAAAAAATTGGTAGAAAGGTTGCTGAATCCGCTAACAGAAGTGAACAAATAGTAATTAATAAAATACTTTCTGCAATGGAGTATAATCAAATACATCATCCTGACAGGAAAATACCTTTTATGGAATCGAAATGAAAATCCTTGAACTATATCGTGACTATTCTATACCCTTCGCCACGGACGGCAACAAACACTGTCGACCTGGCTGGGTACAGATACACTGTCCGTTCTGTAAAGGAACCAACGACTTTCACATGGGATACAACATGGACTCCAACTACTATTACTGTTGGAAACATGGTTGGTCGAGTATTCCATCAACCATTTCGAAAGTTCTTGCTGTTTCTGAAGATCAGGCAAAGGATATTATTCTGAACTATGGTGGGTCGATACGTCACACAAGGAAGAAAGAAACGGATCCCGAGGCATCAAAAAAGGAATTCAAGTTTCCATCCGGAATTATCAATTTGACGGAAAGACACAACAAATACCTCAGGGAACGAAATTACGACCCTGAAAAACTTACAAAGTTGTGGGGACTCAAAGCCACAGATGTAATAAGCCTGCTAGATGGGACCGATTATAAACACAGAATTTTAGCACCTGTGCATTGGAACGGAAAGATCGTAACCTTTCAAGCTCGTGACATAACCAAAAAACATAAACTGAAATACCTTGCATGCCCAAAAATCAGGGAAATAATTCACCACAAGCATATCCTGTACGCAAATCAGGAACTTTGGCATTCTACAGGAATTATTGTGGAGGGAATTACTGATGTTTGGAGGTTTGGTCCCGCATCATCTGCCACCTTTGGTATTGAATACAAGTATGAGCAAGTAAGAGTTATCGCCAAAGCATTTAAAAGAGTGGCGGTTGTGTTTGATGGTGGTGAGGTTCAGGCTAGGAAAAAGGCGGACGAGTTGGTCGGTGAATTGGTTAACAGGAATGTCGATGCTTTCAGGATAAATATCGAAGGAGACCCAGGAAGCATGAGCCAGGCAGAGGCTGACTATTTAGTTAAACAAATACTTGATTCTAATTTTGGAATTATCAAAAAATAAATTGTACATTTACATCCTTCAAAAAGCGACATATGAAAGTTAAACTAACTATTATTAGAATATTGCCCCTACGGGTAAAATTGCACGAAAGGTTGAGTCGCTTCTCCTACGTGCTTTTTTATTTCGTGGGGGTTCTTTTTTGGAGGTATAAATAATGGAAGGATGGATAAAATTACATCGAAAATTAATGGATAACCCCCAATATTTTTCTGAACCTTTTTGCCGAAATATGGCTTGGGTTGATCTTCTTATGTTGGCAAATCATACCAAAAAAAGTTTCTATAAACGTGGAATTTTAGTCGAAATAAACAAGGGAGAAATAGGCTACGATGTAGGTACTTTGGGCAAAAGATGGCGTTGGTCAAATGGTAAGGTTCGTAGATGGTTTTTGACACTTGAAACGGAAGGGCAAATAGTATGGCAGAAATCGAACCTAACTTCCATAGTATCAATAGTTAACTACTCAAATTATCAAGGAGGTGATACAGCAAACGATAACGCAAACGATATAGCAAACGGACAGCAAACGGTATACCAAACGGACACAAACAAGAATGAAAAGAATGAAAAGAATGAAAAGAAAGAAGAAACGATTTCCCAAAAAAGAAGAATTGAAAAAATTTTTAACGTCTATAATAAATCTAGACTTCCAAAAGCAACAAAACTTACACCCATTAGAATCAAACATATTAACGCCAGAATTCATGATTATAGTTTTGAAACCGTTTTAGAAGTTCTCCAAAAAGCAAGCGAAAGTAATTTCCTGTGTGGAGAAAATGATCGTGGATGGTGTGCCAACCTAGATTGGATTTTTAACCCGTCCAACTTCAATAAAATTTTGGAGGGTTCATACACCAACCGAAAAGGAGTTTCCAAAAAGAACAACAACGGGTATGTGGAGGAAGGATTTTTGATTGACAAACCAGTGATAAAAATGTAAAAAGCTATGAGAAACCAACAAACATGGGATAAAATGATCAGGGGACAGCTAATTCAGGTGTTGTTTCCACCAAGGATTCAGAAAATTTTGATGGAATTTCCGTCACCAAAGTTCGAAGAAACTCTCCAAAGTTCGTTCATTTACGGCAACACACAGCATGGAAAAACCATACTGTCCGCGCAAATGATGTTGGAAGAGCGCAGAAGGATGTACCTGCACCCGGAAAATTACTATGGAAAAATTTCAACTACTATTTTCATTTCTTCATTTGAAATGTTTTCCAATATAAAAAGCTCGTTCGACCACGTAAACTCTGATGTAACAGAGCGTGCAATAATTGAAAAATACAGCCAAGCACACATGCTTGTGATTGATGATTTGGGTACTGTAAATCCTACCACATACGTTCTGCAAGTGCTGTACGGCATCATAAACAACAGATACGAGAACGAAAAATTGACAGTGATAACGTCAAATTACGAAATTAATGAACTTGGAAAACAGTTTGGTGATGTTAGAATTGTTTCTAGAATCTCGCAAATGTGCGTCCTGATTAACAAAGAACCTTACAACAGCACAAAATGATTCAATCCCAAATAATTCTAGGTTTCATTGCAAGCACTGAGTTTGCAAAGGAAATGGTGCCGATGTACAACCCAAAGTACATCGAATCAAAAATGGCAAAGTTGGTAATCGGTTGGTGTGTTTCCTACTACAACGAATTTCAGGAAGCTCCCAAGATGGTTATTCAGCAACTGTACTTCAAAGCCTTGAAAGACGGGTTGGATGAGTCCATGGCTCAGGAGATCGAAGAAGACATTCTTCCTGACCTGAATGAACGCTACATCAGCGAGGGAATCAACGTGGAACTGCTTATCCGTGACACAAAAGCATACTTCCAAGAACGCAGTTTAAAAATTCACAACGATGAAGTTGCAGAATTATTGGAAGCGGGAGAGGTGGAGGAAGCACAGGCTAAAATTTCTTCCTACAGACCTTGGGAGGGGTCAAAAATCAATTATATTGACCTGAGCAAGGTAGATGCCCTGATAAAGGTAAAAAATGCCTTAAATGAGGCTTTCCTGCCTTTATTTCATTTTCCCGGAGCTTTGGGTGAATTTTTAAATTCGCAATTGATTGCGGGAGGCTTTATCGCGTTCTTGGCATCAGAGAAGAGAGGAAAGACCTGGTGGCTGTTGGAAATGGCTATCACTGCTGCAAGACAGCACAAAAAGGTGGCTTTTTTCCAAGCAGGAGACATGACAGAATCACAACAGTTGAAACGTATTGCAACTTACCTGACCAAGAAACCCTCTGACGAGAAATACCTTGGAGAATCATGGGAAGCAGTGAAAGATTGTGTTCACAACCAACTCGACACCTGTGACCATGAGGACCGTGAATGTTCTTTCGGTCCGTTTTCTGAAGCAGGAATGCAAGCCGAAGAACTCAGGAATAAAATTGACAAGGACATGATTCTTGAGGCAATTAAAACATATCCTGATTACAAACCCTGTCACAATTGTGCAAAATACAAGACTGAAAAGTGGGGAAGTGTTTGGATGAAGCGGGAGGATATAACAGAAGTTTTGACAGCTAAATCTGCTGTTCTTGCCGTTAAAAAATTCTTCATGAAATTCAAAAGGGAGTTTAGGATAAGCACACATGCAAATGGCACTTTATCCGTTAATAATATCAAGAACATTTTGAAGGATTGGGAAAAGGAAGACGGTTTCGTTCCAGACCTCATTATCATTGATTATGCTGATATTCTTATTTCTGACGTTAAGACAGAATTCAGGCACCAAGAGAACGAAAAATGGAAGGCTTTACGTGGATTATCTCAAATAAAACCTTGGTTGGTTGTAACAGTTACTCAGGCAGATGCAAAATCATATGATGCAGTGACGTTAAAACAGAGCAATTTCAGTGAAGACAAACGTAAGTACGCCCATGTCACAGCGATGTACGGCATAAACCAGGACCCGCACGGAAGAGAGAAAAAGATAGGTTTAATGCGATTAAATGAGCTCGTCATCAGGGAGGGTGACGGATTAACGTCAAATGTGGTTCATGTACTGCAAAATTTAAAAGTTGGAAAACCATTTCTGACAAGTTACATGTAAAAATAAATAACGACAATTTGAACACAGGGATAATTTTTTAAGTATAATATATAAAGTAAATTTAAAACTATGGCAAAGAAAGAAGTGCAGAAAAAAAGAACAAAGAGAGAGGATTGCGAATACGTCGCAACAGAACTTTCTACTTTGATGGGGTTGAAACCAAGTATTGATATCACCCTTCCTGACGACGATTTGATTGAAAAAATACAGGAAGCCCAAGCAATGCTTTTTCCAGAGGACCAAATTCCTCATGAATTAAAGTTGGCGATTGTTAAAGTAAACAGGTATATTGGTGGGACATGGACCGTACCAAAGATAGTCTCTGTTTTATTGGAAGACGTGAGCTTTGAAGAGGATATCGAAGAGGATGTTGAGACCGTTCTGAAAGATGAAGAGGTTCTCGGTACCATTGAAGAGTTAATGCCCGAAGAGGATGATGTTGAAGACCTTTACGACAAAGCAATAAGGGAGCCAGAGACAAAGACCTTGCAGACCAAGTCTACCAAAAACCCTGATAAAAAGAAGAGCAAAACAATCAAAAAAACGGTTGATGTCAGACTTGAAAAAATACCTAAGCCAAAAAAAGTAAAGGTTGTTAAGGAAAAAGGTACAGCTAAAAAAGGCAGACCGAGTAAATACGCACACGAGGCAAATGACCCTGATCTTGCTAGAGTTATGGCAAAGGTTCTTGTTGAGGCTCCCGAGTTTAAAGAGGGTGATAAAAAATCTAGAGGTCACAGAGGTCTTTCCGCTCATGGTGTGGCTTTAGAAGTGTTATGTGCCAACCCAAATGCAACCCTTGTGGAAATCTATAAGGAAATAGCCCGCAGGAGAGTTGTTGTACCAAAGGGAAACAACGGTGTTCGTGCCGCTCAGATTTTGGTGAGAAAAATAACTGGACTTTTGAGACAAAGCGGACACATGAAATAATGGCACAGGAAAAAATGCGGTGCATAGATGTAGAGTGCGCGGTGGCTAAATTGTTCAACATAAGAACACATTTAATCGTGCCAAACATTTCCTGGGGATTGCTTAATCATGAAGCCGACCTGTTGATAGTTAACAAAGCAGGGTTTGCCATTGAGGTGGAAATAAAAGTATCTAAATCAGATTTTTTGGCTGACTTTAAGAAAAGAAAGCACAAGAGGAACAGTATGCTGATTAAAGGCTTTTACTATGCCATACCTGATTATTTGCAGGAAAAATGTGAAGCACTTGTTCCTGAAAATGCAGGTCTTATTGTTGTAAAACAATTACCATATGGAAAGCATGCAAGAATAATTAAGAAATGCCCGCCTAAACCTGTAAATAATTTCAGGAAATTAACAGACCGCGAAATTTATCAGGTCGCAAGGTTGGGTACCATGAGAATTTTTCCTTTGAAACATGCAATTTTAAATTATAGAGCGGATATTCAACGACTAAAAAATGTAAAAAATGAGCAAAACAATAAACATAAAGAAACGGCCTAACTTAGATAGCTTCGTTTTAATTGGTTATTTTTCTGACAAGAAACACAGACAAATAATAATCACACAGGAAACCGGGGAAGCTATTTTGCAAACCATAGTTTCTATGGAGGAGAAAATAAATGTTTCAGAAACCCCACTAACCATAAGATATTAAAAACCATGGTAATAAATAAAGCAGAATTACAGATCGCGCTAGAAGTGGTAAAACCAGGACTAGCCTCAAAAGATGTTATTGAGCAGGCTTCATCATTTGCCTTTGTAAATGACAGAGTAGTTACGTTCAACAATGAAATCAGCCTATCTCATCCTGTAGCAGGAATGGAGTTAAAGGGAGCTATCAAAGCAGAAGAACTGTACTCACTTTTGCACAAATTAAAATCTGATGAAATTGAAGTGGTATTAACTGACTCTGAGATATTGTTTACCTCGGGCAGAAGTAAGGCGGGAATGACCTTGGTTTCAGAGGTTAAACTTCCATTGGAAGAAATAAATACCGCTGCAAATTGGTTCCCTGTTCCCAAAGATTTTCTAGAAGCGTTAAAATTCGCAGTACCATCGTGCAGTACAAGCATAACACGCCCGGTTTTGATGACAGTTCATGTTAAAGAGGATATTGTAGAGGCTACAGATGCATTTAGAATAAGTAAATTTATTCTTAAAGAAGCTGTGCCTGTTCCTGAATTCCTTTTACCTGCATCATCAGCGAAACAAGTGTTGAAACTGAACCCAAATGAAATGGCACACAGTGATGGCTGGATACATTTCAAATCAGAAGAGGATACTATTTTGTCCTGCAGATTATTCATGGACGATTATCCAAATCTTGAAGTTATTCTGAACCAAACAGGAAGAGATTTTACCTTCCCTAAATCCACACTGGAAGTTTTTGATCGTGCCACTGTTTTTTCGAAATCCGAAACCAGTTCACTTGAACAGGTATCAATTACCATGGCAGATAACAAGTTTACCATACGCTCGGAGTCAGAAATAGGATGGTTTGAAGAAAGTCTGAATTTTCAATACAAAGACGAGCCTATCACATTTGTTGTGGTTCCCAAAATTTTAAAAAGTGTGCTTTCAGAAACACTAACATGTATGTTGTGTGCAAGTGTTATGATATTCAAAGGAAGTAATTGGACGTACCTAAGCATTCGAAAATAATATGAACGAAGGATTTCTCACATTAAAGGAGACTCAAAGCATGTCAAGACCTGACGGCAAGGTTTTATCCTGTGCGTCTTGCGGCAGGTATAAATCTGCCAAAAGTCCAAAGATGAAAGCCTGGGGAAATTTCGGAAAGGGAATTTTAATTGTGGGTGAGTTTCCTGACCTACTTGACGACGACAGGGACAAGATGTGGCAAAGTCGTGAGGGTCGTTACTTAAAGACGGCTCTCTCAAGACTTGGTGTTGATCTTTTCGAAGACTGTGCATCGATTAATGCCGTTAACTGCTACGATGAGAAAATGCCCAACCACTACATGATTGATTGCTGTAGGACAACCATTGTAAGCAGGCAGATAAAAGAACTCATGCCCAATGTGATAATTGTCCTTGGGGATATGGCACTCCACAGTATTGTTGGTGCTCATTGGAAAGAAGAACTTAAATCGATTGAGCGTTGGAGAGGTTTCATCATTCCGGATAAAGAGTACAAGGCTTGGGTTTGTCCTACCTTTGCACCTTTTGAGATAATTGACGCAGATAAAATTGCTGAGTTGATTTGGATGAAAGACTTGGAAAACGCTGTACGTAAGGCAGAATCAGTACTTCCGAAGACTCATGCACCCGTTATTCATTACCATAACGATCTGAACTTAATAAAAGAGGTTGTTCCACAAGGTTCCATTGTTGCATTTGACTATGAAACCACGGGAATAAAACCACATGCGCCGGGACACAAAATAATCTGTGCATCAATTGCTGTGAGTGAAGATGTGGTGCATGTATTTATGATGCCTGAAACCGAGACACTACGTAAGCCATTTTTAGAAATGTTGGCAGATGGCAGCATTCGAAAATTTGCCCACAACATAAAATTTGAACAGACCTGGAGCCATGTTTTCCTCAAGCAGGATGTTGAATCCTGGGAATGGGATTCCATGCTTGCCGCACACATTATTGATAACAGACCCAATATTTCAGGACTGAAATTCCAAACATATGTAAATTTTGGAGTATCTGATTATGCAAGTGAAGTTTCTCCATGGTTGAAGAGTGTTGAGAAGGATGGTAACGCCAAAAATAGGATTGAAGAACTTATTCAGACGGAAGCAGGCAGGCGTAAATTAATGGAATACTGTGCACTTGATAGCATTTACGAATTTCGTTTGGCTATGCTACAAAGAACACTGATACTTAATAACCTCCCCTTTTAAAATGGAAAAGATTGATTATTTAATTGGCTGTGAAGAATCACAAGCCGTTACCATTGAACTTAGAAAATTAGGTATCATTGCTTTTAGTTGCGATACAGAGCCTTCTTCTGGTGGTCACCCTGAGTGGCATATTCAGGAAGACGTTTTGAAGGTGATCGATGAACATCCTGAAATAAAGGTTGGAATTTTCTTCCCGCCATGCACACATTTAGCCGTTTCCGGGGCACCATCCTTTGCTAAAAAGCGTGAAGATGGCAGACAGCAGGAGGGTATTGATTTCTTTATGAAGTTAATAAATGCCAAAATACACAGTATTGCCGTGGAAAATCCTATTGGCATAATGAGCAGGCTTTACAGAAAACCTGATCAGATTGTGCAACCATACTTTTTTGGTGATGAATTTCAGAAAACAACCTGTCTTTGGCTTAAAAACTTACCTCCCCTGCACCACAATTCAGAGCCTGATTTATTCACAGAGGAAACCACGCATGTAGGCAAGGGAGAATTCTTCCATTGGGTTGATAGTAAGTCAGGCAAGGCAAAGAAACAACCACAGTGGTATGCTGACGCTTTTCTGAACAAAAAGAACAATGCCGTCAGTGTGGGAAACACGAGAAGTAAAACATTTCACGGTTTAGCAGTTGCAATGGCAACTCAATGGGGAAAAAACTTACCTAAACACTATAAAAAATGAATATAAATCCGCAATCACATCAAGCTTATTATTTATTTCAAAAAGGGATACTAGCACTTAGTCGTGCGGAGCAGGCTGGTATTAGGATCGATATGGAATATGCTGAGAGTAAGAAAAAGCATATCGATAGAATGATAACAAGGGCGGAGGCAAAGTTCAAGGAAACCAAACTGTATTCACATTGGTGCCACACAGTTAAGTCAGGAGCCCCAAACATGTACTCAAGTCAACAGTTGGGAACATTTCTGTACAAGGTAAAAAAGATAGAAGCAGTAAAGACAACGACAAGTGGCTTTGGTTCCACAGATGAAGAGGCTTTGGAAGCAATGAACCTTCCCGAGCTTGCATACATAATTGAGGCAAAAAAACTTAAAAAGATAAGGGATACCTATTTAGAAGCGTTTCTCAGGGAGCAGGTTGATGGTTATATCCATCCCTCGTTCAATTTACACCTTGTAAAAACCTTCAGAAGTAGCAGTGATAGTCCAAATTTCCAAAATATTCCTGTACGTGATGCTTTTGCCATGCAGACCATCAGAAGTGCTTTATTTGCTCGTCCAGGACATCAATTATTGGAAGTGGATTTGGGTTCGGCCGAGGTAAGGGTTGCTGCATGTTATCATAAGGACCCTGTGATGCTGTCATACATCAATGACCCCACAACAGACATGCACGGTGACATGGCAAAAGAGATATTCATTTTGCCGGGATTTAACAAAAAAGATCACAAAGTACTGAGAAACGCTACCAAGAACGGGTTTGTTTTTCCTGAATTCTATGGTGATTACTATAAGAATTGTGCCGTTAATATTGGTAGCAAGTGGATGGGCCTTCCCAATGGTAAATGGAAACCAGGGCAGGGAGTTGCAATGCCTGAGGGCACTATTTCTGATCACCTTATTTCCCAAGGAATTAAATCGATGGATGATTTCACAGAACACATGAAAGACATTGAAGATTTCTTTTGGAATAAACGGTTCAGAGTCTATGCACAGTGGAAAGACCGTTGGTGGAAACAATATCAGAAAGACGGGTTTGTTGACTCCTTAACGGGATTTAGGTTCAATGGTGTTATGAATAAGAAAGACGTTATTAATTACCCTGTTCAAGGTGCCGCATTTCACTGCCTTTTGTGGTCACTGACAAGGCTTACAGAGCTTTCTATCAAAGAGAAATGGAAGTCTAGAATCATTGGTCAAATTCATGATAGTATTATTTTCGACCTACACCCAAAGGAACGGGAATACGTGTTGGCCACAGTAAAAAGGGTATTCACTGTTGAACTCCCTGCATTTTGGGACTGGATAATTGTTCCCATTGAGATTGAGGCTGAGATCGCAGAAGTGGACCAACCCTGGTCTGAAAAGAAGAAAGTAGAGGGTTTTTAAATTTATTTTTCATATTTGAACACAGGGAACTTTTTTTACGTATAATATATCAAACGCAAAATAAAATGAGTCTATATCAAAAACATCGTCCAGGTACATTAGAGGGAGTTATCGGAAATGAGGAAATCATCGATAGTCTGACCTCAATGTTGAAAGACAAAGAGAAATGTCCACATGCGTTTTTAATCAGTGGTCCTACGGGAACAGGTAAAACCACCATAGGTAGAATTCTAGCAGGAATGTTGGATTGCAGGGGAAATGACCTGCAGGAAGTTGATATAGCTGATTACAGAGGAATTGACACCATAAGAGAAATAAGAAAGCAATGTAACTACCTGCCAATTGAAAGCTCTAGCAGGGTGTATATTATGGACGAGTTTCAAAAAGCTACAGCTGACGCACAAGCTGGAATGCTGAAAATACTTGAGGACACTCCAAAACATGTATATTTTGTACTCTGCACCACCGACCCGCAAAAACTTTTGAAAGCTATTGTAGGCAGGTGTAGTAACTTTCAAACGAAGACGTTGTCTGATTCTGAAATGATGACATTACTTCGCCGGGTAGTAAAAGCAGAGGAAAAATCAATACAAAAGATAGTTTATGAACAAATCATACAGGATGCAACGGGCCATCCTAGGAATGCGCTTACGGTCCTCGAACAAGTACTCGGGGTCGAAGAAGATAAAAGATTAGCCGTTGCTGTGAGAACAGCTCAAGAGCAATCCCAAAGCATAGAATTGTGTCGACTCCTTCTCACTCCAACAGCAAAATGGACTGAAATTTCCAAGGTTCTAGGGGGGCTGAAAGAGCAGGATCCCGAGGGAATACGAAGACATGTTTTGGGATATTCTCAGGCTGTTTTGTTAAAGACACAAAATGACAGAGCGGCACTGGTTTTAGAAATGTTTGTTGATAATTTTTTTGATAGCGGTTACAGCAAATTAATACTGGCATGTTATTCTGTGTTCCGTGGGTAGTTTGTTTGTTTTGTTGGGATTACGACGGGGGTGATGTCCCGTCTAGGAGGGAGTGGTAATGGGCTAGTACAGTTGTTTAGGTCTGTATTATTTCCAAACTCCCTCTGCTTCCAAAAAAGATCTTAAATCCAACCGATAGTCTGAGCACGGAGACATACCGCAGATAAGTTGAGGCTCTAGTGTGGGAGGCCACTTGGCCGTGGAACAGCCCCTCCCACTTAGTTTTAAAATTTCAAATAAATATATGAGCTACGAACAGGACATAAAAATCGATGAGAACGCCTTGGATATCGAATGGTTGGATCAAGCAGCTTTAATGATGCGGTACGCCAAGATATCAGCACAGGCAAATCTTGAACGGGACAGGGCCAAAGTGGACCTTGACTTGAAAAAAGCTGAATTGGACAGGAAAATCAGGAACAATCCTGACTTTTACAAAATTGAAAAAATTACGGAGAATGCCATTATGAATGCTATTATTGTGAACCCTGAGTATGTTGAGGTTCAGGAAACATATCAAATGGCTGAGTACGAGGCATCTGTAGCAAGAAGTGCGGTATTCGCATTTGACGCTAGAAAAACAGCTTTAGAGAACTTGGTAAAATTACATGGTCAACAATACTTCGCAGGACCAAGGGTACCAAGGGATTTAGCCGAAGAGAGAGAAATGCGACAGAAACGCGTGGATGAGGGGGTCGCAGGAAAAATGAAAAGACGGCCGTTATGAAATATACACTAGTAGTAATTGCAATTACTGCATTCATTGTAATAAGTCCGTTTTTAGTATATTTTTTCTCCAGAATGCAGATGTTAGGTTGGAAACACGGATTACGAGATACAATAAAACAATTAAAAAAAGATCAAGAAGATGGAAAAACGAAAAAGTAGGTTTGCAGGAAAAGTCGCCAATGACGCACACAGACAGTCTAGCGCAGCAAGCAGTTATGGACACTTATCACTGCCCAAGGGAATATCAATGTTTAAGGAAACCCCTGGCGGTAGAGCCAAGCTTGATTTCCTTCCTTATGTTGTCACAAGTGACAAACACATGGATAGGAATGAAAAAGTAGAGATTGCGGTTCCTGGTGAAATTTGGTACAAAGCACCGTATAAACTTCACAGAAAAATTGGTGCAAATGATGATTCTTTTGTTTGCCTCACCACTATAGGAAAGAAATGTCCTATCTGTGAATACAGAGCCAAACTTACCAAAGAGAGTGACGGAAGCCAGGAAGCTAAAGATCAGATTGTCGCACTTCGTCCATCCTTGAGAAACCTATATTATGTCGTTCCCATTGGCATGAAAGATTTTGAGGAAAAACCACACATTTGGGATATTTCTCAGGCTATGTTCCAAAAACTTCTCAACACAGAGTTGGAAGAAAAACCTGAGAATGAAATTTTCCCTGACCTTGAAGAAGGTTTGACGTTAAGTTTACGTTTCTCTTCCGAAACTATTGGTAAGAGCAAACCTTTCGCTGAAACCAGCAGAATTGACTTTGACGATCGTGACGAAGCTTACGAAGACTCAATGTTGGATAAATTAGCGTCACTTGACAACTGCTTTAAAATATTGTCATACAAGGAACTCGATGCAATTTTCCTTGAACTTGATCCTGAGGACGTTCATGAAGAAACCAAGGAAACAGTTCGCGAAGAAGCTCCACTCAGGAAACGTAAGAAAGCTGAAGAGGAAGAAGAAGTGGAAGAAAAACCCGCAAGACGCAGCAGAGCTGTCGTTGATGAGGACGAAGTCGAGGCTCCCGTAAGGACACGCAAACCCGCTGCAGAAGTAGCTGATGAGGATGAAGCTCCTGTTCGCAGAAGAAGACCTGTAGTTGAGGAAGAGGAAGAAGTTGAGGAAAAACCAGTCCGCACAAAAAGAGCACCTGCACCAGAACCTGTTGAGGAAGAAGAGGAAGAGGAAGAGGAAGAAGTGAAGGAAGTTGCAAAACCAGTTCGTACAAGAAAAGCTCCCGAGCCTGAGAAATTAGCACCAAAAGGAGAGGACAACAGATGTCCAAGTGGTTTCAGATTCGGTGTAGATACAGACCTCAAAAAACAGTGTGATGTTTGCTCTGTTTGGGAAGATTGTATCGAGGAAAAAGAAAAGAAGGGTAAAAAATAATGGAAAGAACTGCCAAAAAAGACCCGCTTAGTAAAGAAATGAAAGCTCAGGTAAAAAAACAAGCTGAGAAAAAAGAAGAGTTTGTTGGGTCTACAGAAATGATGATTTCCACAGGCAGTACACTACTCGACCTTGCCATTTCAGGTGGCAGGGTCCGTGGTGGTGGTGTTCCTGGTGGAATATTTGTAGAGATTTTCGGACCAAATGGTACAGGTAAAACAATACTGCTTTCAGAAATTGCAGGAGATATTCAGCGTAAAGGTGGAGACATTATGTTCCATGACCCTGAGGCTCGCCTGAATAAAGAATTTGCAGCAATGTTTGGTGTTACTATTTCCCCGGAAAATTATTTGATCTCTGATACCGTTACAGAGGTATTTGAACCAATCCGCACATGGGACCCTGTAGGGAAGAAGAAAAACACCATCCACGGTATTATGGCCGATTCACTTGCCGCTCTTTCAACCAAACTTGAAATGGAGGATGAAGACGGTGACAAGATGGGAATGCGCAGAGCCAAGGAATTTTCTGAAGAACTTCGCAAGACCTGTAGAATTATCACTGATAAGAACTACATAATGGCTTGTAGTAATCAGGTAAGGGAAAATATCGGAGCCAAAGGAAACATGGCAAGGTACAGTACCCCAGGGGGCGTGGCTGTAGGATATTACGCTAGTTTGCGCCTGAAGACTAATCTTATGGAGAAGATTAAGGTTAAGAAGACAATTAACGGCAAAGCAATTGAGCGCATTACAGGAATAACCATTGAGGTTGAGGTATTCAAAAACTCTGTGTGGAAACCCTATAACAAAGCTCCTGTCACGATCATGTTCGATTATGGTATTGACAACACTTTACAGAACCTTCAGTTCATAAAAGATTTCACGAAAAATACGACCTACACACTTGGTGGAGAGTCCATAGGTAAAAGTATGGAAGAGGCTATCAAATTTGTAGAAGACGAAAACCTTGAAAAAGAACTAAGGGAAGAGGTAATCGATCTTTGGGAAGAAATACAATCAAAATTCAGTTCAAACCGAAAAACAAAAGTACGATGAAAAAAATCATGGGCTTAATCATAGCCGTTATGTTGTTCAGTTCCTGTCAGAAGGAATTGGAAGGAATGAAGAAGAACTTCCAAACAACTAACCGACACTACCATGTTGAGCAGTATTCAGGCGGTGTGTTGATTGCAGAATACGATTTTGTTGGAACATTAAACGATTCTGAAAATTCTGACGGGTATTATTTTACGGAGGGTGATACTTTAATTGAAATTTCCGGGGACATAATTGTAAAAAGTTATAAGTAAAATTATGAATGAGCTACACTTAAAATACAAAATAAACACAGGGTACAAGGTATCCGATGAAGCAGAGCGTATAAAAACTGATGCAAGATATTCTCTTTTGGCAGATTATGTCTCCTGGTTGGAAGAGCAAGTTGAACTCATTTCACACGCAGGCCGAGTATAATGGAGAGAAGTGAACCATCTGCAGCAATCACAATACTGACCAACGACCCAAGTGTAACAGCTTGGGGTTGGGCGGTTGTTGGTATCAAGGGAAACATCATAACCACAGGGTGCATAAAGACGGCACCCGAGCAGAAAAAAAGACGTATTCGAAAGTCTGATGATACCTCCCGAAGGATACAGGAAATAAACACGGTTTTGCTTAGGGTTATCAAGCGTTACCGTGTTTCTTTTTTACTCACAGAGTCCCCACACGGGTCTCAAAACTCTTCTGCGGCAACAATGATAGGTATTGTTACTGCAATTATGCAAACCATGTCTGACTGCCTTGGTATTCCTGTAGAATATTATTCCGAAGGTGATTCCAAAAAATGTCTTTTGGGAAAGCTCAGTGCCACCAAGCAAGAAACAGTTGATGCAATTGCCAAATTATATGACGTACCATGGACTGGTATTACTTACAGGGATGAAGCCGTAGCTGATGCAATTGCTGTGTTTCATGTAGCCTGTGAGCAATCCACAACAATCAGAGTGTTAAAAAATAAATATTAATATTTTGAATACAGACGTTAATATTTGCGTATAATATATAAAAGCAAAAATTATGAAGAACAAAAAAGTATGGACAATCACTCAGTACGAGGATAAAAATGGGCACACTCATTTGGAAAGAGTTAATGATGGTTTCACACCAATCGAGCTTCTTGGCTTAGTTCTTTTCTTAAAGACTGAGATTTTTGAACAGATGAAAGGTACCATAAAGCCTGACGTTATTAAAAGAACTGTGGTAAAAGGTATGGAACAACCAGGACATATAGCAATACAAAGGGGACACATCGCTTTGAGATATCTTACAGTGTTGGATCATCATAACGTCACGGATGAATTTTTGTACCGAGTAAACAATCCACAAAAAGACCTGACTTGGTTCTTGGAAATGCAGAACAAAGCAACTAGTTTTTCTGAATTTATGCGAAAAGCTTTTATTTGGCCTGCCGACGAGCTTTCGAAATGGAGGGCGGTTATATATCAGACAGAAGTCAACAACAATCCCACACCAACAATTCGCCGGGAAGACATTTGCGAAAAATATCGCACTCCCCTTGAAAACCATGGACTGACTGATCTGTTTCTTAAACACATAAACAGCAATACCAAGTCGGCTAACCAATTCAGAGGTATTCAGGAAATGTCAAATGATCTCGGTGATTTTATTATTGACTCATTTGAATGGCCACAGAGCGAGTACACAATGTGGAATAAGTTTATCATGGATGAAACAGAACCAAAACAATCAAAATAAAAACCTATGAGCACAAATAAAATGCTACCGATGATGTTGATATTGGCTGATGCTATGTCTTATGATGACTTGATTGAGCAGGTCGAGCAACATATAGCAGAGTACAAACAGACAAAAATTTTGAAAAAGCCTGAAAATGAGCAGATGCAGGCACTTGAGCACCTAACAGTGTACACAACCATGTTAACATCAAAGGTTTCGGGTGCACGTTCGGGAATAGATGTCTTCGATCAAATGGAAGAGATTTCTAAAGTTGAACGAGCTATGAAATTTTTTGAACCAGGAAAACAATGATAAAGTCTGTAGATATAAAGAACTTCCAGTCACACACTAATTCCCACCTTGAATTTTCAAAAGGAGTTAATGTTATTGTTGGAAGTTCTGACTCAGGAAAAACAGCTATAATAAGGGCTTTAAAATGGGTGGTTTTAAATCGACCCAACGGTGATGCTTTCCGTAATTGGAGTGCTTTGGATTCAGATACCAAGGTTTCCGTTACCACTTTTGACGGGATTACTGTGGACAGGACGCGCGGAGTTAAGAAAAATAACTACACCTTGGGTAAATCTGAATTCAATGCTATAAGCACGGATGTTCCAAAAGAGATTGAAGACTCATTATCCATAAACGATATAAATCTTCAACAACAGTTGGATTCCCCATACTTGTTGAGCTCGTCGCCGGGGGAGGTTGCACAGCATTTTAATAAGATTGCACACCTTGATGCCATTGATTCAGGGTTGAAAAAGATTGAGTCGGCAATACGCGCACTAAAACAAGAGGAAAAAGCCAATAGGGCAAGGGTGGATTTACTTCAGGAAGAAGCCGACAGGTATAACTTCCTGGAAAAGATGGAGATCGATATCGACGTTTTGGAGTCCGTGGAGACTACCTACAAACAAACTGTGTCCAACGTATCAAAATTAGGGGTCTTGATAGATTCTATAATTAATACTACCAAGTTTGTTGAGGTGGAGAATGATGTTGCAAAAATGCAGGAACCACTTGACAAAGTTCTTGCCAACATTGAATTGCTTGCGTTAAAAAATAAGGACATTAAATCACTGTTGAAATTATATGAATCGATTCAACTAAAGGAAGAGGAATGCCTGCAGTATGAAGAGTTTATAAAGGTTGACCTTACTTTAGACTCCCTATTGACACTAATGAACAGGCACGACACTTTGCAAAAAGACATAACTAATTTGGACTCACTTATGATTAGAATAGCGTCGGTGTGCACATCCATTGAGTCAGGTGATAAGTTGGTGAAAGCCTTAGAGCAGAAATTTCACCAGGAAATGCCTGATGAATGTCCACTTTGCGGGCACACTAAGTATAACATAAATTCATTATAAAATGACCTATAATACAGGTGCTAAGAAAACAGACAGATATTGTCCGGATTGTTTTGGACCAATAATACCTATGAAAGCGTGTATTTATTGCGGAGGTATTTTTGCTGAATGTGATACTTTATCTAAGGAAGAAGCAAAAGCTATAAAACGATGAAACTACAAACCAAACGAGCTATTTTAAAATGGGTTGCCAAACTGCTGAGGTATGAAACTCCAAAGTTTAACCCACCAATCGTAAAGGAAGTTGCAAACATTCATGTGGTACGATTTGAGGCCATTTTTGAAGCAAGTGCTCCTCCGGAAGTAATAAAGCGTTCAATATATGAGGGCTACATGAGTGAGTTTTACAAACGTGATTTGATTGAATTTTCTAGTAAGGACGAGCCTTTTTATGGTCCAGGAGTTCGCAGAGTTTCAGCTACCTTAAAAGTTTTGAAGAAATGATAAGAAAAACGCCAAGCGGGGTAAATGAACTGACTAATCCCGTGACCAAGATATTTAAAAAAGCGGATGCTATCCTAACAGGTGACTGGCATTTGAGGGAAGATACCCCAGTTTGCCGTACTGATAATATGGAAGAAGCTCAGTGGCATAAACTGGGATTTATTTCAGGATTGCAAATTAAACATCAATGTCCTGTATATCATAGTGGAGATTTATTTCATCATTGGAAACCAAGTCCTTATCTGTTAAGCAAAATCATTGAGTATATACCAAAAGATTTTCATACTGTATATGGTAACCATGATTTACCACAGCATAATTTAGAACTGCTTAATAAATCTGGAATACATGTTTTATCCATGGTACATTCTATTTCCACTTTATTTGGATGTCATTTTGGACAAACTCCAAACATAGAAGACCATGGCATTAACATCAAAGGTAGATTAATGTTAGTTTGGCACACTATGACATACCAAGCCAAGGAGCCGTACCCAGGATGCACAGCTCCAAAAGCAGCAAAACTGTTACGCACACTGCCTGATTACGACCTGATACTTACAGGGGACAATCACCAACCCTTTGTCGAAGAGTATGAGGGAAGAATTTTAGTAAATCCGGGATGCATAACAAGACAAACCGCAGCATTTGCAGATTTCAACCCAAGAGTATATCTGTACTATGCCGACACAAACACTGTGGAGCCTGTTTTCCTGCCAATTGCCAACGAAGTGGTGTCAAGGGAACATATTGCAGAGATAGAGCAGAGAGACGCAAGAATTGATGCCTTTGTGAGCAAATTATCAGATGAATGGGAAGCGGGACTGAGTTTCGAAGACAATTTGAAACGATTTGCAGAGGCTAATGAAATTCGTGATTCAGTAATGGAAATAATATATGCATCAATAACATGAAAAAAATTGTAAAGCACCCAGGGTTTAGTCCTGCTATACTTGTAAGTAAGTTTAAAGAAAAGGGAGTTTGGTATGTAAGAGTAGAGTGGACTAATATTCCCTATGGAGAGCATTATCGTGCTAAGAGGGCTAACAATGAAGGAGTATTCCGTGAGTCTGATTGCGTTATAACCCGAGCTAAATACCCTTGGGAACTGAAGGTCATAAAATTCTTCAGGAAAATATTCAAGATAAAACCTACAACAAATAAATAAAATGAGCCTATCAAACGATCAATTACTTGACCTTAAACAAAAGGTTGAAGACGCTAAAACTAACGTCACAAGATTAAAAGGACAATTGGAAATGCTGAATTCTCAGCTGTTAAGCACCTGGGGATGTAAAACTGTGGAATCCGCTCAGAAAAAGCTGATAGCAATGGAGAAAGAAGCCTCAACACTCGAAAATCAGATTTCTGAGGGTAAGGACGCACTGGAAGAGAATTACGGATCATTCATAGACTAGTGTCATGGATTTACGGCAATACAGGTCCAAGTTGGAGCAACTAAAGGGACGTAAAATACAGCTTGAAAAAACTATTTCTGAAATTTCTACAGAGATACGTAACTCCAAAAGGTCGTTAAACCAACACGAACAGGCTCGCGAGATAATGAAAGAAGTGGGACTGAAAACTCAACAAACACTTCAACTTCATATTTCCGATATAACGACACTCGCCCTGAGTGCGGTTTTCCGGGATCCTTATGAGCTAAAGGTTGAGTTTGTTCAGCGCAGAAACAAGACAGAATGTGATCTTATTTTTGTTCGTGACGGAAATGAGTCTGACCCACTAACGGCAAGTGGTGGCGGTGCTGTGGACGTAGCTGCATTTGCCCTGCGTATAGCTTCATGGACAATGCAAAGACCTAGAAGCAGAAACGTGATAATATTGGATGAACCCATGCGGTTTCTTTCAGTCGATCTGCAGGAAAGAGCGTCACAAATGATTAAAGAAATCTCAGAAAAATTAAATCTGCAATTTATAATAATCACACACGAGCCCACTCTGGCTGTCTCAGCGGATGCCGCATTCACTGTAGGTATACGAAAAGGAACATCTAAAGTAATAACAAATGACTAGGGAAGTTGCTATTCAAAAGATAATCGATGAACTGTCCATTAATAACGTCTGCCTGGTTTTCAACCCTCATATCTTTGGAGAATACCTAGAACAGTTGTATGCCATTGGTTTTAACGCCGGGTACCTGGAACAGATAAAAAGAGGTAATTGCAAGGGAGTTTCACAGCATTCCAAAGACGGAACATTCATAAAATTCTTTGAAAATATAAGAGCGGCCGAACGTGCTACCGGGATAAATAATTCAGATATAAGTAGTGTTTGCTTGGGTCGTAGACAGTTTGCAGGTGGGTATGTTTGGAAACATTCTGAATTAAATGTTGATAATTTGAACACAGAGGACTAGTTTTGCGTATAATATAGTCTAACCTATTATTAACGTAATTAATAAACTAATGAAAACTGAAAACGAAATTTTAGATATCCTAATTAAGAAACGGTATGAATTAGAACAGCAGGAAAATAAATACCAGGCAATGAATCAAATTGACATGCAAAGCGGATACGGTTCTCAGGTATTAGAAAACATTAATGTTCTCAAAGGAGAAATAAAAACCCTTAAATGGGTAGTGGAGTACTAGCCATGAAAAAGACAGAATTTGAATTAGTAGAAATGTACTGGAAAAATCCAGAGTACAACGAAAGAATGAGTTTTGCGGCTTTTAGGAAGTTGGTTGACGTTTTATCAGAACCAGAACCAGAACCAACCCCACCCGCAGAATATGGAAAGCGTTATTGGGTGGTTGAGGGTAAATTTGAGGGAGTTTCAAGGTATGTGAACGCTAAAACGTGTAGGTGGGTTGACAACATTCACGAGGCAACTAAGTATAAAAATAAAGATTTGTGCGCTCGTGTATGGAATGAGTTAAACCGTATAGGTGAAGTCACTGAACACATGGATGTATCAGAAGATAAGAATAGCGTTAAGTTAAAAATTAGTGCTTCTGAACAGTTTGAAAAAGAACACTACAAAGAGGAACCCGAACAGGTGAGTGCCGAGAAAATATTGATGAAACATTTTCCACTGTTACCAAAATCATCAAATAGGGATGGTATAGATAGAATTATTAACGCCATGCGAGAATTTCATACACAATCTATCATACTGCCTGATGCAGAGCTATTAGAAAAAGCAAATCCTATTCCTTTTGAGTTTAGTGGTACTATTCAGGAACTACAGATGTCATGGCATAAAATGTATATGAAAGGTATACAAGATACTCTGACCGAGGTTAAGTTGCTTAACGATTTGAAATAACAAAAACTTAGTACCATGAAAAAATGGATATCAGAAATTAAATATTTTTTATACCCGGCTTTTATTATGATGCTACTAGCGGTAATTGTATTGGTCTGTGCTGTTCTTTTACCATGCCATCCACGAAAAACCCTCACAAATGAAGAGCTTGTTGTTGATTGGGTACTTGGAGCACCCAAACCAATTAGAGTTTTTACATATGGCGAAAAAGCTGACGGGTCGTATGAGTATGTCCTAGTGGATTCTTTAGAGGGTGTTTACAATACCGGGAAGGTTTATATTGAACTACCAAAAATAATAAAATAATGGAAAAGAAAATTCTTAAATTTGGGTACGAGTATACCCTTGTGCATATAGGTGAGAGAGCGGGATGCTCGCCATGGCTTCAACCAGCTGCTTTTGGATTTCAGGGATATGTTCTTAAATCATATAAAAAACTAAACAAATGAAACACTACCTATTACTTGCAATCAGCTACATTTTAAGCGAACTTCTTCAGTGGAATTTCAAAATCCGCTGGAGATTTGGACTCAAAGAAAGTAATTATGATATCACAAATAACGGAGCAAAGTGGACGGATGTAAATCCGTTCTCAGGTGCACCAACAAAAGGTGAACTCAACACATTCTATAATGATGAGCTTTATTTCAGAGGGGAATATAAGAACAGCATGATGGTATCATTCAAGACCGAAAATAAGAATCCTGTATTCTGGCTACTTCAATTACAAATGCAGAAATTACAGGAAATAGATGTATTTGAAACTATGGTTCCAGATGGAAAACCTGGTATATATTTCTCCATTTATAATAATGAAGACTCAAGCGATTACTACGCTTATACCAAAGATGGTGAAAAGATCGAAGTTTATGACAGGTTTCAGACACGCATGAGAGGAATCTCAATGTTAGCCTACCTTACTACTCGTAAATTAGAGTATAAGGTTAAATGGACTCAAAAATACGTTATGTGGTATATCGCCGAAATTCCCGTGGCAATTTGTTTAGTTTATGTACCTGTTCAACCAATGTGGTTAATATTAAATAATTTGGAGGAATAATAATGAAAACAGCTTATATATTTATAGAAGATAAAATGCCGGACGATAAAGGTAGACAGCATTTCTGGGTTCAATGGTTGTCAGATACTATTGGAAAACATTGTAATGAAACAGGATTAAGAGGCACTCTTACTTTCGGAGATTTAAAAGAACACATAAAACTATGGGAAGACAGAGGGTATGTAATTGAATTTACAAACAACTTAATAAAATGATACCAAAAACAAAAGGTTACACGGAAATCGTAAAGATAACGGAAGCTGCTTTAAATGGAGATACAGGGCATTATAATCGATATATTATCGATGCAATGATAGAATTCAAAAACCAATCCAGTGTAAACCCTACAGATGATGATATTGAGAATGCAGCAACGGATTACATAAATGATGCAGGTGTTGATTTGTTTTGTACTGATGTTGAAGCATTAGTAAACGCAGCCTACATGGCAGGCGCAAAAGAAATTAGAGATAACAAAATTCACATTTCAAAAAGTAAGGTATGAAAACAGAAAATTATAAAGACTGCGCTAAATCAGATATGATGAATGATGCTTTAAAGCATTATGATGAAGCTGGAAGAGCTATTAATCATTGGCGAAGTGATATATACGAAGCTATTAAAGCGTATTATTCCGAACCGAATCAACTCGAATCATCATCCCCCCGACCTGTGGAAGATGGAAAGCCTTATTGGATGATTAAGAATGTGTTTTATAGTACGATTCCTCATTATTTAGATGTTGATGGTAAAAGATGGGTTACTGATATTCATAAAGCTACCAAATTTAGAAATCATACGGAATGCACTGCTGAATGGATATTAAATAATCATTGTGGGTATGTTACCGAACACATGGATGTATCAGAGGGGAAATCCGACATGGATATAGTCGCAAAGTTCCCAGAGCAGAAAACTATTAAGGCTAAGTTGGTGTATGAGCAACCCGAACAGGAGGTGAATCCAGAAGAATTATGGGATTTATTTTCAGAATCTGTCGGAGAAAGTTTTGATGATGTCGGTTTTTATGCTGGTAGAACCGTAATGGCTAAAGATCAGTTTATTAAAGCAATCGGAAAAGCATCACTCCGAGAGGTGAAGATGCCAGATAGGGAGGCAGTTAAGAAAAGAGTAAATCAAGGCGCTTATTTGAATGCAGTTGAAAAGTCAAATAATGTATTTCAAGACGTTTTTGAATTGGCTGTTGCATGGACTATTGGCGAGATAAAGAGGATTAACAATTTGGAGCAGAGATTTTAACAGTAATAGTTAAAAATGGAACCCCCTGCCTTTATGCCAAAGTAAATCCAGATAAGCAGCAAATTCAGCATGTTATTAGGATTTTTGGGACTGGTCATCCTATTCAAGATGATTTTAAGGGAAAGTATATTGGTACTTATATAATACAAGTTACTCTTGTCTTTCATGTATTCTTAATGCCGGTGCAATAATAAAAAAGGGGCTAAATTAAAGCCCCTTTGTTTTTACCGTATGCTAGCCCCTATGACTACCCCAGTAACTATAATGGCAGTCAACCGCCAAAACCCCTTCTTTCGTTTTTCCTTCTTGTATTGCTTATCCTTTAGATCGAGCAGAACTGTATCATTGTTTATAATACTGTCCAGAGAATTAATATTTTGATTTAAGTATGTTATTTTATCATTCTTTAACGTCAAAATACTATCCTTTTTTACTATCCTAGATTCACAATTCTCAACCTGCCCGAGTAGATTGCTATTAATTTTACCCAACTGAAGTTTCTGTAAATAGGTTAAATGAATAGCCTTTACCTGAGAAGCGTTAAAGGGATACCGATTAACCCCCTCGAAAACGTAAACAAAACGTGTAAGAATCGAATAACTACTGTCGGGCGGTATATTATCCAAGCTCGAAGCTAAATTGTCGTATTGCCCCTTCAAATTGGTAAATTGAGAGTTTAGTTTTTCCTTCTCTATTTCCGAGAGCTTTAAATTGCCTTCAACAATACTTATTTTAACATCCTTCGCCTTGATAAGAGCATCCCTGAGCTTTACCTGACTAGCTAAATTATCCTTAGCAAGAGTAAGCTCAGCAACGACTACCTGCTGTTCAGCGTATTTTTTACGGGAACAATTGTTAACCCCTAAAAGGAAAACAATGCCCAATACGCTCAACGCCGCTAATATCCACTTGATTTCTTTCATGGCTTAGTTGATACCCACTACGGTATCTATTTTTTTATCAAATACTCCCACTATTTTCTTCCATACCGCTTGACCTGAAACTCCTGCTAGTAAGGCAGTGATCTTTGTTATAGGATAAATAGTGACCAAATCCTCCCTCGACCATACCAAGGCACAGCCAGTTAGAATTGAAAGCCATGATGGGATTATCATATTCCGCACCCAGTTGAAATCTTTTGTTTTGGAGGTTTCATTCCATTGTAAGGTGGCGTAAATAACCACTCCGAATAATACTGCTAAATAAAGTTCCATAATGTTTATAGTTTTACTTGGTTACAAAAATCCGCTATCATTTGTGCGTAATTCATCTGATTGATAGGGTCTCGCATAATTACCCAGTCCTCATAAGTATCAAAGAATAACCATTCAGGCAATATCGCTGGACACTTAGATTGTACTAACATCCAGAACTTCGATTCTTTGTCTGGGTCTTGGTCACACTTATCAGCACGCATTGCGGTGGTAGGAAACTTTGCAGCGAACATGTCATAAAATCTCGTTGCGTAAGGGTCACTTCCATCTTGTCCAGGACTTGTCCAGATTTCAAAACCTCTTCCCCCTCCTGCATTTGAATGTAAGTCAATGAGTAAACAGTTTTCTTTGCCATAGTGAGAACAGTAGGAATTGATAATATTGGTACGAACAGATAGGGGTATGTCTAAGTCAGTAGGACAGACATCAATGAACTTCAGTTTATACTGAACTAGTAATCGAAGTACATAGTTTTTAATCTGCCTATTCAAAGCCCCCTCATACGCAATAGTGCCGTCCTTATGGGTAAACATCTTTGCAGGGGCGGTTTGATACGCCCCATTTATAAACCCGCCATGACCTGAGTCAATTAGGAATATCTTTTCCATTATTTCTTACTCTACTTTGTTTGGATTGGTTTAGCATTTTGTACTTTTAATACCAGTTCCAGAGTGTATGCAGTTACCTGTCCACCTGAATCAAGAAGGTCTGCTCCTTTTTTCAAAAATTCAATTTCAGAATTTTCAAAGTTAAAGCTAACGTCTTTTATTTTCGTTTTATCCCAATTTATACCACCATTCTGAGCATCCTTTATTCCAAATGCTTCTATTTCTTTAGCGGTAAACTCAACCAAGGATGTAAGGTTTTTAGCCATCAACATTTCTACTATTTTCCCATTTTTAGGAAGTAGTTCATTGAATACAGCTCTATCAAGTACGGATAATTTAATTTCAGTCATTTTTATATTTTTTAAAAGTTAGACGTTAGTTGCCTGAGCACTTATAGCACTTAATTTAGCATCAATCTCAGCAATCATTTCTGTGAGACGGGTTTTTTCTAGTTCAAGGCTAGTAACCGAGAACCATCCAAGGCTCTTTGGAATAGTAACGTCTTTGTTATTAACGTCTTTAACTGTTTCAGTACTTAACAGTTCATACTTTTTTTCTGGTTGGACAGGTCGCATCTCAGCGGAATTGTCCATTTCTTTTACAATGTAATTCATGATTAAATTTATTTGGTTAATAATTAAAAAGGTAAATATAATTAAATTTTTTTAATACTAAGTAAATGATGATACTACCCAAAAATTACTACCAATGTAAATTAAGGTCATGCACCTATGTTGCCCATATACTACAGTGGATACACTACTACCAGCATAAAAAATAGAATCCCCCGAACCCGTTGCTATAGATACGGTTAAGTTGACAGCACTTATATTAGAAATAATAAATGTTCTACCTAGTGTTGGAGTCAGTGGCAAATAAATAGTGGAGGCAGATCCATTTAGATATACCTGCAAAGTTGCAGAATCATCATCTAACTGAGCAAGAGGTTGTGGTCTATCATGGTCTACATATAAAAATTGGGTTGCCTTTACTTGTATATTAGGTTCTAATGTTGTAGATACTTCATTGGTAAAATCAAAGTGAGAACCTCTCAACCTGAATTCTTTTACGTAGGCAGTATTTGTACCACTAGTACCATGAGCATAAACCTGAATTAAATCCCCTGCTGCCCAACCAGATATATCTTCAGTAAACATACTACCAGTAGCATTTGGACTGTTTCTTTCTGTACCTACAGCAACCCCGTTCCTATATATTCTTGCATAGGTGTTGTTTGCTCCTGAGCTTCTTAAATGAAAAGTAATTCTTAATGTCTTTGTTCCTTGTATATCCGCCCCTAATGTCATTTGCTGTAACTTAACATAAGTAGCAGAACTAGTACTGTATTGCAAATCTATTCTACCTATAATATCACTTCCTATAATATAAGAAGTTATAAATTTTGAAGCAATAGCTGTTCCTGCGGGAGTGACTCGGAAAGGGGCAGTTGCTCGGTTAGCATAAGTTTGCCCTGCGTAAAATGGATAATCTGTTGGAGCCATTCCTGAACTGGTTGCCGCTGTTCCTGTGTCTTTAGCAATATAAGTAGATTGAATAGTCCAACCACCGATAGTACCACTTGTAGCTGTAACACTACCTGTAATAGTTGCATTCGTAGCTGTTAGTGCTCCTGCTAGAGTAACCCTAAATGGTGCTGAAGCAAAAGCAGTAGCACCTAAATGAATTCCATTGGCGGTATCTAGTGATATTGTAGTTGCTACTGATCCAGCACTTAATTTAGTTGAACTTAAAGTAAACCCACCAATAGTACCACTAGTTGCTGTTAATACTCCTGTTTCAGTTACTCTAAAAGGAGCTGATGTTGGAGTAGAGCTTCCTGCATATATTCTAACGTCATCACCTCCTGTAACAGCAGAACTCAAGCCAACTGTTGTTGCTCCACTACCAGCAGTTAATGCGTTAGACGTTAATGTCCAACCACCGATAGCACCGCTAGTTGCTGTGATCTTACCTTTTAAGAATACATTGTCGGCGTATAATCCGTAACCGCTTAATGCTCCATACTCAGCATCAGTTATACCTGTAAGCAATCCTAATCTTACTTTTACGTTACTGCTGGTAAAAGAGTAAGAATTGACCCCGTTCATAACATCTATAAAAGGAGCATTGCTATCGCTTGTAGTCATGTAAATAGAACTCTGTCTTGCCGCATCTGTACTATTACCAACCTTTACTAAATCATCCCCGATTTCAGGAGTTCCTGAACCATCGGTTTTAATCATTGTAAAACCATCAGTTACAAGACTTGTGACAATAGCGGAATAGTATTTTACACCTCTTCCATTAAATGCTTGACATCTTAATATATCATTTACAGCAAATTCAACAGCTATATTACTCCCATCCCTATCAATTAAAACTGTATAGGTTGGATTGACATAAGATACTGTTTTAATCTTATGTGCAGAACTTACCCAAAAACTACCACCTATTGCCCTAATCTTTTTGATGATTAGTTCATAAACGGTCATTGCCTTTCTTACTATTAAATTATCTAGTTCCAAGTCATAATTGCTACCACTCTTTACAAGTTGCATTCCATTGCCGTTAAAGCCTGATAGATATGATGTTGTCAGTAACCTTGTATCACCAAGGACGTCTAATTTAATATCTTCTGGGTCATTTGTTCCAATACCTACACTACCTGGAAAATACACATTGCCAGTATTCAAAAGTCGCATTGCTAAAGTACCATTTGTAGCTGCATCCCAAGCAGCAGTGTTATTGGTATAAAATGAACCATAGCCACCTACATTAGTTGCTCCAAATCTTATTTCATTATCATCATTATTTCCAAATTGTAACCTGCCCTGTGCTCCATTTGTCATACCTAGTACAGTATTGTAATTGGTATTGTAATTACTATTTGAAAGTCTTATTGAAGTATTTGTAGCTGCACCATTTCCGTGTACTTCTAATTGACTTGCAGGTGCTGTTGTACCAATACCTACATTACCATTAATAATTGACATTGCAGTTACTTTAGTATCAAATCCCCAAGTAGTTCCAATATCTAATCTTGAAGTATTAAATGTATTTTCTACAGTTGTTAAAAATCCATAATTAATTTCACTACCACCATTAGATAAATAAATTGAATTACCGTGTATATGAAGTTTTGACAATGGATTAGTAACTCCAATACCTACATTACCATTACCTAATGTTGTCAATGGATATAAACCAGATACTAAATTTTTTAAATAAAATTCACCACTACCTCCAATTTCCATTGCGTAATCAGATGCAACTGAACGATATAATCTAATATGATTATAAGATGAATTAGCGATAGTTAATGAATAATTAGGGTCATTTGTTCCAATACCTACATTACCATCATTACGAATTGACATTCTTGTGTTATCATCAGTTTGAAACTGTATATCATTTCCTGTTATTGAATTAAGAAATAATGC